>Ga0123355_10014790_pt1 | contig 12220 bp, 9 predicted proteins | sample TergutEmb28metaG_3_FD_89872 | JGI IMG/M metagenome (GOLD analysis project Ga0123355, IMG submission 89872) | Embiratermes neotenicus P1 segment gut microbial communities from Petit-Saut dam, French Guiana - Emb289 P1 | ecosystem: Host-associated > Arthropoda: Insects > Digestive system > Gut ...
TGTTGGGCCGTTTTTCCCCCAAAAGGTTTGGGGAAAAAATGGGAAAATTTTCCCTTTTGGTAAAAACCCTCCCCCCCCAAAAAAGAAACCCCCCCCCCCCCCAATAAAAAAACCAGCCAACATCCATCACAAAACTAAAACCCACAAAAAAATGTATTCATTAACAATTCCAATTTCGATTAAGGAAGTATCGCCTGAAAATGGCAAACTACAGCCGAAAACAGCTGTAAAAATTACGTATTGTATTTACACTGCTGTATATAGCATTAGCACTCTTACAATAAATCGTCCCAAGTTGAAATGTGATGGCACACGATGACGAACGGAATGGGAAGTGAAGGGGAAACTGGCGAATGGAGTGGGTAGCCAGTACTCTTCACACTACCTCGCAACACGGCGTATCCAGCATTACTACCGCTGATGCGCACACCTCGGTTGCCTGCAGTCGACTGAACTGACGCCTCCGCCGTTTTAAATGTACTCGTCCGTTTCGCCGAAAGACGAGATGTGGTTTCTGCGCGTGTACCATCACATTTCAACTCGCCTCAACAACTTGAAGCCCAAACGCAGCATTTATGAAAATCTGAACCAGTAAGTGCAAGGTCAATGTTTGCCGACGGGCTTTGTACATTTTCAGCTGTGCACAAAAACTCAAACAAAAAGATACAGCCACAATCAGTAACGATGTTGACAGGGCACAATACACATAGGGGTGGCGACAGAATCGTACGCCAATAGCGAAAATCCAGCTTACAACGTGGTTACAACAAAGGAGTTTCGGAATTCTAATACAAGACGCCAGTCACTGTATGGCACCGACCGCTGTTAAGTGTGTCACTATGAAGACTTCTTTACAGAGAAACTCGGTTCTGTCGTAAGAACAGATACGATCTGCAATGCACTTAAGAGAAATTTAAACCACACTGGAAATGCCAGTAACAAATAATTACTGAACAATCCGTCACGTTTAAGTCTAGGCATGCCAGAATATTTTATTGAAAATATTAGTTTCAAATGCGATCAGTTCCTCTTCTTTTAAGGGTTTCTTTTTAAGTTAAGCTCTAGCAACACAGTATAACAATTTATCACACTGTGTTATTCAGAGAGCTCTTCATTTCATCTCCAGTTTACGAACAATACAGGCAAACATTCAATTTGTCTTCCCAGCACGCAGCGACACTTCACAATTTCTCATACTTTGCAAACAGTTAATATTAACCCCTCAAATCCCTGTCGTTATTTCGTGTACCGCCAGTTTAACATTCGTAAGTTCTACATTCTGCCCACACAGTGTATTTATATATTTTGTATGGATCTCAGAACAAACAGCGGTTATTTCCCTATACGGCATTAACTGATTTTTATAACCCATACGCAGCGTGTTTACTGGGCGGAACGAACTGAATATCAATATATAACGCAGTCTAATCTTCGCCTTCAAATGTTGAAACCCGCAAGGCGGCAAAGCGGACACAATGAATCGTGCCAAACTGGCACTTTCCGACTACGATGACTGAGGTTTTTCCGTGTTTTCCTCTGTTGTAAGGCAAATGTCAGGGTATAATTCGCAAAGACAGGGCACGGCCCGCACTCTCTCCAAATTAGGCGGCTACATTTTTACGCGGTTAGTCCATCAACTTTATTTTGATCACTCTGTTTTCGAATCCCAGGAGGCCTTCTGACCAAAGGTATGTCCCCCAGTATGACCTACTGCCTCGTAAGCAATGGACCTTAGCTTGCTCACGTCGCGGCTTCTAACCGCGATGGGAAAACGTTAGCGTAAGCACAATCCCTGTTATTGTTTTAAATGTCTTGTTATTGAGTCCAGCGATGCGGTCAACGCAGGAATGGCTATACAGACCGAGGGACGTCGACTTGTGCCTTTGCGCCATTCTCCGCCCTCAATTAGATCTTTGGTTGGTTGGTTGGTTGGTTGGTTGGTTGGCCTTTAAATGCTTAATAAGCTGCTGAATCAAGTCCTCGGATTCCCACAGCACGGTTCATAGAACAACGCGTTATACAAAATGGAACTTGCTCTCCTACGTGGCCAGTACAAAAGCACATATTCAGCACAAAGTTTTAGTATGGTCTCATGGTACAAAATTACAGTGATATGAGTTTAAAAAAAAAACTATGCGTTACCCGCGGGATCCCGATCCTCTGCAAACTGAACCTTCTCTTCCATTCACGGTGTGCCTCACCAGAAATAATGTTTCAAATAGTTGTGCGAATCGTCTGTAACAACGCTGCTGCTCCTGCAAGAACTACGGGATTGCATCACATAAAAAAAAAACCCCCACTTCTCACACGGCAACGAAGAATTCCCTGCCGCTCTTAGTTAAGGGCTTATTTCTCCGGCAGATAACCACCGTCCAGCAATAAGTCATTGCAGTGTCTGTCATGTCAGGGAAAAACTCATCGTGCTTCTAGATTTCGTCCGACAGTAGGGCGTTCTTTACGGACATCACGCGAGCAACGCACGTTAATGCAACCAAGTAAACCGGCAAATCAAAGTCGGCAACTAACATGAACGTATCCTTCCCTTCACAGCTTCGGTCACTATCTTAGCCGGTTATCCAGCGTGGTCAGATCGTATGGTTGGGTTCCGCTGACAGCGGCCAGGCAGACAAAGACCGCAGACCGCCTACTAGACACGACAGTGTGTGGTCCCTGCATTTACGACTCGGCAGTAACTGCATTAGTTACATCCAGCCAATGTGATTGGTTAACTAAGTGCTGGGACAGTCAATCCACTGTCCTTGTATTTCATTACAGCGGCATGTGGTAGCGTGGCGCGGGTCACTTAAGTAAACGCCGTCTCTGTGCGTCACACAGCGTCATGAGAAGTCTGCCGCTTTGCCTAACCACCAGCCCACAGGAACAGTAACGTAGGCCCATCCATTGATTTACGCGACAATCAAATTACTACAACTCACATCAATCGAATCTACCCATTAGCGTCAATACCTCTCTCCATCACTTAAGATATAAAGTAAAAGTGCACCCTTGTACAGGCACTGAGGCTCTGTACAGGCCGTACGGCCCATAGGGGGAGTGGAGGTATAGCTCTACTATTTCTTGACCACGGCACTAGAAGGGGGTGAGGGGTCAGAGTCACGTCCCGGCCGCTCTTTACCCCCGGGGAAGATCCGGTACCTATTGTACGGGAGGCTGGGTGGGCCCCAGGGCCGGTCTGGACAAATGCGGAAAATCTTGCCCCCCACCGGGATTCGATCCCCGGATCGTCCAGCCCGTAGCCAGTCGCTATACCGACTAAGCTACCCGGCCCACACTTAAGATATACTCAAACAAAAATCCATGCTACAAACAATAGTTATATAATTTAATGTGACTTCATACGGGAAACCGTAAAGTCACTGACTTCCTGAATCCACGCTAAACAAAGCATGAAAAAGCTTACTTTTCACTTTGCTCGTACGGGAACAAACTAATTGGACTTACGGCGTGACCACACCCGCAGTCCAATTCCGTACCTTTCTCATCCGCTTGCAGTATTAATTACGACACATGTACAGCCTGTCCGAAAGCGAGTTCTCCGCACATTAGACGATCTGGTGCTTCCTGCTTCATTTAACAGCACGTTCCTCGTTCTCAAGTCATCCAGCAGCTGCTTTTGTCTTCTTCCTCGCCTTCGCATCCCTTCAAATTAACCCTCACAAGCAACTTAAAGCGCATTTTTCAAAACGCGTCCCTTCAGCTAACCGCGCTTGCATCATATTCTCGACTTACGATGTGCGTCTTTACACGCGGATAGGCTACATGCGAAAAACACGCACCTTATAATTAGCCAGGCGTTTCTGTGGATTTAATAGCCTACTCACGTAACAGTGTTAAGGCGCTTGGTTACTCTGGGAGTGGGGGCGAGAAACGCGTATTTATGTTGCGGCGAATATGGTAAGTTGAAACGTAACCTTCCAACTCGCATATAAGGGCGAGAGCACGTACACGCCATCGTTTGTATCCTAATCAACTCACGCTAACTTACTATGTACTGGTACAGCGATCGCATGTACCTGCGGTACCACAAAACACGTCGCAGCGTCCCGGTGCCGTGACGTAACAAAGAAATTTGCTGGCCGTAAAAAGCCGTCAGTACCTTGTGACCTTCTCCAGATGCGTTCCACGTTCATCAAGGAACAGAACTTCCGAGTATCGATTCACAGTAATAACGCAACATCAAAGCGGACAAGAATAAGGCTGAAATGTACTCAGTAATAAGGAGAACTTCTCGATGCACAGCATAAATATACGCGTTAACATTTCGTTCTTTACGGCGGTATTGTATTGGAAATCGCAAAATTTCAGGAGACGACAACTATTATTGTTCTCCACTACAGTCACTGTGACCGATAATCTGAAATACATCGTCTGTAGTCCATTTACGCCATAATTTTTCCTACTGTTTGCCATGGGTGTGGAACTTGGTCTCTCGCATTAAGAGAGGAACATAGGCCGAGGGCGTTCTGGAATAGGGGACTAAGGAGGAGTAAATTTGGGACTAAGAGGGACGAGATAACAGGAAAGTGAAAACGACCACACAACGAGAAGACTCGCGATATGCACTGCGCACCAAATATTATTCGGCTTATCAAATCAAGAAGAATAGGACGAGCAGGGAATGTAGCACGTGTGGGGGAGAGGAGAGGTGCTTACAGGGTTTCGGAAGGGATACCTGAGTGAAAGAGACCACGTGGAAGACCTACGCATAAATGGCAGGTAAAAGGTAAAGGTAAATGTAAAGTCAACCCTAGAACAGGTCACGAAGGCCCAGAGGGGGAGTAGAAGTATAGATTTACTCCTTCTTTAACCTTGGCACTAGACGGGGAGGGTGGTCAACGCCACTCCCCGGCCGCTTTACCCTCGGGAAAGAGACGCGGTACCCATTTCACGGGAGGCTGGGTGGGCCCCAAGGCCGGTCTGAACGGGTGCGGAATATCTCACCCCTACCGGGATTCGATCTCCGGACCGTCCAGCAAGTAGCGAGTAGTTATACGGACTGAGCTATCCCGGCAGGATAATGTTAAAATTGATGTTCATTAAATGAGATGGGGAGACATGGAAAGGATTGATATAGCACAGGACAGGGTCAGGTGGCGGGATCTTGTGAATGCGGTGATGAACATTCGGGTTGGATAAAATTCCCGGAATTTCTTGACTAGCTGAAGAACTGTTAGCTTCTCAAGGACAAGACTGCTACACGCAGTTAGTAAATTACTTAACTGTACAATTATGTGATTACCATTCACAGATCATACGCCACGCCATCTGTAATAAAACGTGAACTTTGCAAATCTGACGATGTTGACATAACATTAAATAAGAAGTGGGTACAAATCCCGGCGCCAGATCGCCCGGTCGACTGCATATTCTACAGTGGAAGCTAGCAGATGTGGATATTCAGTATGGAAATGTCTGAGATGGAAAACAGCGCGGAAACTTTCTGATCATCCCTCGCAGTAGAGACAAACAGTCCAGCAGTAACGCATGCCACATGCATCTTACCAAAAGTTTTAACACTCGTGTCTGTTCAAGATGTCCTAAGCTGGAAAACTCCTACATGCAAGTACGTACGTCATAACCAACGGGAAGACTCCCAGGGCAAACTGCAGTAAAAACTCTCAAAAATTTATTCCAGTTGTGATCCAAATCCTATCGAATGTCATTTCCTGAGATTACGAATTTTAGACCAGCATTTTACAATCAGAAGTTCAGAAGAGCTGCCGTAAACCTCCCTGTGTACGAAATGTGCACTACAGGACGAAGTACATTCATAACAGCGGTCGCACGCGTCTTCCGCGAGAAATGACTTTGTTTTCTCGTCCTATTTCGTCAGCCGCATGTCTGTCTGTTTGACTTTCGAATCAATTTCGGGACACCTCCTGAAAGAAATATACCGGAATAAACATTCTATAGCAAGCGGAGAGACAGAAGCCGACAAAAACAGTAAACTCTCCACCAGGAAAGAAGTCCTTGCTAGTAGGAACCTTGGCTATCTCCGGTCACAAAACAGGCACCCTGAAGAATACGAAGCTCTGGTCCACATTCTACTACTTACATATAATTTCGTCCAAGTTTATCAGGCTTCACTAGGCTGGGCAGAGGGCGATAACTCAGTTTGCAGTGCAAGAATGATCTACCTGCCACCGCTGTTTCGCGTAACACCACGGGGGTATGAAGGGTACAAGGGAATATAGACGGACGTTCGTAACACTGTAACAAATTAACGAATAAACCAATCAGTTAACACGTTTAAGATATCGCGGATAAATGACCAACTCCGAGAGGTCTCAAATTGTAACACAGTAAATACTTGGTGAAATCAGCAGAACAATAGTTACCTATTTTGCATGTATACTTCTCTGCGAGTTCATCTGAAAAGGCATATGGAGGGAGCAGAAGTATAACTTCACTTATTCTTGACCTCGGTGCTAGATGAAGGACAGTGGTCTTCAAGCCCCGGCCGCTTTACCCCCGCGAAAGAACACCGGTACCTACTGAACAGCAGACTGGGTGGGCCCCAGAGTCGGTCGGACGCTTTGGAAAAGAGAAAAATCTTTCGCTCCTGCCTGGACTAGAACCCCAGACCGTCAGACCTGTAGCCTAATCAGTCTACACGATCACCCTTTGTGACTTTGTTGTCCCGACGTGCTCAGTCTGGTAGGTGATGCTCTTTCGGGAAACGGTTGTGGTTCACCGAATCACATATAGTTTTAATTATTTCTTTTTACTTGTTTTATTTACTCCATTTATTGTAGATAAATTGAAAAAAATTCGTGCTGTATCAAGTTAAACAACTAAACCATATTTTATTGAAACAGCAGTCATTTGTACTCTCTCACTCACACCTCTCGTACGCGACTGACTTCCTTACTGTACTGCTAGCTTCCGTTATCGGCTCCTAACCTCTTCGGAGTTTTAATCTCTCTCCTCCTATCACCAAAGGTACTGAATATACGTTGACAGATTAACTTACAACGCACGGCCATGAACCGTCCGTAACTGACGCCAACAATCTTAATAAACAACTATACTAAAAATGGTCGGTTACATCAGTATACCGATTAATCTGAACACGACGGGTATTTCTGGATTCCGTATGTGGTAGGCAATCCTTTAAGAGCTGATAAAGCATTCCTACAACACTTTACACAATGCACAAACAGATGGGCTCAGCGGACTAATATGAACATTACAACACAACTAAGTCCCAACTCGCTGTATCCAAACGGTAAAGGGGCAAAGGAATTGCTGAACGAGTGGAATATTGATGAAGGCACCGGTTAAATCCTGAAGAGGGAGTGCCACTATCGACCTGGTTTCTCCCACACTCAGGAAGACCAACATGAACCAATAAAAGCTTATTGCCTCAGATGACGTTTATGTGTGTCGACAGCAACGCTTTGCTGGGTATCGCAGGACAGATAAATCCTATTTCAACCTTCGGAAATTCAGTGCCTACAGATACCAGCACCATAGCAACCACACACACAGACCCAGTCTCGAAAACGAGCACATTTCTTGACAGGCTACGCACCGTTACTAATGTTTTGGGGCGAAATAAGAGACCTGAAGGTAAAGGACATGTTACAAGCCGTACTGGGAAGCCGTTTATCTCCTACAAAATACTCAACTAAAAGTGTCTACAAGTAAAAGTGCTAGAGAAAAGTTTTCCGTGGATTTTAACAGACGTTCTTCCATTTTAAGCGAGTTTCGGAAATCTCTTACGCTTTAAGTTGATAGAAACGCAGTTTTAAAATTAAAGGTGCCATCGTAAGTGAAGCGAAACGTGCCGACAGATGACATTAACGAGCAGCACGCACGTACGTGTAAAGTCCACCCTATAACAGTCCACGAAGGTCCAGAGGTGGAGGTATAGCTCTACTCTTTCTTTAACCTCGGCGCTGGATGGGGTTGGGTGGTCAACGCCACGCCCCGGCCGCTTTAACCCCCGGGAAAGAACCGGTACCCATTGTATAGGAGGCTGGGTGGGCCAAAGGGCCGGTCTGGACGGAAAACCTCGCCCCCAAAAGGATTCGATACCCGGAGCACCCAGCCCGTAGCGAGTCGCTATACCGGCTGAGCTACCCCGGCCCGCACGCACGTACATGTATAGAGCACAATTAAATTACCAAATTATGCCATTTTTATACTGAAATACATAAAGGACAATATGTCCCCCGTTCACGCCATGAGGGCATACAAGGGGGCTAGACTAATAACTCTTACTTACTTACTCCACGGGGCAGAGTCCTTCTTGAGAAGCTAACTGGTTCTGCAGCTAGTCAAGAAATTCCCCGCACTTTATGGAACCCAAAGGTTCATCACTGTATTCACAAGTGCCAGCCAACTGTCCCTATCCTGAGCCAACTCCATCCAGTCTCCACCCCCTCCCACTTCCCGAAGATACATCTTAATATTATCCTCCCATCTACGTTTAGGTCTCCCCAATGGCCTCTTTCCCTCAGGTTTCCCCACTAGAACCCTGTGCACACCTCTCCCCTCCCCCATACGCGCCACATGGCCCGCCCATCTCATTCTTCTCGATAATAACTCTACTCATTCTTAACCTCAACACTAGTTGCAGATTAGGAGTTAACTTCACGTCCCGGCCCCTTTATTCTTGGGGAATCACAAGCACCCATTGAACAGGAAGCTGGATGGGTCCCCAGAGTCGGTCCGGACAGTTCGTAGAAGATAAAAATCGTGTTCCTCTCCCGGGAATCGATACATAATTTCTCGGTCGCCCAGCCCCTAACCTAGCCACTATACCGACTGAGCTATGCCCGCATCATGTTTGTGGGCTAGAAAAGAGTACGTAGTAGCTTCAAAAACTTCCCGGAATTCGCTGGTATAATTTAGGGGAAACGATACTGTGAATATAAAATTGTATACTGACATCCTTCGTAGCTTTAGGAATTCGGCCAGAAGGAAACGCCTCGAAAAATGGAGAATAAAAAGTTGGTTTTTTTCTTTACGACAATGCTCCAGCACACCGTACAGTTTCGGTCAAGGATTTCTTAGCAAAGAAGAAGGTGTCAACACTGGAGTCTCCCCCATACTCTCCTGACCTGGCTCCAACTGATTTTTACCTATTCCCTGAACTGAAATCAGCATTGAAGGGACGGCGCTTTTGTGATGCTACTGACGTAATTAAGAATGCAACGAAAGAGCTGAAAAGTCTTTCATAAAACGGCTTCCAGAAATGTTTCCAAAACTTTTACAGTCGCTGGCAGAAGTGTACAGTTACACAAGAAAATATTATGAAGGAAATGCAGCTTAAATGATTGTACTCTTTGGCACTTCTCAGAAATAAAGTGATTCTGGGAACATTATGAAGCTAGCACGTATGTGAAAGTAAATCTGTCCTGACGAACCAACTTACCCACTTCTGATTTTTAAACAATGGCAATCATCAGGATCCATGGAAATATATAACCACGGCAGATTTTAGAGCGGATCTCATTACAAGTACGCCCTAAAAGAGAACACAACACACGTAATACTGTACCTTCACGTGGAATCTGCTCCTGTTTGTTGTTTCCTAAAATAGCCCACGAAGGCTGAGGTTTGGTGACACTGATAACATACGTACGTCAATTGAAAAGTTCTGCACACTGCGCTTGCGCGGCCAGTAGGATGATGCAATCTTTCTGATTTTCGCAACAGATGTGAGCCAGACTTCAGTAAACAACAATGTGTGCGTATTTGCAGGCTACGTGGTCCCTGGTCTGCAAAACGGAGCCTTGAAACGGAAGAAGAGACTGAATGGAGTCAGATCTCGCGCAGTGGCCAGCGATCATACATTAACGTGCGGCCTCATGCCTCAGGTGCAGTATCGGAAATTTTGGAAAAGTATGGATGGCAAGTGCTTCCCCACCCGCCGTACAGTCCTGACATGAGCCCACCAGCCTTTGACTTGTTCCCAAAATTGAAGAAACCACTCCATGGGAAACGCTTCACAAGCATTGAGGAGGTGTCTAATGAGGTGACCCGAGTAATCAGACGCATCAACAACGAAGGCGTCCTGACAGAAATAAAAGACTTGCCTAAACGTTGGACCGCTGTGATAAAGCACAATGGAGATTATATTGAAAGCCTGTAAATGTATTTTGTAAAATAAATTCATTTTTAAAGAGAAAACGTACAGTGTGCAGAACTTTTGAAATGACCCACGTAGTATCTAGTATAAGATGTCGCCATGTTACGCTGTCTGCGCGTTTTCGATTACGTTTAATCACATCAGAGAAGCTGAGAAAAACGTGTGGCTGCATAACTCTCGTGGGGAAGGGGGGAGTAAAATAAAAAAATGGTGAGGGTCGAATACCGTAGGACGGCGTTCGTGTGAAGACGCCTCTGAATCGTCACACGCTAATGATGACATACATCCAGACGCGAGCTGTAAGAGAAAACCGCAGCGCTACAGCTGGGAACAGGCTGACAACGGCGGAAAACTGCTGCAGATCTTGACAGCAGCGGTCCGCGCTAATTGGGCACATTTGCATAATAAACTTCTGAAATTTAACTGCATTTTCAGTTACGACAGATTGTTAACTCAGAGCAAAGTTAAGTCTCTCACATTCAAATTCATTAATTTAAGCAAAAGACTACGTACACAAGAAGCTGGATCATATCCAAACAGTTTAAATTACAATTTGCCTTCTTGAGTGGCTTATCTGTGTCGTACAGGTTCCATATATATAAAAAAAAGCTACATACTAGTATGCATAAAATGCAGCAGGTTTGTTTCTTAACAGCACGGAACGGTGGGACTCTACAATGCCTAAAGTCTACAACAATATCCCTGAAATACATTTTTCTGAGTTGTACAAGGTGGCTACAGGCTACGTGTTCTTCGTCGATTACTCTCCAGAACAAAGAAACCCCCTTCACTGTAATCCCAAACTAGCGTGGAATATCTTAAGAAGGGACATGTGTTAAAACATACAATACGTGGAGACCGCCAACACAGATAATTGTTAAACATGTTAATTTATTGTATAAAAAATACGGCTGCAGCTTCGGGTCTACAATGAGCCACCCTCCGGCTTAATGTCCAGCCGAAACATGTAGCCGTACTTGTTACATTATAGTAAACTGCTTAAGGACCTTAACCGCATCGCTGGCCTTCCGTACGGCGCTGCAGGCGTGTAATAATTTTATGTTTATTTTCACATGATACAAGCCGTAATAGCTCAGTCCATATAGCAGCTAACAGCCGGACGGTCTGCGGTTCGGCTCCCGAAAGCCGTCCAGACGAGATCTGGGGTCCACCCAACTTCATACTCCACGGCTACCGCGATTATTGTACGGGAATAAAGTGTCGGGGCGTGATGCTCACCACTAATCTGCATCTAATGCCGTGGGTAAGAGTCAGTGGAGCTATACCTCTTCTCTCCGTATACGCCCTTGTGGCGTGGACAGGGACCACAGTGCCTTTTACCTTTACCGTGTCACACGATATTATTATTATTATTATTATTATCATCATCATCATCATCATCATCTCCATTGTGCACGGTATTTATACTTATATTCCTGAGACAAACTATGTCCTTAGGGAATACAGTGTTGCAGCTATTCTGTTGTTACTATTCATGGTGTTTATATCGTTAGTTTCAGTGTTGAATCTATTGTACTTTTACATTAGCACTTTCCGAAGTATGTGTGCAGTGCCCAATATGGCTGTTTTCTGTAGTTCCTTGACTTCCTGTTTTCCTGGTATGTTGCTCACGTATTTTCTGAATGACTCGGAACTAGTCCCAGTCGCCCCTATTATTACTGGTATCACCTTTGTTTTTACATTCCACATGCGCTGTATTTCTATTGTAAGGTCTTTATATTTTAGAATCTTGTGGGCTTCTTTTTTAATCACATTTCTGTCTCCTAAGATTGCAACGTCTATTAACACACATGTTCCCTTTTCATTATCACGAATTATTATTATTATTATTATTATTATTATTATTATTAACCGGCAGCGCCTTCCCCTCGACAAGACGCGCCGACATCTAGCTGACATTTTGTCTCTTTTGTGGAACATAACGAAGACACAAATTGAAGCGAGTGCACAGCCCTTAATTGCATCGGGCAATTAAGCGGGGGGGGGGGGGGCAAATCCCCCCAGTTAAAAAGGTGTCACCAAGCCTTGTTAAACATTTTTGGAACCCCTAAAAAGCCCCAAACACCTCCCATTTCAAAA
>Ga0123355_10014791_pt1 | contig 12220 bp, 8 predicted proteins | sample TergutEmb28metaG_3_FD_89872 | JGI IMG/M metagenome (GOLD analysis project Ga0123355, IMG submission 89872) | Embiratermes neotenicus P1 segment gut microbial communities from Petit-Saut dam, French Guiana - Emb289 P1 | ecosystem: Host-associated > Arthropoda: Insects > Digestive system > Gut ...
CAAGTATCCTGTGGAAGGTGGTGGTTTTATCGCCTTTGCTACCACCCGTCCGGAAACCATGCTGGGTGATACGGCAATCGCTGTTCACCCGGATGATGAGCGATATATGTCACTTGTTGGCAAGTTTGTTATCGTTCCCACGGTAGATCGCAAAATTCCTATAGTAGCGGATTCGTATGTAGATAAGGAATACGGCACAGGTGCTGTAAAAGTAACCCCCGGTCATGACCCCAATGATTTTGAAATTGGCACACGCCACAACTTGCCAATAATTAATATAATGCATGATGACGGCAGAATCAACGAAGCGGGAGCTGCTTACAGCGGCTTGACCCGCGAAGAAGCTCGCAAAAAAATCATAGTAGAAATGGAATCCTTAGGTCTCTATATCAAAACCGAAACCATAACCCACGCAAAAGGTACACACGACCGCTGCCATGTAATTGTAGAGCCGTTGATAAAATTGCAATGGTTTCTTAAAATGAACGAATTGGCAAAACCAGCACTAGATGCATACACTTCTGGCAAGCTTAAATTTAATAAAGAACGCCACGGTAAGGTATACGCTCATTGGTTGGAAATCATCCGTGATTGGTGCATTTCTAGACAAATATGGTGGGGGCATCGCATCCCTGCGTACTACTGCCCAGAGGGGCATATAACCGTAGGCAAAACCACACCGGAAAAATGCACAACATGTGGCAGTACCCAGCTTAAACAAGATGAAGACACTTTAGACACTTGGTTTTCATCGGCATTATGGCCGTTTTCGACTTTGGGCTGGCCGGAAAAGACCCTGGATTTAGAATATTTTTATCCTACAAATGTGCTTGCTACAGCTCAAGAGATAATTTTCTTTTGGGTTGTGCGCATGATGGTTTTTGGGTATAAATTCATGGGTGATTTGCCCTTCACAGATGTGTTTATAAACGGAACCGTACGCGATGAAAACGGCGTAAAGATGTCAAAATCTCTAGGTAACGGTATTGATCCGCTTGAAGTAGTGGAAAAATACGGCGCGGATGTATTGAGATTAACCTTCGCCAGCAATTCACCAGAAAATGACTCCCGTTTCCACTGGGATAGGGTTGAATTTTCCCGTAATTTCATGAACAAGCTCTGGAATGCGACGAGGTTTGTTCTAATGAATATTGACCGCTCAATAGCAACCCCAGAGCAGTCATGGTTGCAAACCGAGGACAAATGGATTTTTTCTAGAATCAACGATCTTACGAAAGATGTCACCGAAAAGATAGATGCCCACGAGTTGGGAATGGCGACACAAAAAATCGTTGACTTTATATGGGACGAGTTTTGTGACTGGTATGTTGAAATCGTAAAGCCCAGGTTATACGGCCCCAAAGAGCCCTACGAAACCATGGAAACAACGCTGTCTCGCCGAGCTGCGGTTAGCACTTTATGTGGGGTTTTGATGCAAGCTCTCAAGCTATTGCATCCTATCGCACCCTTTATAACTGAAGAATTATATCTAGCAATTCAAGATAAAGCCCTGTCTGTAGCAATAGACGAAACAATAATGCTCTCTGAATGGCCTGTATACAACGATACTATGAATGACCCCGCAGCTGAGAAAGCCATTGAGACAATAAAAGAAGCAGTACGCGCAATAAGAACCATCCGCACAGACAAGCAAATCCCACAAGGGCAAAAAATCACCGTAATCATTCAACCAACAGACGAAAACGCTGAAAAAATCTTCATGCAAAGCAAGCCTTTCCTAGGCTCACTATGCGGTGCGTCTGTAGTAGAAGTACAACAAACCCCTCCCGATTCCACAGATGCGGTTTTTGCACCAATTGGTGGTGCGAATATATATGTACCCCTGGAAGTTGACACCGAAAAAGAAAAATCCCGCTTAACAAAGGAAAAAACTAAGCTTCAGCAGGAGTTGGCTCGCGTAAACGGCAAGCTAAACAACCAAGGCTTTATGGGCAAAGCCCCAGAAAGCTTGATAGCTGAGGAGAAAGAAAAGCTTACAAAGTTTACCGCTATGCTAGAAAAAGTAGAAGCTGAGCTTGACGCATTGTAAAACTTGACACGACAAAACCTGCATATTACAATACCGCTTGCAAATGCACTTGTGGCGGAATTGGCATACGCGCTAGACTAAGGATCTAGTGGTCGCAAGACCTTGCAGGTTCAAGTCCTGTCAAGTGCAGGTTACCAGTCAAAAACGAACCCCGCCTTTTTCTTAGGCGGCTATGCTTTTACGGTTTATTTTGACTAAACATAAAATGCAGTCGAGGTTTATCTTCGACTGCATTTTGTATGTACAGGGTTTTATGCTCACTTAATTTCTTGTTCTAAATCCTCAAACAATGCATCATCAAAAAACTCTCGTATTGAGATATTCAGCCCATCACAAATTTTTGCTACCGTTGAAATTGTGGGGTTCTTACTACCTGTATTGATGATGTTGTTAAATGTGGATTGCGTCATTCCACATATGATACTCAATTTGTTTACCGACATATTGTTAGACTCACATAAATTTATTATTCTTTGTCGTACTGCGTTTCTTGCAGTCATATTACTACAACACCTCTCCAATGGTCTTGTAATAATTGTAAAAATATAACTGCAAAAAGTTTAACTGTACACAGTTAATTGAGGTGTGGTACTATGAATGCAGAAATACAAAATTGGAGGTACATAATATGAAATTTGCACTATCAGCACTTGTCATATTGCTATTACTTGTTTTTACAGCTTGCGGTACAAATGAACCATCCGGCACTGCAACAGTTGCCCCTGAAGCAACGCCTGCAACTGGCAACTCACAACAAAAGCATACCGCTTATGCATTTAGGAGTACATTATCTGCATGGTACTTCATTGATAATGCTAACAATCTTAGAAGTCGTAGCAGAGGGGATTTTGTGTTATCGGATGTTGAAGAACTTTTATCAAATCACTTAGCACGCCTTTTGAGTGGTGAAATTGTACCTATCCCTACAAATAGCGGTTATCATACTTTATTATATCCCTATCATGCGGAAGGAACTCGACATGTTGATGATATGGATATACGGCAGGTTGTTGTTTATGATGGAATAAGCCAATTAATCTTGGACAATCAAAATCGTTTATGGTATTTTCCTATGATTGTATCAACTTTAAGCCCTTCTAGCATTGAAAACACATTCTATAATGCATTTGAGTTGTCGCACTCTAACTTCTTACGTTTATATGAGGCAGTGCATGGAATACCGCCAACTCGTCCTTCAGATGCAGATATTTATAGCAAAATGGAGACATATGGATATTTTAGGTTTGCTGCCCCATTTGTTATTATGGATAATGTGATAGCAATACAACAAGGGGGACAAAGACTTATGTACATTCACAAATACGATGGGAGTAGTTATTTATTTTTGCGAAGTCTTAACCCAGGGGAAGGAATAGCAAACCGTGAAATGTATCATGAAGTTTTTGATGGAGCTTCTGATATGTTTGTAGATATAGATGATATACGCAACATAGATGTAAACCCAATTCCTATGGCAATATTTTCAAATGGAAAATTGATATACATGACTACCAGCGGTGTTGGTCGCATGGAATTAGACATTAATGGCAATGTTCATACTTTTGGACGAGGGACAATTGGAGATGGTCACGGAAGCACTAACATACCCCGCCGAGCAGACAATGTTTTATCTAATGTAGTGCAAGTAGGCGTTTCTGGCGACAGATTTATGGCACTGACAAACGAGGGGAATCTATATTTGTGGGGTAACATAATAAGGCGGGGTGTGCTATATGTACCCACAAGTGTGCTAGAAAATGTTTCATATATTTACGCTACGGATAACGCCCCTTATGTCCTTATGAACAATGGAGAATTTTTTCAAATATCTCACTACTGTCAAGATGAAGGACTTGTAAAATCACTTTTACTTGTTGATGTAAAACTGCCGCAACGAAGAATAATAGGTGAGTAATTTTTTCTATCCACCTATATTAGAACCACAAAAAAACGAGAGTGGCGATCAAATGCCAACTCTCGTTTTTTCGTGCAAACTGCCTACTACCACTCTTCGGGGAATGCAAGTCGTCTGTAATCCACACCACCAGATTGTATTTCTGATTTCTTGAGGATATTGTAATATCTATCCCTAGAAATTTTTAGCAACTTACATAGAGCAGTAATGCTTACATCAAAATCAGCGTGCAATAAAACTATCTCTTCTATTTCATATTTTGTTAGCGGTTCCACAATATCCAATTCGTCCAAACCCTCCAATATATCCACATCATCATAATCATCATCTTGTAAGGATTCATCAAAATCTTCGCTTGAATACAATTTGTTTTCCATGCTATACCTCCTCTAAATTGTTGGATTGTTGAATATGCACTGGTTCGATATTTTGCATATTTTTGTGCTTGCACTTCTTCTCACCATCCAAAGCAACAAAAGCCGCAAACTCAGTAGCATAGGTTTCCGCATGAACTAGCGCATCCTCTAAAATACAGGACGCAAATAATTTTGCCCCTTCCCTTGTAATTTTGTATGCGTGCGCCATATACCAACATCCTTTGCTTAAATTCACAATGAAAATATAGCGTACAGCAACATTAATTACAATAGACTATATTGCAAAACCCATCCAGATATGATATCTTAAAAACCATAGGAGTTACTGGCAAGCAACACAGCCATATATTACAATTTCATTACAAATTATTCAGAGGAGGATTGCATGTTCAAAAATAAGAAAGCAGACATTGTTAATGTGTTTGGCAAACGCCTGGTCGAAGCGAGGAAAGCAAAAAAACTAAAACAGCAAGAACTGGCGGACATAGTAAACATAGCGGCATCCACATTATCATCATATGAAAATCTTAGTCCTTCACAATTTGACAAGGGAAAAGCACCAAGTATTTACACAGTATATAAAATGTCCGAAGCCTTAAATGTATCGCTTGATTGGTTGTGCGGCTTATCGGAATATAAAAACGGTAATGATATTTCACTACACGGAATTGCTGATATGATAGAAAATAATTATGCTTCGTGGAGCGTATTAGAAGATGTAGTTGAAGCAGAAATTAAACAAGAGGATGATAACGAGCCGCCGCAATATGGTGACGAAGTTTACCCTGTAGCAATCGTAACAAAAGATATTCGCTTCTATAACTTTGTCCGTGAATACAAAAATGCGCGAGATGCACTTATTGCCGCACAAAAAGCCAGTAAAGAATACGAATTGCCCGCAGAAGTTTTCGAGAACATGAAAACCGCTATATTAAACAAACATATCAATATCTTTAATGCAGAGCAAAGGAGCGAAAAAGATGGGGGAAATTAAAAAAGCAGTATGTTATTTGCGATATTCACCTGGGCCAGACCAAGATGAAAATTCGATCATTGGGCAACGCAACGACATAATGGAGTATGCGGAGCGAGAAGGTTATACTGTCATTGATGAATACATTGACCGTGCTAAAAGTGGCAAGAATGACAAGAACCGTGCCGATTTTTTACAAATGATAGCCGACAGCGAGCAAGGTTCATTCCAATATGTAATTGTGTGGCAACTTGACCGCTTTGCACGTTCACGAGCCGATAGTGCCATTTATCGTGGTATACTGGAAAAGAACGGCGTTAGATTGTTAAGCATAAAAGAAAATATATCCGACAATTCGTCTGGAATAATTTTGCAGGGTGTTCTTGAAACATTAGCAGAATACTACAGCTATGAGTTATCGGAAAAAATAAGAAGGGGGTATGCCACAAAAGCCGCACAATGTATTTATCTTGGCGGCACAATTCCATTAGGGTATTATGTTGATAAGGGCAGGAAATTTCAAATTGATGAAACAAAATCCCCTTTTGTAGTAACGGCTTTTGATATGTATGCAAACTCCAAAACAATTCGTGAAATCAACGAATACCTAAATGCTAATAACATAAAAAGTATGCGTGGAAACAGCTTCACAAAAAACTCGCTTTCTGCTTTCTTCAACAACCGGGCGTATATTGGTGAGTATAAATTTGGTAGCACCATCGTTCCCAATGGTATGCCACGTATAATAGATGATGATACTTTCGAGAGGGTGCAGAAAAAAATGGGAGAAAAAAAACAAGCCTCAAGCAAAGGGAAAGCAGTCGAAGAATATATACTTACGCCCAAACTGTATTGCGGAACGTGTTTCACACATAACCGTACCGACATTTTGATGACAGGGGAAAGCGGTACAAGCAGACAAAAAAAATTGCACTCTTACTACAAATGCAACCTTGCTAAAAAGAAAAAATGCGACAAATTGACCGTGAAGAAAAAGTATATAGAGGACTTAGTTGTAAGTACGGCACGGGAACAATTGACGGATGAGAACTTGAACATCATCATCAATGAAGCCGAAAAAATATACACCTCACGGCATGAAGGAAGCAATATGCAACGGCTAAAAAAGGAGTTGAAGGCTTGCGAAACTGCAACCAGCAATTTGTTGAAAGCGTTGGAACAAGGGGAAGCCGCCGACATAATCACTGCACAACTTGTAAAGCGGCAAGCCGAAGCACAGGAAATAAAGAAGCTAATAGCCAAAGAGGAACTTGTATACAATGATTTTGATATCGACAAAATGCGGTTCTTCCTGCACAACCTAAAAAATGGTAATATTGATGATGTGAAGTATCGCAAGGCATTGATTAGCTTATTCATAAATCGTGTATATTTGTTTGACGACAAAATGACGATAATATTTAACACCGACAAAACGCCTGTAGAGGTCACTATCAATTTACTTGATGATATAGGGCTTGGCGGGGGTTCGCCTAACGCCCTGTCAAGTGCAGAGATAAAGTGTAATCCGAACCCCTCACCAATCATTAGGTTGATTGGTGCAGGGTTCGGATTTTTTGTTTATAAATCAAACTATGCTTATATAAACAACATTAAATATGCTAGGATTATAGTCATTACCCTTAAAAAAAGGCTAATAAAGCTACATCCCACCGCTTCCAGCCTATACTTACCCCATATCTTTTCAAGATATTAACCTCGGTTTTAAAAATGCCAGAATCACAGTATTCCTCAAAACCGGTTTTATGTTCAGCGGTAAACCGCTGTACCTAAAAGCCCGGTTTTACCGAGCTTCTAGATTTATGTGGTAAGGGTAGCTTCCGGTGGGGGGAGGTAGCGGTCGATTTTCAATGTGAAATACTATAAATAAAACAAATATCCCTTGAGAAAGTGAGGATTTTTTATGGCTGTAACTTTTAGGAATTACTCTTTGAAACCATTTTATTCAGATGATTATCACAAAGTCCGTGAATTTTTAGTCCGCATAAATGCCGAGAAATTAACTACACCCCGTATGTTATGGGGTGCATGGGATTGGGCAGCTCCACCCGTTTGGCATCAGAATTTAAGCCAGAAAATAGGTTTATGGGAAGATAACGGAAAAATGGTAGCCGTTGCTACATATGAAAGTTCGTTGGGTGAGGGATATCTGATGGTGGACGAATTATATGCCCACATAAAATCCGATTTAGTTGCTTATTCAAAAAAAGCATTGAGCGACGACGGTAATCTGCGGTTAATTCTCCCCGATGGCGATTTTGAATTTGGGCGTGCAGCTATGGTACAAGGTTTCCGTCCTACCGAAAGAAAAGACCATGCTCTAGTTTTAGATATTGACATGATGCAATCCTATGAATTGCCACATGGCTATTCATTTATTAGCATGGCTGACGATTGGAATTGGCAACAATATAACCGCGTTATGTGGCGTGGGTTTAACCACGAAGGTAAACCGCCTCATGATGATAAAAAAATTTCGGAAAGAAAGACATTAGCTTCTATTCCGTTGATTAAACCAGAAATTAAACTATGTGTCGTAGCTCCAGATGGCAATTATGTTTCACATTGCGGAATGTGGTATCAAGAAGATGATTTTTATTGTTATGTAGAACCAGTAGCAACCGACCCGGACTATCGTAAAATGGGACTAGGCAAAGCAGTTGTTTTAGAAGCGATTAAACGTTGTGGCGAGTTGGGTGCAAAACAAGCAGTAGTAGGGTCAAATCAGCAATTTTATTTCAACATCGGGTTTTATCCAGCTCATTCGTTGACGCATTGGGAATTGAAAGGATAATTTATTCGTCAAAACGTACTATAATCCGAGCCTTTTGAGATATCAAAAGACTCGGATTTTTTTATGATTAAGTTTCCCAACCTTTTTTTGATTATAATCACTATATATACAGAAACCTGATAGGAGGTTCTCCGGTGGATAAAATGCGCGCAGACATAATCATCACCGAATTTATGGAGAAGATATTCGGTTTTGCCATGTCCAAAACATATGATACAGACAAGGCTACCGAACTGGCTTCTCGGATTACCTTTGATGTCTATACATCGCTTTTGAAAGCAGATTACATCGAAAATATAGATGGCTATATATACCGCATAGCTCACAATGTCTATGCTAGATTTGTCGATGAAGAAGTACGCGGTAGGTATGTATCCATTGACAATGTGCTAATTCCTGTAACCGATGACTTTACACTTGATGTGGAAAAAGAAGAAATTTATCGGTACTTACGGCAGCGAATTTCTTATTTAGGAAAAATCCAGCGGGAGATCGTGGTGATGTACTACTTTAATAGGTTTAGGCAAAGCGAAATAGCCAAGCGGTTGAATATCCCGCCGGGTACAGTCAAATGGCATTTACACGAAGCTAGGAATCAACTAAAAGGAGGTATTGAGAAAATGAATAAAACAGTTTCAGGATTAAAACCTATTCGTTTTAACGGAATGGGGTCGAGTGGTAATCCAATGCCTGGTAAAGGTACTAATTTTTATTTTAGTAAGCTTATCGCTCAAAATATCGCGTATGCCGCTTACTATCAACCTAAGACCATCACAGAAATTGCCGAGGTTCTGGGTGTTCCAGCTGCCTTTATTGAAGATGAAACAACATATCTGGAAGAGCATGGCTTTTTGGACAAGCTACCGGGAGGTAAATTTCAAACCAATATCTACATCCAACATATTACCAAGGAATCATTAGAACGTGAACATGAAATATTTAAACGATATGTCATGCCTGTGTGCGAAGAGTATATACCGTTGGTTTTTGAAAAAATGGGATGTATTAAAGATATTTACACCCCCAAGCATGACATAAACTTCTTAATGTGGGCTGCGGTTTCTTTTGCTATTAAGCATAAATTTTACTTCAAAACTTGTATGAATGACTCGAAGTACAGGGTAAAACGCAAGGATGGCGGTGAGTATATCGCAATGGCGGGAATCCTTGATGAGGAGTCACTGAGCTGCTTGAGTTTCGATCCATATGTATACCGCGCTCCAGACAACATGACCCGCTGGTATAGTCCAGTTTCCTCATGGCAATTGACGACTTATTACGATAGCAGAGACCTTGATTATGAAAATAATCGTGATGTAGATTATTTTTGGCTGTATGAATACATTACTGGTAAGATCACAAAAATATCTGATCATGCAGATAAATTTAAGCGATTATATGATAAGGGGTACCTTGTAGATGAAGGTAGCTCGGATTATGTAAATATGATTGTGACAAGTAAATCATATGAGGAGTTTACCAATCTCCTTCCTACCCCATCGGATGAGTTGCAGAAATTGGCGGATAAACTAGATAGTGAACTTTACGCACTAGGAAAAGATAATTTCCCACCACATATGAAGGAGCTTTACCGGCAAAGATGCTCCAACAGCTTTTCGGAGCAGGATTTTGTAGCATATGTGCTCGCAGAGCTAGTGGCTGATGGAACTCTCAAGCCCTTATCCGATGAGCAGAAAGCCTCGGTCAATACGATTATGTTTTGCGATGTAATTCCGTAATAAAATGCAAAAAGTGAACAGCCCGGTCAAGCACGCCGGGCTGTTCTTAGAAGAGCGATATATAATAGTCATTACCCTTCAAAAAAGGCTGAGAAGACTACCTCCCTCCGCCGGCGGAGAGGCGGTTGAGGAAGGTTTTAAAGGCGAATTGTTATAAAATAATTTTTACGATTCTTCATCCGTAATAAAAAGCGAGACCTCAGGAGTGCTCCCTTGATAATCTGAAAATATAAAATACCAAAACCGTCCTTCATTTGAGTTATCTTCTGATATAGTTCTTGTCATATGAACATCAATTACGCCCAGCCCTGTCGGTGAGCAAATGGACGTTATCCTTAGATTGCTTGAATCACATGGTTCTTCTATTCTAAGAAATACTAGCGAGTTCAAATGGAAGAAACCAGTGCTATAACGTGAACTATAAAAAACTGTGTCAATCATCCGCTGTGGTAAAGAATTTCTGTTTTTCTCGTAGTAAAATAGCAATTCATCAGCCGAATTAACTCTAACAAGAGACGGAAGCTCGCTTGATGGGTTGGCTGTGTTTATTTGGAAGGACCATAAAGGTTGAAAGGATTGCCAATATCGCCTTTCTCTTGTTATAACAAATGCATTTCCTATCAATGATCTATCCATTTCTATTGTATGCCACCAAAATGCAAAATCCGCTGTGCCAGCTAGTCCGCGTCCTGGTAAAGTGCTTGTTATTTCAATGTATATAGTATTTCCTACATTTGTGTAAACAGCCGTTACATTTGGACTATTTGATCCACTGCTTTCCCCAGATGATGCTAAAATCAAAAACTGAGTAGTAAAAAATATTTCATCATATCTCGTTATGTCAATAACATGTGAAAAAAGCATGTTGCCTTCGTCATCAACTCCATAAAATCTTGACGCTGTAAGCTCAATAAAGTCTGACAACCCCTCTGTTGATGTAATTATCACAGGTGTAGGTAATTGGTGGCAGCTTGAGTTACCATTAGCCCTATCGCGTGAAATTTCCCCTACATATTCCCATAAATAAATCCGTCCTTCCGGGGTTGGTGTCGTTTCTGATGCAACTAGCGGAGATTCTTCTGGGCTTATGCCGGACAGTGTGGGGTGCTGTCGTGAACCTACTCTTTGCCACACCCATATATCGGCGTGGATTTCGCCATCATAGTTATTCATTAGCTCTGTGCATGTGAAGACGAATCGTCCCCTCGGGTTGTAAGGAGTTCCCCTGCCGACATTTTGCCATCTACCAGCGAACTCATTATTCCTTGGCACGCGAGGTAAGTAGGCATGTCTACGCCAAGAATGCGGACTCTCAATAAATTGAAAATACTCCCCTAATGTAATCTGCCTAAGGCCGGAATGTTGAAACATACTACCCATGTTAGTTGCATTACGGGTATCCCAACCGGATAAATCAAGATTTCTAAGATTTCTTGTGTTGTTGAACATCAACTCCATATTGGTAACATTGCTTACATCCCAAGTGTATAAACTCAAATATGTCAGATTTGACATGTTATCAAATAATCGGAACATATCTCTTACATAGCTTGTATCAAAATAATGCAAGCCTTCGATGGCTGTTGTGTACGACAGATTTTTGAACAATGAGCATAAAGTTGCTCCGGCTGTTATTGGACCTGAAAAGGTAATTTTATTTATGTATAAACGGTATTCGTACCATGGACTTCTATTTGCATTTTGGTTGCGACCGGGATAGAAATTGGTAATGAAACCACTTTCAACTACCAGATTGCCGTCAGAATATAAACGCCACTGTGTATCGTTATAGCCTACATTACCACTGCGTAGAGCTACTGGATCATCTGCGCGCTGGGCATCCGTCATCTGCCATACCCAGGAATGTGGCTCTATATTTTGCCAGGATCCAGTATAGTAGTTGTTCTGTGGTATGGGAGGAAGGTCAGTGTATTGATCAAAAATAAAATGTTCATTTAAATTGAGATTTTTCAAAAAAACCATATTCGAAAACATGGAACTCGTATTTGTTACATTGCGAGTATCCCAGCTTGACAAATCGAGATTTTCTAATCTTCTTACATAGCCAAACATATAACTCATATCGGTGACGCTGCTTGTGTCAATATAATATAATCCCTCAATTGAGGTGAGATTTATTAGATAAAAAAATAAATGTCGTAAATATTCACCTGCGGTAATCGGTCCTGTGAATGTGATTTTATTAATACTTCCTCTGTAATTATGCCAGGGGCTTCTTGGATGTTCCCAAAAAATATTAATATGCCCACTTTCTACAATAAGGCTGCCATCATAATATAATCTCCATGGCGCGCCATATTCATCACCGACCGTGCCATATGCTACTATTG
>Ga0123355_10014792_pt1 | contig 12219 bp, 14 predicted proteins | sample TergutEmb28metaG_3_FD_89872 | JGI IMG/M metagenome (GOLD analysis project Ga0123355, IMG submission 89872) | Embiratermes neotenicus P1 segment gut microbial communities from Petit-Saut dam, French Guiana - Emb289 P1 | ecosystem: Host-associated > Arthropoda: Insects > Digestive system > Gut ...
AACTTCAAATTAACATCATTAAACAACTTTCTTCCGCCAAATTGCAGCGATAAATTTTCTACTATAAGCATGTTTTTTACCTCTCAAGTGTCGTTATATCATGATTTTTTACTTTTGGCTCGACTTTTGAAAAAGAAAACCACTTTTTCAAAAGATCTTGCTGCGCCCGTTGGATGAAACGCTAAAGCGTTTCTATTTATGCGCATATTCGCAGAAAAAAGCCGCCGCCCATATGAGGCCGCGACCTTTATTTTTCAGTCTTACTGGCTAATAGCGTCCACAGGACAAACAGGAGCGCAAGCACCGCAGTCTATGCATGCATTCGGATCTATTTCATGCTGCATCATACCAGCAGAAATACAACTCACCGGACACTCACTCACACAAACTCCACAATTGATACAATTATCATTGATTTTATAGGCCATGAGGGCACCTCCAAATAACAGTTAATACATATTTTATGTACATAGCTTATTATACGCTACTTCACACCGAATTTCAATAGTTATTCTAAATTTTCCATCTTTTCTACTGCGTCGTCCACCTTTGGCAATTTCCTAGTATTAATCCAGTGCCAAATAAGTATCCACGCACTACGAAGCGTCATAGCAAGCGCGATTCCCCACCAGATTCCCGATGTGCCTAAAGCTGTCGCGGCTAAAACGTAACAGATAATAACTCTAAACACATTGCTCGCAATGCCTGCAATAGTTGGCTTCATAGTAAGGCCGCGTCCACGGAACGAACCTGTCGCAACGCCTTCTAGACAGAACAAGAACTGCGCCAAAGCGATTATTTGAAGATAGCTCGCGCCCATCGCTATACTTTCCGGCTCTGTTAGGAATATAGAAACAAGTGGTACTGCGAACATAAATAGTGTAAATGTTATAATCACACCGTAGATTGCCATAAATATCGAGGCTACGCGGTAAGACTGGCGTAACCTGCCCCATTTTTTCGCGCCATAATTTTGCCCGATAAACGCAGTTATCGCACTAGCGAAGCCGCCTCCAATCATAAACGAAAGTGACTCAATCTGAACGCCGACGCTATGTGCCGCGACCGCACCTTCACCAAAACTGCTTATGAGCCTAGTTATCAGCATGAATAAAAGCGCAAACAAGAGTTGCTCCGCACCTATCGGAATGCCCCATTTCAGTATCTGCCTAATTTTATCTTTCGCCACAACTACAAACGGAGCATAATGCTCAAACGGTCGGTTTTTATACTTAGTCATCGCCCATATTTTCACTAAAAGATTGAGAGCTGCGGCTATCGTCATGCTTATTGCCGCGCCGATAATCCCTAAGTCAAAGACAAAAATCAAAATCGGGCTTAGAACTATGTTTAGGAGCAACGCGCCCGAGTTTATGTAGAACGGTATTTTCGTATTACCAAAGCCGTTATATATCCCCGTGATAACAAAATGGCCGAACATAAACGGCAACGACAGCACCGCAATCGACATATATTGCTGCGCGATTTCAAACACATATTGATTTTCAATATTAAAAAAGCCCAAAAGCGAGCGCCTGAGTATAATCATCAAGGCCGCATATGATATCCCCACAAATAAGGCCAGCATAAAAGCGTTCTGCCCGTACGCTTTAGCGCTTTGCGAGTCACCCTTGCCCATATTCTGCGACACGCCTATCTCAGCACCAATCCGGCACATAAACGCAAGCGAAAACGACATCCAAATAAATTGCCCTGCAAGCCCGGCCGCCGCAACATACCACTCGCCCAGCCATCCCAGCCAAAACATATTAGTCAAATTATGCGCCGACTGCATCAAAGACGTCGCCATTATCGGCAACGAAAGTTTAAGCATCTTACTAAAAATCGGGCCCTCGGTTAAATTGTATCTAGCTTGGTTGCTCATGTTGTTTTTCTCCTAATGAGGATTTGATTAGTTATAACCCCAAACCATTATACTCTATGTAGGTGTATATAAGTCAAGAGTTATATTTAGTTTTTTGCGGAGGTAGTGATTTTGCTTCTTAAAGTGTTACTTTTACTTGTAACTAAATGGGGATTGTGTTAGAATGGTGATATTATTTGCTGAACTTTGGAAAGTAGTGGGAGTATGTGGAAATATGCTTTTAGAAGGATCGTTACTTTGGTTCCTGTTTTGGTCGGGACTAGTTTTATTGCTTTTATGGTGTTGTATTTATCGCCGGGGGATGTGCTAACCCTTATGATAATTGGACATACTCCGCCGGAAGTTATTGAAGCTTTCCGAGAATATCACGGACTTAATGACCCAATATTAATTCAGTATATAAGATATATAACTAGAGCTTTTACAGGTAATTTTGGCGTTTCTTTCACTTGGAGGACACCGGTTAGTCATGCCATTATACATCATTTACCCCATACTCTGCAGTTAGGATTTACTTCCATATTAATCTCTCTTGCATTAGCGCTTCCTATAGGTATCCTCGCCGCAATTAAAAAGAGCACCTGGATTGATGGCTTCATCAAAGGCATTGCCCTAATTGGCATTTCTGTACCAGTATTTGTGCTTGCAATACTTTTGATGTTCCTATTCCCGGAGTTGAGTCCACGTATGCCTCGACCCGGTGCGAGCAGCCAAACGATATTCATTGCTTCTCAACAATATCATAGTTACCTGCTATTGCCGAGCATAACGCTTGGCATCGGCATGCTTTCGGCAATGCTCTACACCATTCGCAATTCATTACATGAAGTTATTGAAAAAAACTATATTCGAACTGCGCGCTCAAAAGGTTTACAAAAAAACACAATCGTTTGTAAGCACGCATTGCGTAGCGCGATAATACCTATCTTGTCAGACTTTCGCTCTCACCTTGGTAATTTTGTTGTCGCAATAATTATAGTCGAACATATTTTCAGGCGGCCTGGCATAGGCAGGCTTTTAATGCAAGGTATACTTTCACGTGACTATCCAACGACGTTAGGCGCAATATTCATGTTTGTCTTAATTTACGCGATAATAAATATACTATTAGATATCACCCAAGCCTTCATTGACCCGCGTATTAGAGAACGTGGCTTACGTGTATGAAATTAAGCCGCAGCATAAAACAAAGCAATGACACTAAAATAGTTTGTGCCATTGCTTTGTTTTCTAATTAATTTTCAGGGCGCTCTCTATAATGTGTAACTTCCTCCACCTCATCATCACTCGCCTGAACGCACAAACCAAACCGTTTTAATCAGCCCGTCCTCAACTTCATAAATCGCCGCGACTTCCGTAGGCGGATTCCCATCGCCTCTGGTTACGCTTTCGTGGTCTATTGCCTTATTGCCAAATACCATTCTGTTCACCAGTTTTGCATGTACCTGCTTGTTTTTAAATAGCTCGCCGTATCTTTGACGCATCACTTCTTTGCCTTCCATGATAAGTGCACCGTCGCTGACATTATAAATTTTTGTATCGTCATGATATGCCGACAAAAAGCCTTCGAGGTCATGATTGTTGTAACATTCCAGTTGTTTTTCTGCGAGTTCTTGTGCTTTGCTCATTGTAATTCTCCTTTTTGTACGCTATTATTTTAGTCATGTCTTACTGATGTGGATAGATCCCCCAAGCGGGGTTGGCTCTCAAATAATCATCCCGAGTCGCCGGAACAAAATACCACTGATAGTAGTCCGCATCAGTGGTTTGGACGCTAAATCTATACCACGGTGCGAAATACTCCAAAATATGCTGCCCATTGCGATGCCCAAAATACACCAAATGAACATCGACTATATCATCCGCCGTAGGCCTATCTTGACCCATGTCAACCCCAAAAGAACCTTCGTCGTTTAACATCCGAACAATCGCCTCGTCCGTCGTGATTATCGGAAAATATCCGACTTTATCCGCAAGAATGACCTCTTGTGGCGCAGACCTTCTTATCCAGCCAAGCTTACCGTCTAAATTTGCAACAAAGTCAACGCGGTTAAAATGATAATCCAATATCCGTTCGGCTATATCGTAGTGCGGGTTGTTATAAATGCCCGGGCTAAGTTGCAAGATGTCCGCAAAATGGTCGGTTAGATAATCTATTGCATCGCCGCTAAATTCATAGGAATCTTGCCTCAAAAGCGTTATACCATCGGGCAGCGTAAAGCCATCTCTAAAAAACATCTCAATCGACCCGTTTGCCTCAACGATAATCTCCACCGTATCAGTCGCGACCGTCACTTGTTCAAATCGTATCGTTCGACGCAAATCGCCTTCTGCATATCCCATTGCCAGGGCAATCCCTTCTGCCCTTTCCATCCTCTCGAGCATCACATCCATCGCGTCAGAGCGTTCATGCATCGCTCTCATGCTATAGTGGTTACGAAAAACAGGCATTAATTCGATATTATAATCCTCGTTCCAAGGATGAGTTGCCACCGATTCATCAAGTGACACTTCGCCGGCCAAGGCACATCCCACTAGTACAAATGCCATAATAATAAACATAAAAACCTTTTTCACAACACTACCCCCTTACCCAAGGATAAACTTTCGAACCTTCTTTTCTTCCGCTTGCGGGTTAAGCTCATAAACCTGCGCGCGAATTGCTTCAAATGCTTCTTCCGCGCTTATCCTCGCAGCTTTATCCAACATCCGCTCACCAAAAAACTGCTCAACCGTACAAAAAACCGCAGACGACCAGCCATACTCCTCACCTGTCAAAGACACCTTTTGGCGCGCGCCGCAGGTCGTTATAAACATGCTCATTTGCAGCTCGACCATGGCTCTTTCAAAGCCGGATTTGTCCTCCTTTGAAAAGCCTGCAAGCTGCTTGATCTCATGCGAGGCAAGAACTTGGTATTCCGTAACTGTATCATAAATCCGCTTAGCAAAATGGCTCATTTTGCCATCTTCATAGCGCTCTCTAAAACTCATCGTGCCACGTCTTGCCGCTAAGAAATAATGATACCAATCTCTTGTGATGAATCCGGTTTTTCTGAAGAAAAGCTTAGCATACGCGATATCATCGCGCTCATCAAGCACTTTGATTCGCCACTCCCACGGGTCGGTTTCAACATCACCGGTGTGCCAAGCAACCGGCGTGTCATAAGGCCTATCCTCTGTCCAACCCCACGGAATTACCGCATAAATCCCTTCATCATTTCCGCCTGCCATTGAAAAACCTGATTCCAATAATGTCTTTATAAAGTCGTTGTAATTTTGAATCACGCGAGTTTTCTCCAATCAAATCATTCCATGTAGTTTTGTTTTTGTCTTTCGGTGCATGTCTAATCTCTTCTTTGCTTGCCGGACACGCCAAAATCAAAACATGCTCTGCGCGCGTCATAGCAACATATAAAATCCTCAGCTCTTCTTCGAGCCTTAGAATTGTTTTCTCTTTTTGCAGCTTCAGGTATTTTTGGCTGGCAGTTATCCTGTCTGTAACGTTGGCCAGCGCGAAAATCTTTGCGTTCCTATCAATTAAGTACCCGGTTTCGGCACGTTTTCTTATCAAGTTCCTGTCAATGTTTGGGACGATCACAACCGGCAAAGACAGCCCTTTTGCCTTGTGAATGGTTAGAACGTTTACGCCCTTTCGGGCTTTGGTATAGCCCAATTTCGCATCCAAGTCATTCTCGAGATACTCGCTAAGCTCGTCTTCTTCAACATGTCCTGCCTCGGCACAAGTTATTCCATTTTGCATAAGCTTGCTTCTTACCTGCCTAACCCCTCCGTTTGTGCGACAGAGGATGTAAATATCTTCATGTTTGATTTTGTGTCCATGCAAAGACTCCTCCAGCAAACCCGTTACAATCGCGGAAATACCTTCGCCATGTTTTATCCTAAACGGCTCGCTGTTTGCCGCAGGTGCCCTTTGCAGCTCGTCCGTCTTTACCAAAGGAGCTTGCAAGAAGCTTAGCTGCCTGTTTTTGTAGATAAACGGGCGGCTAAAAACCGCGTTAATCTCCGTAATTAACGCTTGGTCTGTCCTGAAATTTTCATTAATTTCAAAGTCATCCAGGCTATGATAGCTCGCCATCAACTCTTTCGCCTGTCTGGAACATTCAATATCTGCGCCTCGAAAAGCATAAATCGACTGCTTTTCATCACCTATCAAAAAGACTTTCACGCCCACGTTTATGAGCAGGCGCACAATGTCTAGCTGGCTGGCATTCGTGTCTTGAAACTCGTCAATAAATACATATTCATACTCAGAAGCTATGCGTTTGGCTATTTGCTCATCTTCAAGCAGCTCGCGTGTCATTGTTATCAGGTCGTTTAGAGTCATTGCGTCGTCTTGGCGTTTTTTTAGCTCAAGTTCCGAATGCGCCGCTATACAAATGCGCATGATTGCCGCCTCAAGTTCAGTCCAAAGCGCGTCGTCTTGCTTATTCGGCTTTATATAATCCATACTTGGGACGATTCCGTGCGTATAGCATTCTTTTAGCGCGCCGTTTATAATGTGGCGAAGCTTGCGAATAGGGATTTGCTTGGTCAAAGGTTCGTTTGCTTGCCAAACAGCATCACTTGCAGCCCAAGCGACTTCGTTTTCATATGATTTTATAGAAAATCCCGGCGAAAAGCCAATTGCCGAGCCATATTTCCTCAGTAGCTTGTAACAAAAGCTATGTATGGTCGAGACCTCTAAAATATCCATCCGCTTGCCGTCTAGCTTGTCGTTTAGCCTATTTCGCATCTCATCAGTCGCTTTATTTGTGTAAGTTATGACGGCAAATTTGGCTTTATAATTATCCGGCATGTTTCTTACCAGGTGAGCGACTTTGCAGATGAGAACCTCCGTTTTCCCCGTGCCGGGTCCTGCGGTTAGGTATCTTGGGAAATAGGGGTCAGTTACGATTTTAGTTTGGCGCCCGGTTAGGTTGGCGTGGTGTGAGTTTGGCTTCATTTTTTAAACCTCGCTTTTTGTAAAAGTAGGTGAGCAGCTTTCCCTGCCGCCCTACACTTCATCCTTCATCAGCAAATAAAAATCCTCCACCTTCTCGCTCATAAAAGTCATCGAATCCGCGACGCCTTGATTATAATAGTACGCGCCCATGTTCTCGCTAATGAAGTCAAGAAAAATCTCCGCCTGTAAATTGCCGATTTCCACATCATAGTTTTCCAAAAGATAGGCCCTAATGTTCGCAATTGCATTATCTTTTTGTGCCCTTGCTAAAGCGAACGCTTCCTTTTTCTTCTTCAAGCCAACCACTCCTAAAAATCATAAACCGCCGCAACGGCTACCCCACTGCTTTTCGCAAGCTCATTCGCGGTCTCAAACTCATCCAAACTAACCCTCGCCGCGAGCCCACAAGACGCGCTCAAGTTCCTGGGAATGGGTATGAGTTTGACCCCATACCCATTCTCTTTCAGCACCTTTTCCATAATCATTGCGTGATGGGTCGAGTGGAATGTAAAGAGTTTATATTTATCCATTCTCTCACCTACACATTGAACCTAAATAGTATAACATCGCCGTTTTTAACGATATATTCTTTACCCTCAAGCCTCACAAGACCTGCATCTTTCGCCGCGTTATAGGTTTTGGAATCAATTAAGTCGTCATAACCCACAATTTCCGCACGAATGAAGCCACGCTCTATATCCGAGTGAATTTTACCCGCGGCGTGCTGCGCTTTTGTACCTGCCGTAATCGTCCATGCGCGCACCTCTTTAGGCCCTGCCGTTAGGAAAGATATCAGTCCCAAAAGACTATAACCAGCCTCTATCAGCTTCTCAAGCCCGGTTCCCTCAACGCCCAACTCTTGCAAAAATTCACGCTTTTCATCATCTTCCATCTGACAGATATCCTGCTCGACTTTCGCACAAATGGCAAAGGCTTCCTCACCATTTGCTTTCGCCACTTTGTTGACCGATTCCACATAACTATTGCCCGATGGGTCGAGCAAGTCGTCCTCGCTTATGTTCATCGCATAAATAACAGGCTTGTCCGTCAGCAGATTAAAGCTTTTAATCATCTTCTTTTCCGCATCATCAAAGTCCGCACTTTTAATCGGCAATCCTTCATCCACAACCTCTTTAAGCTTCTTCAAAAGCTCCAGTTCCGGCATCATAGTCTTGTCCGCTTTAACCACTTTTTCGGTTTTTGCGATACGCTTTTCAATAGTCTCCATGTCAGCAAAAATTAGCTCTAAGCTGAGCGTTTCAATGTCGCGCTCAGGGTCAATATCGCCGTCAACATGCATGATATTTTCATCTTCGAAGCACCTGACAACATGAATCAGTGCATCAACCTCACGAATGTGCGAAAGAAACTGATTGCCAAGCCCTTCGCCCTTGCTCGCGCCCTTTGCAAGACCTGCGATATCCACAAACTCAATTGAGGCATGGGTTATCTTCTTGGCTTCATAGATTTTGTTAAGCTCATAGAGCCTCTCATCAGGCACTTCAACGATACCCGTATTCGGCTGAATCGTCGAATACATATAATTCGCCGCGTCCGCCGCGGATTTTGTGAGCGCGTTAAATATCGTACTTTTGCCTACGTTTGGCAGGCCTACAATTGCTAGTTTCATTGTTTGTATGCTCCTTTATTTTTGTCGTTTGCAAATAAAATATCCTATTGCTATGCCTATCAAAAGCGTGACGATTAAAGCTATTATACCTAAAATCGCCTCTTGCACTTCAGTCATTTCGTTTTGCGTCTCTATATCTTCAAAATAATCTTGGTTTTCGTTCATTGCGATTCCACCTCCACATTAGAATATAACACAAATTCGTGTATTTAAAAAGCCTAAGTTTTTTATATTGTTTTTATTGTGTTTTATGTAGGGATTGTGTATAATATACTAATATGTTTTTTGACTAGGTGGTAATAGTGATGAACACAAACCAATTATACTATAAACATCCATATACGCAAAGCTTCAAAGCACGTGTGTTGTCATGCACGGAAAACGGCGACCGTTACGAGATAATTCTTGAAGAAACCATCTTCTACCCCGAGGGCGGCGGTCAGCCTTCTGATGTTGGGCATATCGGCGAGTGTTATATCTCGTATGTTTATTGGGCTAGTGAGCATATTATACATATTAGTGATAAGCCGCTTAAAGAAAACGCCGAATATGAGGCGAAAATCGACTGGGCGCGCCGTTTTGACCACATGCAGCACCATAGCGCGGAGCATTTGCTTTCAGGCATCGCCCATAAACTTTACGGGGCGGACAATATTGGCTTTGGCATAGGCGAGCAGCTCGTTACGATTGACTTTAGTGTCGAGCTTAACCATGAAGATATCGCTAACTTGGAAGTACTTTCCAACGACGCCGTTTATAAAAATCTGCCGATAAAAACCGAGTATTTTGACGCTCCGCCGGAGTTTAGCTATCGGAGCAAGAAGGAGCTTTCGGGAACGATACGAATCGTTTCGATTGACAACTATGATATCTGCGCCTGCGCGGGCACGCAGCTTTCGAGCACCGGTGAAATTGGGATAATTAAGATAGTTTCATTTGGCAAATACAAATCGGGCAGTCGTCTTTATCTGCTCTGCGGGCAAAGGGCGCTTAGGGATTATCAGGCGAAACAAGAGAACCTTCACGAGATTTCCACACTGCTTTCCATCAAGCCGCATGAGGCGGCGGAACATGTTGCGCGGCTTCACGATGAAAAAGAGGTCTTGGCGTTTGAGTTAATGGCTACGAAGTATGAAATTGTTGACATGAAGAGTGAGAAATTGCTATATGCAAACGACGGCGACGAAATATTGCTTTTCGACGAGAAACTATCAAGCGAAGAGATGAAAAGATACACCGCGAACTTGTTGAATAGGTTCAAAACAATCGCCATTTTCTCAGGCGATGACGAAAATGGGTTTCAGTACATGATTACATCAAACATTTTAGATTTGTCCGTGTTCATAAAGGACATGAACGCCGCATTAAACGGCAAAGGCGGTGGAAAAGGTACAGCCTTTGGTCATGTTCGCTCAACTAAGATAGAGATAGAACAACACTTTGAAGGAGGCGCGAAATGCACAGAGAAATGAGAAGAAAAGACCGCGAGCTTACGAAAGATGAAACGCTAACGCTCTTAAAGGATGCTGAATATGGCGTCTTGGCAACCGTTGGGGCAGATAACATGCCCTACGCCGTGCCGCTCAACTACGTTTTGGTTGATAACACGATATACTTCCACGGTGCCAGCAGCGGTCACAAGTATGATAACATGCAAGCCAATCCAAATGTCGCCTTTACGGTGGTTGGCGAAACGCTGCCCGTTCACGAAGGTAATGATTACTCGACGTTTTATGAGAGCGCGATGGCTTTCGGGGCAGCGCGTTTTGTGACGGATGAGAAGGAACTTAGAAGCTCGCTTTACGACTTGACCGTTAAGTATTTCCCGGACGGAATGGCGGAGTTTAACGCGATTATGGATAGTTATGATTTATCAAGGCTTCATGTTATCGCTATTGATATCGCTCATGTTAGTGGGAAGGCCAAGAGGAAGTAAGGGGCTGGTTTTGTGAACGACGATAAAAATCCACAAACAGAAATGTCTGCCGCAAGAATTGTGTGTCTTTGTTTGGTTATATTTTCACGTGTGGCAGGTCAGAGGCAAGCGTCCGATGCTTTAGTCGTACTTCTCTTTGTGTTTGAAGCCGAAAGTCAATTCAGGAAATATCGTATCACCGGGAATAAACGCAATTTGACTTACGCGCGAATATGGGGCGCACTTTCTGTACTTATGGTGTCAGGATATGTGTTCTTTTCATTAACGGGCTAAGCCAGAGCGCATTTATATATTTTCAATCATTCATTTACCAAAAAACACCGTGGAGGATACTCCACCACACCTATAAAGGAGGAAAACAAAATGGCTTTACCAAAAAATGCAAAACTTGACACAATTCTTTTACACGCAGGTTATGAACCGGATGCTGGGGCGTCTTCAAACGCTGTTCCGATTTATCAAACATCCAGCTACGCCTTTCGTGATGCTCAGCACGCCGCTAATTTGTTCGGTTTGAAAGAGAGCGGCAATATTTACACAAGAATTATGAATCCAACAAATGACGCTTTTGAAAAGCGCGTAGCGGCTCTTGAGGGCGGCATTGGCGCGCTTGCATTCGCCTCCGGCCATGCAGCGATTGTTGGTGCTATTTGTAATATCGCGGGCGTTGGCGATGAGGTTGTCAGCTCAGGCACGCTTTACGGCGGCACTTATAACATGTTTACATACACTTTGCCGCGTTTGGGTATAAATGTTGCATTCACTGAAGGTAACTCTGCCGAAAACTTTGAAAAAGCAATCACGCCAAAGACAAAAGCATTGTTCGCAGAAACCATCGGCAATCCAAAAATCGACGTTTTGGATATCGAAGCAGTAGCGAAAGTCGCGCATAAGCACGGCATTCCGCTTATTGTTGATGCTACTTTCTCGCCATATTTGTGCCGCGCGATTGACTTTGGCGCAGATGTTGTTATCCATTCAGCAACAAAGTTCATCGACGGCAACGGAACGAGCATGGGCGGCATCGTGGTTGACTCGGGTAAGTTCGATTATAACAGCCCAAAATTCCCGCTTATGAGCGAGCCTGACCCGAGTTATCACGGGTTAAAGTTCAGCGATTTGGGCGAAGCGGCTTTCATCACGCGCCTTCGCACTCAAATTTTGCGCGACATGGGTGCGTGCCTTTCGCCGTTTAACAGCTTCATGTTCATAAACGGGCTTTCGACGCTCCATCTGCGTATGGAAAGACATAGCCAAAACGCGCTTGCGGTCGCTAAGTATTTAGAAGCGCACGAGCAGGTTGCGTGGGTAAGCTACCCGGGTCTTCCTAGTCATCCTGACCATGCATTGGCGAAAAAGTATCTGCCAAAAGGCGCAGGCGCGATACTTGCGTTTGGCCTCAAAGGTGGGCTGGAAGCTGTGCCTAAGTTTATCGACACGCTTGAGATGTTCTCGCATGTTGCGAATGTTGGCGATACAAAATCGCTTGTTATCCACTCAGCAAGCACAACTCATTCGCAGTTGACCCCTGAGCAGCGTAAAGCCACCGGCGCGATTGACGATTTGATTAGATTGTCAATCGGCGTGGAAGATATTGAAGATATAATCGCTGATTTGGAGGCCGGATTGAAGGCAGCTAAGTAATTGAAGTGGTTCATATAAAAAAGCAGTTAGCTGATAACAATGGCCAACTGCTTTTTATCTTGCGCGCCTTACACGCCTGTATTCAAACACTTTCTAATCCTCACAACTCAATCTCCATACCCTCGCGTGCAAATATAAATCTGCCATCGTTTGGCACAACG
>Ga0123355_10014793_pt1 | contig 12219 bp, 6 predicted proteins | sample TergutEmb28metaG_3_FD_89872 | JGI IMG/M metagenome (GOLD analysis project Ga0123355, IMG submission 89872) | Embiratermes neotenicus P1 segment gut microbial communities from Petit-Saut dam, French Guiana - Emb289 P1 | ecosystem: Host-associated > Arthropoda: Insects > Digestive system > Gut ...
ACACCCACACACACACCCACACCCACCCACACACACACACCCACCACACACACACACACACCCGCACACACACACCCACACACACACACACACACACACCCACACACACCCACACACACACACACCCAAACACATACACACATCCACACACACACACACACTCAAACACCCGCACACACCCACACACACCCACACACCCACACACACACACCCAAACACATACACACAATGTCCTCCCACTCAATAAACACAGTGTCTCAGTCGACGGCAGCAATAATTACATGGTCTCAAAATGCCAATTTTTTTAGGAATGCACAAAATGGGTTTAGTAGGACGCAACTGGAAACATGCGTTTCGGCTATCTGGGGAATATATTTAGTGGTGTAGAGGCATTAGAGAAGTCGGTTGTTAACTATTTACAGTTAACACTGTTAACTGTTAAAACACAAGCATATTTATCCTATTGAGGTGTATGTTTGTTGTTTAACATGTGAGATTACGCTAAAAATATCACGGGAACTAACACAATTAATGAACATTATGATGTGATATAGATAAATACCGAGAGACCCCAGAAAAACGTAGCATACCAAGAAAAAAGTTGTAACAACATATTTTGAGCTGATTGTGGAATAGTGGGCAAATTTTGTGATAGCAGAGATAGAAAATGTTTATAAATATTGTACGTGATGGAGCATATGTGGCGAAATTTTATGACACAGATACAGTAGAAAATATTTAAGGACACGTGTTACTGTTATTTTGAGGAATATTAAATATAAATTAGGAGGAGAAATGAAAGTGAAGTACTTACTTGTGATAGTAATACATTTTGTTTGAAAGTACTGAATATAACTGACATTACTTTTGTGGGTTTGCTTTACTATTTTGCGAGATTTTGGTGACAATGCAAATCTATACGAGTTAATTAACTTGAAATGGAAGCTTGGGATTATTTTTTGTTTTTGACTGTAACACAATTTAATTTGTTTGATTTTTTAAGTTGAAAGCTAGTTAAGCTACTGAGCTAATTAATATCACTAGTGAAGTTGCATGTAGTGAAATACGAGACATCTAACCTCCCAGACGGATACACGGTTACATTCAACACACATGTGTACAGATGAGTATACAAAATTGATTTGTGATTTTAAAGAGAATTTGACAATATTAGATGATTACATTGAAAAATAGTTATGATAAATTTTGAACTATGAATACATTTTATTTTACAGGCTGATCATTTTATATTTTATGAAAAACGTGAATTATAATAATAAAGAATAAAATTATGAGTTTGGATCATACTACGCACTGCTTCCTGTAAGAAACTGAAGTAAGGAAATTGCTAAAGTTAAGCACTGTTATACGTACTGCAAAAAAAAATACATACTTCATTCACGTGCCTATGAAGATGGAACCGATAGTGAGTTCCGAAACGTCGGCAATTAGAACTCAGACGCCGGAAAATTACCCAAAAAAACAAATTACATTTAGAACACGGCGAAACCTTAAAAACAAGGACGCTTAAAAACAAGAAAAAAAAATACAGTTAACGTGACAAGTTGGACTGTGTTTTTAGAAGGACTATTGCTTCATTCATCGGAGTTCCATCTGTATTTTGCAAACGTCATTTTGCATATGCTTTAATTTTTAACGAGTTCTCTTCAGAGCCTCGTTCTTCAGTACCAGTACTGAGCAACGCATGGACCTAAGGCGAAGCAAAGTAGCCTGCCATTCCATTGGAATGGCAGGCTGAGTAACAGCAGGTCCCACCTAGCAGTACAACACCAGCCGCCTCTTAATCGGGTCAGTTGTTGGTGGGCGTGGACACAATGACAATTGGAGCCTGGATAATATGCCGACAAAACTGACGGAAAGAAATGAAGCTTCGACGACGACCTTTAAGGACGATGCAATGGAGGTCGCAGCTATTTTACACTGGATGAAAAGAGAGCTTTTGTACCTTTTCGAAAGTTTGAGATAATGAAATTATAAGAAATTTAATTTTGGCTTTGAGTTTAACGATGAAATATACGGCATTTAACACGAGCAAACTTTTGTAATGTGAACATTTTTAAGATATTATTATAACATTGTGACAGTGTTAGTAAAAGAAAATTGGTAGAGATGAAACACTTTTTTGAATAGTGAAGTGTTAACAGTGAAGTGCAGTGCTAGTCAAAAGTTGATTAAATATTTTTTTTGTTTGTTTGAAATAATTGTTTGCAGATTTAGAACACGAAATTTTAAGGAAATATAATAATTTTGGCAGAGTGATAAATTTTAATTTTTTATGACGCTGTATACTGTTTGTAATTTACTTGAATTGTTTTAATTTTGTGTGTAATGTTAGTTTTGTAAACTTAGAATATTTGTGGAACGGAAATGGTTTAAGGTTAACTTTTTAATTAAGCATTTGACAATATTGTTGTAAATTGGAGAGATGTTTTTTTTTTTTTTTTTAAATTCGAACTGAGTGAAATATTTATGTTTAGTGACATATGTTGGTTGAAAAATTTGTTTCATTATGAAAAGTTTATGACGTTATGATGTCAATTATGATGTGGTTAACAACGAATTATTTTTACAAATTTGTAAGGATATGCACATTGTTACTATATTTTGTTTTGTTGTGTGCTAAGAATTTTTTCTTTGTGTGCCTTATGATGCATAGGTACAAATGATGCGAGGACGCATCATAGTTTAAGCAGGGAGATATGTAATGCATAGAAATGCATAGAAGGAAAGAGACAGATTAACATGTTTAAAATTTGGAACTTGAAAAGAAATTTGATAATTTTACGCGTGTAACTTGTATTTCGTACATAGACTGAGTAGAAATTTTAAATTTGCTGTTGAGATATAAATTTGGTTGAGAAAGTTGCAAGCATTAACAACAGGAAAACTGTATATGCACATTCCTTAGTAACAGCACATTCCTTTCGTGTGTGCATGTGCTGCTGCTAAGTGAACTCTTTAACCTTTAATAGCGCTGAGTTATGGATTTTATGAACTGGTATACCGACCTGTAAGACCGACAAGAATATCTTTTGTGATCAAAGTTTCAAGGACAGGAGACGTAAAACACGTTGCTCTGGGCTAGGACTCAAGATGAGCCCTACGCCCCAGACTTCCTACCAGGTGAGTGGTGTGTAATACGTCCACAACTCGGAGAACAAAGAAAACGATTCGGAAGTGTTTGTTAACTTATTTTGCTGTTTCCAAATTTGTGTTATACGGAAAAATTGAATTACCATAAATGATTTGCCTTTATGTTACTAGGTTAAATGCGGTAAAGAGAGATTTCAGTTGTGTAGGTCTTAGTTTATTTTTGTATGTAATCATGTAGATATTTTACAGAATATAAACTTATATATTTTAGTTAGTTAAAATGTAACCTGTGTCTGTCTATGTCTTACTGGGACGTAAGCTGTGATAAAAATTTAGATACAATCAAATCCCAAACATTTCTTTGAATAAGTGATTGACTTATGAGAATATTGGTAAACTTCGACGAGGAATAGACGCACTATATGGATAAGAAGTTTTAACGATTATAATTACGATACCTGGACAAGTATAGTGTATATAGAAACGGTTTGTCAGAAACCTGTGTATAATCCAAATTCTGACTTGTGGTAGCGGAAATTTGAGATCGCGAAGACCGAAACAACGATAGTAGGACCCCCGCGACCTCACAGTATTTAGTACGTACTCGGGTGGGGACTATCACCCGATAGGCACTACAATTTTATGCACCAAGATTTACGCCTAACGACTCTCACCACATTCACAATCTTTTCAATGCTATCACTTTGAGTAGGGCACTGTAGACGGGGAGGTGCAACATCCTCCGGTTAATAATCTCAATTTCATGGCAGGAAAAGTGTTCATACAGTAAACTGATCTTTCGTGTTGTCACATTGAAAGTTTAAACATTTACAGTGAAAATGGCTTAGTTTTTCTTCTGTTGTTTACTGCAGTATATGGGGTGGAGAGGAGGGGAGGGAAAAGCGTCGTGGGTTTCATTAATTTTACAACATCGAGTGTCCTGAATAGAGAAGTCACTAATAACAGTTACAAAATGCGAAATTAATTTCCTAGAGTAGGCGTTCTTATTCTGGACCTTACTCTCATACTTATTATACAACCAACTGGATGCACTAATTTCTCAATTTATGTTTAGAATAAAACTCTACATGTTTCGAACAGTTCCTCTGGCCATCATCAGGAGTTTTTCACTGTAAACACAGCAATGGTATATGTCATACAGGTGTGCTGACAGCTTGCGAGCAGGCTCAGAACGGAACACCGTCCTGCGCCTGCTCGCAAGCTGCCAGCAAACCTGTCACCTGAACGCCAAATTCCTTATTCTCGTGTATATAGTTTTAAGTGTTAATTCCTTAAGTTCATGCTCTTAAAATTAATGACAATTTAATTACTGTGCCCCATTTGGTACTATTGCAATTATCAAGACAGTAAAATAACACAAAGTTGTAAGAGAAGAACTTTACAGGAAGTAGTTACTATTTTGCAGAAGGCATAATCGTACAGGTAGAAGGAGTAAAAGACGCAACGACCAGTCGTTTGCTGTAAATGAAGACATGGGACGAGAGCGTCTAGAAGTGGGCGCCCTCGAAATATGGCTCGGAAGAATTCATTCAAGGGACAGAAGAGGTCTGCTAGCTACTTGTCTGGAGCTTGAATAGTAGTTGTACGTCTCAGTTTGAAGGCGTTATGCATTCTTGTATATGAATATGTTAAACGAAATGCGTAAGCGGAGTAGGTTAGAAGCCTAATCCATCACCCAAGAAAGCTACACATTATTTGTCAAAAGCTGCAAGATAAAAAAAAAAAACAGTTCTGCAGATAAAGGCTTACAAGTCAACCTATATCCCAGCGTCATTAGTTCTCTAGTGTAAACTGAAGACCAACAAGAAGTCACTGGAAGAAAATCGAGCCAACAAAGTGAAGCTACGAAGAGGCAAGAAAGAACGAAAAGTAAAAATTTGAAAAAGGACTAGCACAAAGAGTCGAGACAGGTGTCTTGTCCTTTCTGTGAGCAGAAGTAAGAAGATAGGAAATGTGACCGTTGGATGAAGACTGAAGGAATCACTGGGGTTGTGGACTTGGTTGCGGCCGAGACGTGACTGTCCGTCTGTCTACTAAATATGTGAAAGGTAAGAAGAGAACTGCGCTCTTCTGCGCCGTTACGCAGCGGGTAGTGGTAATTCCTTACTGACGTTTCGGGACAACCTATCGGTCCCAACTTCAAGGGTCAAGAATCCAAGAAGGATAGGACCGAAAGATTGTTCCGAAACGTCGGTAAGGTATTAGGACTACACGTTACCTAACAGCGCAGAAGAGCGCAGTTCTCATCTACTTTGTGGCGGAAGCCTAAATGTACTTTACGTCTGTGAAAAAATATTACAGTCTTTTGGGGTGTTACTCCGTGTATTTTGGTAGACATACTAAAGTTGCTGAGGAATCTGCTGCTGCCATCTTCAGGTTATCAAAAAAAGAGTCTTCTATGCTGAAAACAAGGGCAGTTCAATATTGCGCAAACTTAGTCTCTATCTTCCAAATTAGGGGCAGTACTGTCTCACATTTCAAATTTATTACTGTAGAACACGTTACCTGTATTAATGTATTGAAAAAATTAGGGTGGAGAAACTTAAAATTCTGGCAATGGAAACTTACAGCTGAGTAAGTTACACCCTTGGAGTTCCTCATGTGTAGTTTCAGACTTTTATTGCCCGAATTTTCGTAATAGTAATGTTTTGCATAATCGTACAGCTATTGATTCTTTCCTTCGCAACATCTGCGGCACGAAATTTTCTCTTCACCCACGTTGGTCATACGGTACGCCATCTTGGTGAATTTCACATAGTGATCCACACAATAAATACGTAATGGATTCTCGGAAGGCTAAAATTATCATGAACATTGCTGTAGAACACCCACTCTTACATGTTATACTGCGCAGTTTATCCTAAATAAATAATAATCATTAAATGCAAACTCTTGTCCAGTTTTCTGCTGCAGGTTTACTTTATATGACTAAATATTCCAGCAACAAAATTCGCAATCTCTTAACATACCTGCTTCGTGATAAGGAAGTCTTGTCTTCAGAGAATGAGTTTCTTCACTGAGATTTTTTGTGGTTTCCCTCAGTCCATCCTCACAACTGACAGCGCAATATTTCAAAATGAACCAACAAAATTCAAATTAATTATCCACTAGCCATTCCATCATCACTCAACGCTACATAATTTAAGCTAACAACGGCGCTGTTAAATAAACCCACAATAAAATAAGTCAGTAACCGTTCCCAGAAAATTGGTACTTAAATTGAAAATGTGTGAAAGGAAGCCGTCGTGGTCTACCTAAGCACCATCCCGATATTTGTCTTCAGATACTCGGGAAAAATCAATAAATCCTTAAGACATTAGGTGTAGCGGCCGAGATTCGAAAATGGGACATTCTGAATAAAAGTTAGCAGCAGCACCGCTTTTACCAGCAAACTCAGTAGTTCTTTTGTGCGTATGGAAATTAACATCGAAACATTCAAACCCACAGGACCAAAAACTGTCAAGCTTCTCTTTGTTGGTCAACTGCCTAGAACCTATAACTTTGCACAATCCACCCTGTGCGAGTCAGTCCGCTCTAAAACGGCGTTTCTTCCTGGCGCAGTAATCTCAGTAGTTGCACAACAGAAGGATAAAATTTGGATTAGGACGAACCACATGGGACAAGTGTAAGTCTGGGTTTCGTAGCACCATCAAGCCTTCGTGCAACAAGCTGATATGGTTTCTATATTTTGCGTCTCAACATCTTCACCTAGAAGATTAGCTGAGTAGGTAGGGTTTGGGTTTTTATTCTAGAGATACCAGGTTCAAATGTTGTCCGGTAAATTTTAGGTAGTTTAAAGTACCTCCATTCTAATGCATGGAGTTACAAAAGCCTTCTCACACGCTTCTGCCAACGTAACAACATATCTCTATCACACCTACTATAACCTACACAAATCTAAGACTTTGTATATGGTCGCAAAATCATGAATTTCTGTACTAGAAATTTGTATCTACCTTTCTTGTACCATTCCAATTTTGAATGCACTATTCTTATGCCAATGCAGAGCGCCTGTGTATGTCTACTTGCATTCTATACCACACGCCTGTCATCCAGTATACAGACAAAACTGAGTCTAAAAGAGGACTGTAGATACAGTACATGGGACCAGATTATTAGTTAAATTATTTCTATGTGATGAATTTGAATGTCCGATTCAGCTCTGTGCACGCGTTCGTAAATCTTGCAATAAATTTTCAGCTGCCACTTCCAAGTGATAGCAGAAAGAAAGTACTTCATTCTATAGCTTACGCAAGCTGTGGCACGGGGTAGGTCGATATTGGCTTGTTCCTATTCCTGAGGTCAGAATTATATTACAGGACAATCAGTTGATGTGGTATTTGTCGTATAGTTTTCTGAAAGCATCTGTATTTTCTCCTGATGGCATTATTCCATATGAGCTACACATTTAACTCACTGTCGACTGGCCCAGCAAGACACTAAGCTTTCTCATTTAAATCCGCACTCTGCCAGAGTCAATGTTTATACTATTGTTAATGGTGATCCCCTTGAACGTATTTTGGTAATTATGGTAGCTTATGAAAAAGGTACAAGAGTAAAGTGTTCCCGTTACAGGCCCGGTGTGGCCCAGAGGGTGGGTAGAGGTATATCTCTACTCTTTCGTGACCGCGGCACTAGAAGGGGGTGAGTGGTCAGCAGCACGCCACGGCCGCACTTTACCCCCGGGAAACACCCGGTACCCATTTTACAGGAGGCTGGGTGGGCTCCAGGACCGGTCTGGACGGGCGGAAAATCACGTCCCCACCGGGATTTGATCCCGGATCATTCAGCCCGTAGTCAGTCGTTATGGTAGCTTATATTCAGGCAAAAACACCAAACATTTCATCTTATTCCCACGTGAAAGAAATGTACCGAAAGCAGATTTTATTCTACATGAATTTTAACATGACTCTGTGTCTGAAGGCTTCCTTTGTGTATGTATAAGAAAATTACATTTTCATTTCGTGGTAACTGTCTTGCCAAAAGCTGAAGCCAATGAAGAATACTGTCGCCGGGAACGCCGTGTACTCTGCTAGATATTTACCTCTGTTTCGGAGGCTCTTATGATCTCCATCTTTCGAGTAGAATAAATTTATACCATGAAGATGGCACTATATCCCTTCGAAACCATAACAAAATTATATACATTACATGCCTTCCATCCCAGAAGACAGTATTCATCAGAGCCAGTGCAGTGGAAACACAAAGTCCCATTTTTGTGGTTAATGTTTTCACTTGGCAGTGACGATTCAAATACGACTCTTGTAAACTAATGCGCAGTTCTACGATAATGGACGCTTACAGACGTATAAATAAAATGCCAAAGAAACAGTAAAAATGTGACGGTAATCTCTTCAATGTACCGTATTCCTGCCATAAACCGACATACAATGTAATATATTTCTATGCATCTTAGTCTGTTGCTGGAATACAACCCATGCCAATTGTATCAGACCGTGAATGTGAGCAGAATATGGCGTCAAGACGGGGAATACATCATCTATATTTTCAAGACTTCGGTTTCTGGAAGGGTTAGTTGAAGCGGAGTTTTTGTCTTTGGAGCGAGAGTGGCTAAGATCAGGTGCCCTATTTTCCGAGATATTACAGTCGCATTCTGCAGAATGAATTGCTGACAAATGACATCCCGCTATTCTATTCGTTTTTATGGTACTGCACAAGAGAGCTGTCGGTAACTGTTATGTCTGTTTTATGCTATGAAATATGAGCGAACCAACGGTAAGAATACTGTCTACGAAGGAACAATGAGTTCTGTCTGAAGGTATAGAGTTCACATTCCTATAGTATGAATTTTTAGCTCTAGATAGCCATTAGCAATATTGTCAACTTTATTTTCATTTTATTAATAACTTGGTACAAATAGGTTCCAGGATAGCGTATTCGGTATAGCGATAGCCTACGGGCAGGACGGTCCGGGGTTCGTATCGCAGCTCAGGCAAGAGACTTTAGTTTCTCTCAGGAGTCCACTCATCCTACTATTCAAGAGATATCTAAACTCGAATCGTCGGACACGCAGCCCACAAAATAAGCTGTCATCAGTCATGAATAAAAACTACGCAAGGTGTTTTAGGCGCATTTGCAAAACTGCGAAAAGCGACTATTACGAGCAAATTCCTCACGCCTATCGGTCTGTCTGATCGTCCAAATGGAACAACTCGGCTCCTACTGGTTAGATGTTCATGAAATTTTATATTTTGACTAAAAGGGAATGGTCAAATTTAACCTAGAAGAGGCCACGAAGACTCAAAGGGGGGAGGAGAGGTATAACTCTACTTCTTCTTTAACCTCGGCGCTAGATGGGGGTGAGTGGTCAACGTCAGGCTCTGGTCGCTTTACCCCCGGGAAAGACCCGGTACCCTTTGTATAGGAGGGTGGGTGAGCCCCAGGGCCGGTCTGGACGGGTGCAGAAAGTCTCGCCCCCCACCGGAATTCGATTCCCGGATCATCCATTACATTTGAGTATTTATAGAAAATATGTCGAGAAAATCCAAGTTCCATTAAAACCTAACAAGAATAACTGGTACTGTACACATGAACGTGAGTGTATTTATGATGGTATATCGCTTAATACTTCTGAGAACGAGAAATGTTTCAGACAAAAGTTGCGTAGAAAATCAAAACACGCATTTCATGTTCTAGGAATCCTTCCTATAAATAATGCCGTTTTTGAGACAATGTGAAAAATTATGATAAAGCCGGAGAGGCCACAGGTAACAATATAATCCAGTGCAGCGCATTGCCCGATGGACATCTAAGGCTACAAACAAAAGTAAAGTGTTCCCGTTAAAGGCCCGGTGTGGCCCAGAGGGTGGATAGAGGTATAGCTCTACTCTTCCATGACCACGGCACTAGAAGGGGGTGAGTGGTCAGCAGCACGCCCCTGCCGCACTTTACCCCCAGGAAAGACCCGGTACCCATTTTACAGGTGACTGGGTGGGCCCCAGGGCCGGTCTGGACGGGCGGAAAATCTCGTCCCCACCGGGATTCGATCCCGGACCGTCCAGCCCGTAGTCAGTCGCTATACCGACTGAGCTACCCAGCCCAAGGCTACAAACACACACCCAGAATACATAATATATATTGCTTTTCCATGGCCACAACGAATACACGAACGCGCCCCAATGTTACGTTTATACCTACACCGCAAGTCTTGTTACTTCTTATTTCTGTTCATCCAAATTCACGAAGAAAATTTCATTTGGATACGAATCTCTCTTCTTTACAAAGTCGTCTAAAACTCAGAAGTCATCTTCGTGTTCATCGAACTAAGTGAACATCATTCTTACAGGCAAATTGCGCGACCCGCATTCGTGACGTGCGCAAGCCGCGTTGTGGTTACCCCTGTATGGATTATCAATGTTTCGGAATAAAATGCTGCCTCAGGCTCCATAGACGGAAGGTCCTCCTAAATGTCAGCACTAACCCACACAGGTACTCAGTCCACTTTCCACAAACCCCGAGAGATGATTTAAAAAGTACTGTTTCTGACATGCGTTAAGGAGGAACCCGGTTCGAAAATCGTCCCGAATACCAAATTTCGTGATAAGGTGTCTCTTGATTTGTCTCAGTCTCTCCGAGGTGTTATTCAAAACAGACCACGACCGTTGTCTTCTACAACCTCTCCGATTTATATTTGACGTATCTTTGTGCCATGTGAAGTTATACAGAACTGAGCTACTCACAGTACTGTTAAATAACCCACAAATAAACGTACACACCCCAGACGATAGTAATCTTAATATTCACGACTCTCAGACTCTCAATCCCTTCCGTACTTACTTAGTTATACAGTTAGCAACGTCACTTAGCTAATTTACAAACAACCCAGCCCACGTTTTTGACAGTAACAGTGCAGCATCAGGTGATGCAATATGCATGAACACAACAGTACGCAACACTTCAAAGCATTCACAACTCACGACGTTACTAACTCGAAATCTTGTCCTATTCTTCAAGCACACTGATGAACCCTTTTGTTCGTGAGCGACGCCAATCAAAAGCGTCGGCACTGTTACAGTCACGTGACCCTACAAAGTACTGACGTGCGACATTCTAAGGCGAAAGTGTGAAATTGATTATTTCATAAATCGGCAGTTATTTTTTCCAAATAAAAAGGCTAATAAAAGTGATTTTTACGAAACATATATTGTATTCCCTGGTCACTGTAGGTATGGGGCAAGATTAAGTCGGTAGATGGGAAAGAGGAAGCGATATCCACTAAGAAATACGATAATATTGCTTAACAGGAAGGCATAAAACACTTATTACACTCAGTGGTATGTATGTTTATTCTGTGTAATTGTTGGTGTTTACATAAAGTCATCGAATTTTCTTTTTTCACATTAAAGTATACATCGCCTGTTGAAAACAATGGATTTTCTTAGTGCATGTACTTCTCATCGTCTCCATTACCATCGGTAACGAGTCAGGCCTTGCTAGACCTCTTTCGACCTCGTCTGACAGTCTCTTCAAAGGTCTTCGAAGTCGCCTTCGTCCATTTTTTCTACATATTGTCGTTTCAGTATTATTTTTGGAATCATAATCTGTACTTCCGTACTTCGTAATTTTCAGCGCACATAAAAATTATTTCCGTATGCGGTTATTAACGCAATGGTTCTTGAAATAAAAGGACTCAGTATCGTGTTTGAAGAAGGAAGTAACGGAAAAGGTCAGTATATCTATCATGCCACAAAGGCAGAGAGAGAGAATAGAGTTACAGCTCTACTCATTCTTGACCTCAGCGCTAGATGGGGTAGACGGTCAGCGTCCGAAGTTAACCCAACAAACCTGCGAGCCGTATCTTCAGCAGCACCGCTGTGAGAACCTGAAATTTAGTCTATCTGTTTTTTTATTTTTTATTTTTAAGTTTTGTTGCGCCTTCGGTGTATACAAGATGTACCAAGATAAATTAAAAAATTGTTCCTGTAACCAATTTCAATAAACATTTACACTATGGTACAAGTGGAAATGAGTAATATGTATATTGATATGGGTGTAAATAACGGCAGTGAAAAATGAACAGGAAAAAACACTGCGGCTTCTGATATGCTAATTAAAGCGGTATAT
>Ga0123355_10014794_pt1 | contig 12218 bp, 9 predicted proteins | sample TergutEmb28metaG_3_FD_89872 | JGI IMG/M metagenome (GOLD analysis project Ga0123355, IMG submission 89872) | Embiratermes neotenicus P1 segment gut microbial communities from Petit-Saut dam, French Guiana - Emb289 P1 | ecosystem: Host-associated > Arthropoda: Insects > Digestive system > Gut ...
GATGCAGCAAGCCATCCAACACCAAGATTCTCCAAATATTCCAATCAAAAATGCTCAGAATGATCAGTAGTGCCCCCTGGTACGTCTCCAACCAAAACTTGCACTACGACTTCGAAATTCCGTACGTAACGGAAGGGATTAGAATCAACACCAACAAATACAAAAATCGCAGCACTGTGCACAGTAAGTAATTGATTAGAACCCTCTTCAACCCCTCAGTCGACGGACGACTCAAACGGTTATGGCCGGAAGACTTAGCCCAATAGAAAAGCTCCAGTGAACCATCGATGGATGGTGCCTGCCTCACGTTTTCTTACCTCAGCTTTACTAATTACTCTGTCTATGTTGACTAGATTGTAACTTGCAATATACAATTAAAAAAGAAGTAAAGAACAGTTATCACAGCTCTGATTTGCAGCATACTATTGCAGTAGAATTACATGGAGATTTTCTGTGACGAATGTTATCGGAATTGAAGAAAAAGGTAAAAGGTGGGGCAAATTTGCATTTACGCTGTTAAATAAAGTATTCTTTCATCGCACCCATTTTCATGAAACCCAAATCACTCAAGGATATTACGTAGACAGTTTGTATGCCTAATTGCCCCACATACACGTAGTTTAAGAAGTGTGGAAATTACAGATAGGAGTTTATGTCTTGATGTAGGCCTAAAGGATGGATCTCACTGCGCCATTTTTCACAAAACTCGTGATTTCAAGCACTACTGTTTATATACAATTTCTCTACCGGATTTCACGAAAATCCGGCACATGTTTTTAAGTCGCCGATACCAGGTCACACGAGGGCAAACGGACGGACCGACAGCTTGGCTGTTGTCGTCACAACAGGCTTTCTTATCTTTTACTTCATGACTAAGGCCCAATAATTGCCAACCAGTAAATAATTATTTTTTACAGTTGTCGGCCATTTTGTTCGGTCTGAAACCAGTTCATTTCATTTCAGTTCAGTTCAGTTCAGCTGCCATCAGGCTGTAAGGGTAATGTGGAATCTGTACATGTTGTGTACGAGGGTTGGTATGATTCAAGGTGAGTACAGATTGGTTCACTGGAAACACAAGATGGAGACTCAACATCGATCTGTGTGGTCGAGCTTCCCCCACGCCCCGCCCTGCCCTATGTTACCTCTCTGGGCACCTTTACGTGACGCCGGCGCGTCGACGTCAGTTGATACAGGTTCTCTGTTCACGCATAAAATTCGGATTCAGTCATGGCTTCCCGAAGGCACAGCAACACCAAGACGTTATTCTACATATGGATCAATAAAGCGTGGTTAACCGTCCACGTAGAGAAGGTTCATTCGGGAGGGGGTAAAGTGGGGGACAGGGCTGAGGGTGAGGTTATTCGTAATAGAAGAGTACGGATTGTTTGTTACGATATAGAAATAAAGAACCACTAACAGCGCATTTGGTCCTGGTTTTATGTGAAGAGCAATGTTATATATATTTTTTTTAGTTCGGTAGAAATTATAGATCCAAAACGCAACATAATTTTTGAGTCTATTTATTGAGTTCTTAGATAAAGTGGCCGGTCTCTTCAGATATTTGATAAATTATTATATTATTTTATTTAACAAGTATGCATTATGTAAGTTACATGACTACGGATGAGAGTTCGTCGTTGATGACCCGGAAGGGATGTGCAAGGAGGCGGTCTGTGTTTCTGTTTAAAGTTCGGTGCTAACATGACGCTGGAGAGATTGTGGAATGCAGCGTCTGTTAGGATGATCGGTCTAATCCAAGAATTGAACTCGGGACCAAATACATTGAAATCCGACAGATCCGTTGGTAAATTACTAAGCACGCAGTTGTCGAATCTTCCAGCGCTTTGCTCTCCTGGCCACATTTCATGTAAGTCATACCACACCATTCTGCAGCTATCACAGATAATAGGATGACATGGAACAGGGTTTCGCTGAATACATAATCTTTTAAAAATACGTGAATTGGAATGCACGAGTGTATCTAGCCACGTTCACTTACAGTTGGCGGAATTTCGGCGCTCACATACTGCCACTGTTTTTGTGCAATTATATTGTTTCAATTTTTGCAACTATAGCGCTTCAATTTTGTTCATTTACAGTGCTTCAGTTTTGTATAATTATATTGCTTCAATTTTGTGTAATTATGTTTATTCAATTTTGTGTAATTATAGTGCCTAAATTTGGTGTAATTTTATTGCTTCAATTTTGTGCAATTATAGTGCTTCAGTTTTGGTGCAATTATAGTGCTTCAATTTTGTTCAATTATAGTGCTTCAATTTTGTGCAATTATAGTTATTCAATTCTATACAATTATAGTGCTTCAGTTTTGTACAATTATAGTGCTTCAATTCTGTTCATTTATAGTGCTTCAGTTTGGTGCAATTATAATGCTTCAATTTTGTGCAATTATAGTTCTTCAATTCTGTGCAATTATAGTGCTTCAATTTTGTGTAATTATAGTGCTTAAATTTGGTGTAATTATAGTGCTTCAATTTTGTGCAATTATAGTTCTTCAATTTTGTGCAATTATAGTGCTTCAATTTTGTACAATTATAGTGCTTCAATTTAGTGCACCATCCTCACCATAAACACTACCTACGCAGCGGCTCTCAAGACCACCACCCATCCAGAAACTCGGTGCAGAAAACCATATGCTGTAACTCAACATCTAATGCTTCTGATGATGGGCGTATGTACCCGAAACATGTCGAGCTAAGAATACATCAATAAAATTACCTTGTTGCATCAAGTTGGCATTCCACATTATTTCATGAGGAAGATGCACGGCCAAACAACCCTCAAAAATCCCAGAAAATGTTAACTTCGCCAGTTGCCTTATTCTAAAGAGAAGTGTAGTGTCTGTGTACAGGAAATAATAAACATCTGGAAGGAGAGTATAAGAAAACGTTCTGCGTAATTAGTAAAGACAGATATCGTGAGTGGGAGATAGTACATAACGATGCAATAGTACTTTCTATGGTACTAGCAATAAAGAGGTTTAGATGATTTAAACATTAAGTTCAGATGGAGAAGCAAGAAATCTGTACAGAATTTTAGGGTGTAGACTTTTTGGAAAGGACAGGTTTGGAGTACAGAGCACGAGTTTTCGCGGTGACATTAGGTAGCTATTGGTACATCATGGGGACTGCAGATTAAAATGAGTTATGATAGTTTTGATATTAGCGATGTTGATGCTTTTTGTTCTACTGTTATACCGCTGGTTAATTGTGTATTAAAAATTATGTCTTCCTCGGGAAAGGAAGTAACTTGTGTGTGTGTTTGAGAATATTATATCTAAGAAAATATTTAGACGTAATAGTTATGACGAAAAGGAAGGCGAAAATTACAAAATGAGAAGCTTAAAAGAGAGGCATGTGACATGCGTGTGGAGATTACAGAATGAGAAAATTAAACAAGAATGAAATTAGCAAGTCCTGTGACATGCGTTTGGAGAAGGCGAAATAGATTTTTCTGTCTGGAAACTTCAAGAGATGTTGCTTACAGTAGCTAGGCTATAACGGGGACTTAACAAAAAATGAATTTTGGAAATAGAGCTTGGAAGTGTGTACTGAATTCAGCTCTTCTTGCTGGGCCCAGTACTGAGTTTTGTGAGCACGGCGTTTAAACTTGAGCTGCTATAACACAAGTGTTTGGTCAGCTGAGGATCCTGAACCATGGGTAGGTTTCACCCTTTAGGCCACGAAGGCCCTTAGGGTGAGTAGAGGTATAGCTCTACTCTTTATAGGACTTCGGCACTAGATTGGGGTGGGGGTCAGCCCCACGACCGGGCCGCCCCTACCCCCGGGAAAGACCCGGTACCCATTCTACAGGAGGCTGGGTGGGACGCAGGGCCGGTCTGGACGGGCGGTAAATCTCGTCCCCACCGGGATTCGATCCCGGACCGTCCAGCCCGTAGTCAGTTGATATACCGACTGAGCTACCCGGCCCAATCCTCAACCATGGAGTTTTAAAAATACGAGGAATAAGCCTTTAACAAATGTTCGTTTCGAGCCCAGGGACGTCGTCCAAGATAATGTGCCTTGGGAATGATCCTCATACAATTTCTTTATGTCCTAGAAACAAGGCAACAGTTTTATTTTTTTGTTTCACATGGAGCACAATGATAATACTAGTGTACAGCTTAGCAGTGAATTGCACAATGGTCTGAGTAACAATTGTATGGTGTGGAGGTCAGGGAAATATTCCCGCAGAGATCCCAAGACGGCAGTCTCAAGGCTCACTGTATCAGTGCTGTAAAATAATCTTATGGATCCCATTTTGGTCTGTTTATAAGTTGCTTAAGAGTGGGAAAAAAAAGTCTTCATGAGCTCTGTTCTTTGGTCCTTCCAGAGTGCATGCCTCGTTATGAAGCAATATATGCTTCACTGCGTATTGATAATAGCACAAATGTAGAGGGTGTAGAGATTTATGTGAAGTTCTTGCCAAAAAGCGGCTGTTTAATAGCCATACCTATGTTTCAACGCCACGTTTTAAAGAAATCCCCCGGCAACACAATTTATTCAACAAGACATAAGAGTTCGAAAACATGATGTTGTGCCTATTGTGTTGTGTTATTATTTGCATTATTAGTAATTATCAGTTCAAATTGTCATTACATATACCATGTTTTGCATTCGGAAACTCTCATATAATATGTGGGACTATTTTTTTTTACATTCGTGCCGTGCATTGTGATATTATCAAAGTTTTTTGCTAACCAACTAACGCCCAAGTGATTGTCTTAAAAGCGTTATTAATATTTACATCAAAACAGCTCCGACATGTTTCGGTGGAGTTACACCATCCTCAGGGAGCGCACTATTCGTGCTTGCTAAAGTTACACTTTGTTAAAATAGCCAACTATGGTACATCGGTGTGTGATTAATTCGGTGGTGATGCTGCTGCTACTTCCGAACAGTGCAACATACATACACCAACAAGGGCCCAGTATGAATCTCATCGTTAGACCGTGCATTTCGTAAAATCACTTCAAATATTAACTAACAAATGCACCTTTATAACTTTCACTTAAAACACTTTAAAACACATAAAACTACTCCGACATGTTTCGATCTTTTCAGATCATCATCAGGGAGTTTTCGTCGTTCATTGCTAAAGTTATTACAAATTCACGATTTGGTTCTTTTTGTAAACAAGGTGTTGTGGCAGCGTACGTAGTAGTGACTGCGTCCCTCACTACGTAGCATACGACGCACACCTAGCCAACTACACTCTCTACAACAGATTCCTACGCAACATGATATGCTGCCACAACACCTTGATTACAAAAATGAACCAAATCGTGAATATGTAATAACTTTAGCAATGAACGACGAAAACTCCCTGATGATGATCTTAAAAGATCGAAACATGTCGGAGTAGTTTTATGTGTTTTAAAGTGTTTTAAGTGAAAGTTATATAGGTGCTTTTGTTGGTTAATATTTGAAGTGAAAAGGACCCAATAATATAAGCAGCCAAATCACCACCGAATTAATCACACATCGATGAACCACAACTGACCAGTTTAACAAACTGTAACTTTAACAGGCACGAATACTGCCCTCCCTGAGGATGGTGTGACTGCACCGAAACACGTCGGAGCTGTTTTAATGTAAATTTTTATATTGTTTTTCGAGACAATCACTTATGCATTAGTTGCCGAATAAAAAACTTTCATAATGTGGGACTATAATGAATCAGTAAGTCGTCTATTTCAGCCTGCAATTAAATCTCTGATTCAAGTACTAAGGAATAAGTGTCTACTTTAATATTCGGAATATCCACGAATAACTTTATATTAGTCATAATGCATGCATAAGGAATCTGGCAAATTCCTTATGGATAAATATCTCTTGGGTGCGTTTCTGGTTTCCTTAACTGATTTATAATTGTTTTATAGTAAACTATAAGAGATTAAGAGGGTAAAGAATGACGCAGGACTGGAATTTGCAAGGAAGAATGTAATATACGTAGAGAATAGCTAGGATTTCTTTAAGTTAAGCAAGAACACGCTGTGGAAATTAGAGTAATTGAAGATAAACATTGGAGCGTGACAAGGAAGCAACATCAGTGTAAAAGTTTGTAATGAATAACCTGAAAAGATTTTTAAGTTGTAAGTACCGAGGAACCAAACTAGCAAACACAGGTGAGGGTCATGATAGCATTAGGATGTGAAAAGAATTCTGGACGTTGTTAATACTCAGTACAGAAAATCGTACTCTTTGCTTTCCAGAACTTCTGACGTCAGGGTAAACAGTACAATAATTCTTCCATTTGTTTTGAGAGAACCTAAATTACAAATTATTTTAAACAGAAGTCCGAAGAAAATACTTGGACGGAGGAGAAGCCCCAAGTTAATGACACTGCGTAACGTCGATTCTCTAACCCAGGGTAGAGTCCAGTGACGGACTCTTGCGAAAACCGTAACGAACTCTCGGCTTCCATACGGGACAGAGAATTTCTCGACTGTTGCAGCAATGGCCGTCAGCTTGTCACGAAGGACATGCTCCATGGAATTACCAGAGGGACACGAAGATATAAAGCATTCTGCATTGAATAGTGGCATGCATTCCCCGAATTTTGTCTGCTCTTAATTTCATCAGAGCAAGTTTGTGTGGGACACGCTTATCTTCCCTTGCAAGTTCTGAAGCATGAGGATGAATGTTCGTTAAACTGTCTACAGGCTTGTTGCAATTCATGTCTGGAGCGCTGAAGGAGGTATTTTTATTGTGTGAGGTTCCATTCCGTGGGGTCTATTTGTAATGTATTGCCTCCGTTGGGTGAAATTCACCAGGAGCCATACCCTGTTTCTCAAGATCAGAAAATTTCCTCCCATACATTATTTCTGTATTTCAAAAAAAGGCATGAATTGTGATGGTTGGTATCGCCGTTTTACTGAATCGTCCGATAAACAGAGACTCTGCACCTTCCTTGTTTCTGTTACAGAAACAGCCAAACAACGTCATTACCTTTCCTATTAAAAGTTTATACAGTATTCTTAATTGGAGTAAGCCAAGACTCCATTGTCTGTAGCTGAGACACCATACTCTGCCTCTGTCACATCTATCTAAACTAACAAAATAATTAAACAGTTAGCCAATTAAACGAGTGTGCGAATTCCTCACAGGGTTTATTTTGAGGATTTGTGTCTTAGGCGGATGATGCTGGGTTGTTGAATCTTATCCTAGGAGGCCGGCCGGAATCCTAAATAACTAACTCGATGGAGCCGAGTACTTCTTAACAAGGTTCTTAGTTAGTCAGGGAATTCCCGTTTGTTTTTGGAAGTCCGAAAAGTTTATTACCATATTAATCACAGCCCCCCACTGGTACCCATGATAAGCTAGATTATTTAAATCCGAATCCCTTCATCTATTTCCTTAAGATCCATTTTAATATTATCGTCCCATGTATGAGTAGGTCTTCCAAGCAGCCTGGTTCCTTCAGATTACCCAAGCACTCTTTTCTTCTTTGCTTGGAACCTAACCCACTTATCTCGTCCTCTTTTTGATCACATAACAATGTTTGGCGAGTGGCAAAATTTACGCAGTTCCTCGTTATGAAAATTTCTTCAGGTTCTTGTTGATTCCTTATCTCTTTATTCATGTGTAGCAGCAGGCCAGTTCCCAGTACATGCAGATACGTGTGGGTGCGTGTAGTAAAAGTGTACTGAGGTACACAATAAATTGTTAAGTGTGATGATAGACTGTGTCAACGAGAACACACCTTCTCAGGGAATTTCAGCGTTCCTGTGTACCGGGACCTAATGGTAGTATTTGGTTGTGCTGACTATGATGAAAGACCTGTTACCGGGTACAATTCTACCTGAGGTCCATGGGCACTCAGAGGACCGGCGCATTTACCACACTGCCGATAGACAACACTCACTATTTGACGGAGATACGTACGACATTAGGAGTGACAAAAGAGAGCGCCATATCAGCGAAGGACTCATCTGAAACAGCCACTCGAAAATCGGAAAAAGAAATGAGAATGGAAGAGACAAATATTAGAATTTACTCGGCAATACAACCACAACTTATGTGAAATGCACTGACCGAAGTAACAAAATACACACCTCAAACGCAAAAAGACACGTGACATCAAGGTAAAATATTCTGAATCCGCAGCACGTCCAGTAACTACACTCAGATCATCAGTAGACTCTCCACAGCAACGTCAAATGGGCCATACAGACGTACTGTACAACAGACTATTTACGTAGAAATATGAAGTCTTGTCCAGTGGATGCGAATTATTCAATTGCAACAAATAATTATACTAGTTATGATTACCTTTTATAAATTCACCGGAACGTATTTTATTACGGATTGTTTTGCGAAGTGTATTGAACTTCATGCGGCCAGTTTTGAAACTTATGTTCGATTTACTTCAATTCATTCACTTTTTTTTTATTTTAAATATATTTTGACCATGCACTAAAGCCCACAAGTGCGTATGAAAATATTTTAATTTAATACATTATAATCGTTGTAATCCTCGTACATGTTTCGGTCACCTTGTTTGGCCATCTTCAGGAGCTGTTTTTACGAAGGATATATCCCAAATACTACCAAGCCAATGTTCAAATATAAAATATTAAGGTTTAAATAAAGGTGGCCGAAACATGTAGGAGGTTTACAACGATTATAATATATTAAATAAAAATATTCTAATATGCACTTGTTGGTTTTATTCGCTCTGTTTGTATAACAAGAAGACACTGAAAGGGACTCAGAATGTTAGAAAATAGGCAGTAAAATCACACTTGAAATAAGCCATGATAATCTCCTTCCAAATCCATACTCATCGTTCATTAACTTATTGCCATGTCATCCATCGTTAAGTGAACCCTGCTACAGAAACAAGTTCGGCCTTGCCTTGACTTGGGCGGTTTGCCGTCTGCCTCTCGTCGCGAAGGCTGGGGTTCGACCCCAGTCAATTCTGCGTGGTATTCATGGAGGACAAAACGGAATGGTACAGATTCTTTTCAAAGAACTTCTGTTTTCCCCTCTCTGTAATTTTCTACCAGTGCTCCATATTCAAATTTCATTCATCCGCCACTCATGCGTTGTAATCTTAGCAACTGACAGCAGTTTGTTTAGGCCTTTTGCCTGATCATTCTTGTTGTGCCCTGAACTCTTGCATCACGAATTGGATTCTCGGAAAGGAGACGTGTGTGCGGTCATGTGGTATACGTAAAAGTAATTGATTTTATATGGCCGTTAATTTGAAACTGGTGTTTTGCAATTCATAGGGCGGGTTGAAACTTACTAATTCATATTAACGTCCCCTAAGGAATTTAACCCACTGACGTCGTATTATGGCGTCTCGTCACTGTTCCACGTGTCAGTTTCGCAGATGCACGCACTTCTTACGCCCACTTGATACCCCACGCAAAGTTTCTCAGATTTGGGCTTAACATTTCTTACCACAGCGTTCAGTGATGCGTACAGGATATTCTTTGTTTCTTCTACGGAAATTCTAAAATGAAAGGTTTTAGTATTTTTCTGTGCTATCAGATACAAAGTAAAAATTAGTTGTGGGAAAACCGTGTATTATTATTATTATTATTATTATTATCATCATCATCGTCGTCATAATCTCCTTTATGCAGGGTATTTATACTTATATTCCTGAGACAAACTATGTCCCTAGGGAACACAGTGTTGCAGCTATTCTGTTGTTACTGTTCATGGTGCTTATATCGTTAGTTTCAGTGTTGTATCTACTGTATTTTTATATTTATTGCTATTATTATTACCTTCATATACAATATTTACTATTATATGCCTGAAACATTACCCATTTCTAGCGTATGTAATGTTGCAGCTATCCTGTAGTTACAATTCATAGTACATACATTACTCTTTCTCAAGATAAACGTCTTGTACTTTTACGTTAGTAGGTTACCTTCTGCAGTATGTGTGTCTGTAGTTCCTTGATGTAGTGTTTTCCGAGTACGTTGTTCAGACATTTTCTGAATTATCTTAAGATTGTTCAATTTGCCCCTGCTATACTGGTATCACTTATTATTATTATTATTATTATCAATAGGTTACCATCAAGAATAACTGAGAGAGAGAGAACACAGTATACACCACACCGGATGGATCCGCCATGTATTCTACTGTGCGAGAAATAGTGTTGTACGGACTTCGCATTGCCTTGTTCTTTGTTCCAGCGGAGCTGAAGACACTGCCGTGGCAAGCACGTCGTACCTGCCGCAGTAATTGCAATGGCCTGACCTGTCAAGGAGACAAGCTTGCCCGAGGCGGGAAAACAGTGATTCATCCACCTTGTATGTATTGACTACTTGAGTAAGGTATGTTCTTTCGTTAGAACTGTGTACAGTTAACAGTCTGCCAGAGGCCTTGGTGTAGTCCTACAAGTAGGTCGCATTACCAGTCATTTATCTCGACTGTTACCCTAGTGCCAAATGGAGCGGATTTTAATGGCACAAACGGAAATACAGGGCTTTCTTTGAAACTGATAAGGTGCTGTCATTTGGTCACGTTTCTGTGCCATTTCTCAGTTCGTGCACTTGCTGTCTTCGTTAGTAGCTGGCAAGTGTGATACGTTAGGTAAAGTTAAAGTGATCCCGTTACAGGTCCGGTGTGGCCCAGAGGGTGGGTAAAGGTATATCTCTTATCTTCCATGACCGCGGCACTAGAAGGGGGTGAGTGGTCAGCAGCACACCCCGGCCGCACATTACCTCCGGGAAAGACCCGGTACTCATTTTACAGGAGGCTGGGTGGGCCCCAGGGTCGGTCTGGACGGGCTGAAAATCTCGTCCACACCGGGATTCGATCCCGGACCGTCCAGCCCGCAGTCGTTCGCTATACCGACTGAGCTACCCGGCGTGATACGTTAGGACCAGAATTAATACCGGCTCGTAGATTCAGACATTCAATTTTGAGAAAAAAAACCTTACGGTAATATTGTACCCACCTCCTGATTACTGAAGATGAGATTGTGATATTCCCATTAAAACACTCACAAACCCAACTGACTGCATTTAAATGCTGAGTGTACGTGCTTAAATGCTAATAAAGCCTACCTGCCCATGTCCGCGTGAGTTTTTATGTTTCTTTTAATAATCTGTCACAAAAAGTCCATGACCGTTACATTAACCGTCTATAGTTCTTAATGCACAAGCAGACGAAATGTTTCGGTTCATATGATCGATTTTAATAAATCACTACTAATCATTCATGGTCAGCATCACCCAAAGGCAGATGTAGATGGCTTGTATGTTCCCAGCAAACAGGGAGGAAGGGGTCTGATGCAGTTAGAAGCAGCCCATGCAGTAGAAGTTACAAAACTGGTGGAATATGTAGACAAGAAGGAAGACCCACTAATACAGGTTGTCAGAACACACCAACACAACACCGACTCAACAGTGTTACAGACAGCTAGATGCCTCAAGACAGAAGTACAGAGAGAGAAACAAGAAAAATGAAGGACAGCGTAGCGCAGAAAACAAAAGAAAGATGGCATGGGAATAGGATGAATGGAAAATTGCCACGTAACTTAGATGAAAAGCTGGTGGATACTGAACAGTCATATCGCTGGCTAAAACCTGGCGACATCAAGGGAGAAACAGAAAGTAAAATAGTACCAAGCAATTAGTACAAACTATTTTAAGAATAAAATTTTGAAGGAAGAAACTGAGAATAAATGCCGGTTATGTAAACAACATGAAGAAACTCTTGACCACTTAAACTCGGGATGCCCCAGTTTGGCGAAGAAAGAATATTTAATGAGACACGATAAAGTTTGTACACATATGCACTACTCAATATGCAAAGCTTTAGGCATTGAAATCACAGACAAATGGTACACACACATTCCGAAGCCAGTGTATGAAGAGGGAGATGTCACAGTGTTGTGGAATCAAGCAGTACACACAGACAGAGAAGTTACAGCAAATAGGCTAGGTATAATAATTAAAAACAAAAAAGAGAAAACACGCACACTGATAGATGTGGCAGTACCCGCAGACAGAAATGTCGTGCAAAAGGAAGCGGAAAAGAAGTTAAAATAAAAGAGTTTATGTACAGAGATACAACAGATGTGGAACCTGAAATGTACGATTATACCAGTAATAATTGGAGCGACTGGAATAGTAACGAGAAGCTTAAGGAAAAATTTGGAAACTGTACCAGGAAAACATTCGATAGATTCACTACAAAAGACAGCTATACTTGGAACATCACACA
>Ga0123355_10014795_pt1 | contig 12217 bp, 7 predicted proteins | sample TergutEmb28metaG_3_FD_89872 | JGI IMG/M metagenome (GOLD analysis project Ga0123355, IMG submission 89872) | Embiratermes neotenicus P1 segment gut microbial communities from Petit-Saut dam, French Guiana - Emb289 P1 | ecosystem: Host-associated > Arthropoda: Insects > Digestive system > Gut ...
CACCTTTCTATTGTTTCTTGTTGACTCATCTTCATCTAGGTTGAATCTTTCAGCACTCTTCCTCTCACTACTGATGTGGTGTAAACCTGTTTGCTTCTTTTCTGGCTCATTGTCTGTCCTTAGGTCTTCTTTGTTCTTAATCGTAATTGGGTCACTCTTTTTCTCATTCAATTAAGTCTGTTTTAGTCTGTCTCTGCTGCGGTCTAGCACAATTAAACAACAAAAACAAAGTTCAACAATTAAGTAATTACTGGACTCCTCAGTTCTCATGGGCAGTTCCTTTGTGCTTTACGAAAATCCTGGCCATATTCACCGAGGATTGAGTTATGACTCAGAAAGGTGGTTGTGGGACTCTCACCATGGAGGTCAGAGTTCAATTCTAAGCAAGTACATGTGGAACGCCTGGTGGACAAATTGGTCCTGGGACAGATCTGTCTCTAAGCACTTCGATTTCACTTGTCAGTATAATGCAACTGACATTTCGTACTCATTCACTCATCCTTCGCAAGCACCATATAATCCTAGCAGTTAATGGCACTCTTAAATAACACACACTTACCCATCACAGTGACTCTGGGTTCAACAATCAAAACACAACACACTTCATTTGCACGCAAGTTATTCAGTCTGCGAGGTTTCATTGTTTATATTCTATTTACTGTTCATCTTCTTTCTTCATATCATACTGGTAACAGATAAAAATCAGATGAATCTCTTCTGCAACATTGCGCCATGTACAGTGATAAATATTTGTCAATGGTTTGGAAACACTTCCTGCCTCTGCCTTCAGGGTAGCCAAAGATCTGGTAAGGTACCCTGAGGACAGAGGCAGAAAATTTTTCCGAAATGTATTTACATCTACGTGGCTGGAGAAGAAGTTGCGATGGTACAGTCAGTATGGTAAATAAGCTATGGGCTGGACAACCTAGGTATCATGGTTTGATTCCTGCTAGAGACAGGATATTTATCTCTTCTCCAAAATATCCAGCCTGGCTTAGGGGCTCACCCACCCTCCTATGAAATGAGGGGGTAAAGTAACCCTATTATCAAGCTAACCACCCACCCCCATCTAGTGCTGGTGTTAAGAATAAGTGGATCTATACCTCCATTCCCCATATGCCTCCATGGCATGCAAAGAGACAACTTTACCTTTACATTAACATGGCATCATGTTCCAAATGACTTGAAACTGTCATCCAAACTACAGTGAGAATATCAAATCATATTGTGTGTTCATGTATCTGACAGTACCATTTATCATTCTCTGCTCTCTTATCATATTAATATAGCTCCTCAGGCAACGGTCCACATGCATGGCAGAATAGTGGCATATTATATCTGTGAAATGCAATAAGGACCTTGTATTTTGCTGCAACTGTCTCTGCTATCACAGATGTAAACTTGCTCTCAATCCAGTAATACGAACAATGCCCCACTGTGTCAGGTATAGAACTGTAAATGTACATGTGACACAGTATGCGAAGAGTTACTGAGTGTGCAAAATGGTACTTGTGTGAGGCATGACCAACAGCTGTCATGTCATTGCACCTGTCACAAATATGCACTAAAGCACTTCAATTCCTGTAATTTGTATTGAATAAAGCAGTACTGTACTAAAGACATTAATTACAAGTTTAAATGCATTCAAAACTTACCATGCACACACTGTCATGTAATATTACAGTCAGCACCATCAGTTGTGCACAAATGTCAACAATATCACAAAGATATTTCCTACAGGTTTTGGATCATACCTTTACAATTTTGCACTTTGTATTGGCATCACTGTTAACTTTACGCACCATATGTGTTCCCAGTTTTAATATACATGTAATGAACTTGTAATTTTACACACATAAAGATACTATGTTAACAAGCCAACAGTAATGTCTTCCATGTCACACAGAAGTATTCCCAGAAGACGGCTGAACTCAACCAAAACATGTTGGGACTATCCACATGAACAAACATAACACTGTTTAAAGTTCTTCAGTTTACAGTTGGCAGTACTGATACTAATACTAATACTGATTATAACTTGGCAGCGACAACAATGTTTTACACAGATGTAACTTTTAATGATTAACCATTTCAGTGCCAGTGACGGACAGCACTACTACTGTGAGGAATGCAAGAAGTTTCTGTCATAATAGTAGAGATATTACAGGTGCAAAAGGTGTAAAATGGCCACTACATGTAATGCAACTGCAGTTACAGCCCTACTACTGCTACTGTGTATCTACTGGCCACTTGAACCTCTCAGCACACTCCAGATGCTACAACATCCATTCTGCATACAATGATCCGCTGTTAAGGTTCTAATTTCATATACAATGTAGTTAATACTTAGCTCAGTGTTTGAATTTCAAATGAGTAAACAGAACAAATAAGAACAACTGAAATGAAATAATGACCACACAATATGATACATCAACTACAAACTGTCATCAGGTAATCAGGTCATGCAGAGATGTAAATGTGCAAAGAATGTACAAACTACTTTGAAACAAAATCTGTTAAACTGTTATGAAGTTATGCAATAAAACAAACAACATTTTAAATGAAGATTCTGTTTCAATACCATAAGCCATAAATTATGAAATATAATTTCAAATTAACCTCATAATGTGCAGGCCTCCGTGAAATGTGACATGAGCTGTGCCTCATACTGAAATGTGACATGAGCCGTGCCTCATATTGAAATGTGACATGAGTCGTGTCTCATACTGAAATGTGACATGAGCCGTGCCTCATACTGAAATGTGACATGAGTCGTGCCTCATACTGAAATGTGACATGAGCTGTGCCTCATACTGAAATGTGACATCAGTCGTGCCTCATACTGAAATGTGACATGAATTGTGCCTCATACTGAAATGTGACATGAGCTGTGCTTCATACTGAAATGTGACATTAGCCGTGCCTTATACTGAAACATTGTTAGACATCTTAATGAAGCTGAGGTGGGGGGGGTGGGCACTATATTTGGAGACAACAACCATCTATATATCCATGGCCCAATATCAGCAGTGAATTTGTTTAACGGATTTTTGTGAAATTAGGTAAAACAGGCTATTACAAACCACTGTTGATAAAGCATGAACTTCACTAACACTGGCCCAAGTCTCATTTGCCTTAAGGGCACAAATGAATTTCTACGTGTAATTTCCGTATTTTACTAATCTGAGTGAAATTTGGTACATAAGATTTTCACATTATGGTGCTGAGTAATTTTGAGTTTCGTGACAATCAGTGCAGTGATAAACCTACTTTACTTCAGGGCATATATGAATTTGTACCTGTACTTTCCACACTTACCTTTCAATTTTGGTGATATTCAACACTAGATGTGCATATAATGTATTTGGGTATTTATGGCAGGGAAGGCTGTACTTTTCTTATGGTTATAAATGAAATTACAGTTACGTGAGCATAAGGGAGCTGTATGGCACTTTTAATAAACAGAAGGCCTTCATAAAGTCTGGACATGATGTTACGGACTACAACACTTGCATCATGTACATAGCAAAATTCAAATCTGTTGATTCCAAGATACTGAAGACAATAAGAAGGCAAAAATATGATTCCTTTCAAGACTCTACAGTGACTTAAGTTTGAATTAGCAACTACTAGTGCAAAAGGGCATGCATGAAAACTACCAAGACACTCAACATCTGTGGGATGTGTCGTACCTTGCACAGTTCCTTCACCACCTTCGCTCGGACCAGTGGAAAGAAGAAACAACTTTGAACTAGTATGTCCAGTGATATTTCACCATTTGTATCACACTGAAACCTGACTTGTGAAGTTTTATTTCCCAGGAATACAAGCACAATGAAATCTATATTGCAAGATATGGCATCACAGTGACTTAAGAGACAGCAATATGGTGTGTTGGTATTTTCCCTGAACTAAAAGTAAAAATGCAGTTCTGGCCAATACAAGTCACATGTTGCACTATATTTCCTACAGAATTACCCAGTACCCTCAGTTCTACAATTTAAAACAACAATTTTGCAACAAATAACACACAACTGCAACTAATCTAGACAACTCTGTGCTCAGTGTGGCAGAATAAGATTATGGCAGTGTGACATAACTTGAAGGTAAAACTCTGACTGTCAGTTGCAGGACTATGTGACTTCAACAGAATAGCCTTCAGAACTATACTGCCAACAGCATCTAGCATGCTTACCAACTTCACAACTTCATACCTCTCTGCCCTTCAGTCTTTACAATGCACATGATCTCATTTCCTAAACCTATGACTGAACCTGTATGGCTGTTCACATCACATCCACTTGCCAGTAATTCATAATGTATTACTGGAAAAAGAAAATTTTCATTCAGTTTGACACAACTTTTATTGCTGTATTAAAATACACAGAATCAAGAAAAAAAAAGATACAGCTTGTTCACTTACAGCCACTTTCTGGTCTGGCCCACAATAATATGTAAGGAAATTTCTTGCATTAAACACACTGCAAATGGGAGACTGAGACCTGAAACTTATAAGGTCAAGCTGTAAATACAGACATATGAAGTTGTGTTGTTGTTATTAGTGAGCCAACTGTCAAACGGTCTATAAAATGGCGTTTTAAAAGGTTTAAAATCCAAGCTATGTGCCTGTTTCTTTCTACTAAAGTGCAGTAACAGTACTAAGTTCATCTACGTTTCAAAACTGCTACCATAAATTTTAACAATTACAACAAATATTACACAACACACATTCACACTCATTTTATAATTAATTTTTAATAAACAAAAAGAGACTACAAACATTTACCTTTGACTATAAACTTTTTTAAACCTTATTATAGACCATTTTACGATCAACTAATTAATAACACAACTCTGTATGTCTACATTTGCCACAAACCTGTGCAAGTTTGTGACCTCAGTCATGCACACATACACAACATGCGCAAAATGTGTGTGTGTGTGTGTGTGTGTGCAATGTAGCAATGTAAAGCCATGTCAAACTGAAAATTCTCTTCTTTAACTAATATTTCACACAGTTGGATGCACCCTATCAAAATACTTTTGATGTATGCAATTCACTGAACTAAGCTGTTTGGCAAATGTTTCAGTGGTAAGTTAAAAGCAAATTACCTTCAATCCTGGCTTCTGCAGACAGACGGGTGTAATTCACAAGTGCTGCCGTCTCAAGACACTTCTTGATCATGCCCCTCACTTCCTCAGGTGGAACTGGAGTTACTATATCCTTCATTAGTACCTGTCAACACCATAATTAACACCAATACATGAACAGATTCTGTACTACATAGGAACGCACTGTACATTCCGAGATGCAATTGCCCAAAGTGCGTTACTGAATGATGCTGACAAATATATAGATTACATACTGCTAGTGACAGGTAAGCAAATGTGTACACAGTATTGATGGAATGACAGTGGGAGGGGTAAATATGAGTGGGAGGGTTAAATATGACAGTGGGAGGGGTAAATCAAAATCCTGTCCCAGTGCCACTTTGTCCACCACACATCTCACACAAACTGATCTGGGATTGAAGCCGTGCCTCCATGATGGTAGAAGAGCAACTAACTGCCTGAGCCACAGTAACGACAGCAATTACCCTAATACTTAAAACACTTCTTACAGCCTCATCAAACTATTCACTGAAAAAGGGCCTACTGGCAAGACCTCCATGTTGAAATATAAATAGTGACTGCATGTCGCTCTGCACACACATGTTTGTTATGCAGTAATACACCCAACAGACTTCCTGCACCTTAAAACCATTCACAAGTTATACATGGTTAAAGGTCCAAACACGTAAGGTGGTGTATGGTTTGAGTGTGTACAGAGGCTGTTAATAATTCCAACAAACTTGTATTATAAACACTAATGTTTTGAAATGTGTTTCAACCTGACAGAACTTTTTGTCCATTTTGTTTTAATTTACTTCCAAGCATCAAAAAAATTTTCTGCACATATCTGAAGTTTTAGTAATGTCCGTGAATTCATACTGCGCAACATGCCGCAGAATTGCGACCTGTACTACAGGGATAATGTGAAGGGTGTGATGAATGAGTGGACAGTCAGTAGTTTACAGATAAAAGTTACACGGTACATTTGTGCCTGTGCATGGCCAGACGGCATACCGGCAGCAGCTTGGTGTGGGTGGAGGTGCAACTCCTTAATTGCACACATTCTTAACCTCAGCACTAGATAGAGGTGAGCGGTCGGTCGGACACCCCAGTTTCTGCACCACGAAGAAAACGAATTGTGCTGAACACAAGACAGAGCCTTTCTGAACTGTTTCAACTGAACAGAAATCTCACACTACCACCAAAATCTGAACCACGTCTCCATAGTTACATAGCCCATATCTGTCGATTTACTGACTGCAGTACATCACAAAAAGAAAAGCACAGTAACAAAAATAAAATATGCAGTTGTGCATGTGACAAAACAACACCACCACCACCAAATATAAAACTGCTATCAGACTCAACTCCATACAGGCATCTTGACATTCACACGCACATCTCAGCAGCTACTGCTGGTGAGATGGTTATGAACTGCCACTACAAGAAACACCTGTTACCACTATTCAATCACCATTGCATCTTCAATAAAAAACAAATGTCACGCGACATATATGAGTAATACAGGTAAAAATATAGACTGTCTCTGTAAAGGAGGGGTGAATGTCTGCGTAGGGCCTTAATGTGAGTGAAAAATGTCATGAAATATTTGCCCAGTGACAGAGTGTTTCGTCAGAAAAGGTTTAATCTTCATCATCAGAATTCTTTACCACTGAAACACAGTCAATCGACATAAAAGTGTCCTTGCTGTGGCACTCAGCGATCTCCTTGTTTGAAAGGAGCGGCAGATCTCTCCAACATTTTTAGGGGAGAGAAATATATGCTTAAGAGATTCACAATAGAAACACATCCTTACGAGATTCAAAACAGAAACTTTCACACATCTTGATTAGATCAACACAAAATGTTAGGAAGACGGAATTTGTTACGATCTACATTTCAGGGAAGTGTACCAATGAAATGGATCTTAAGCACAGTTTCAGGTTCTACTAGGTAAAAATCAAGCTGTTTCTTCGTACTCCATGAAGCCACAGAGGTGGAGCACAGGTACAGCTTCACTCATTCTTAACCTTACCACTATATGAATGGTCAACATCACACCCTGGTCATTTTATCCCAGGGAAAGTACCCCAGTACCCATTGAATATGACACTGGGTGGGCGCCAGAGCCAATCTGGGAGCTTTGAAGATGGCAGAATTCTCCTGCCTCAGCCGGGATTCGAACCGCCCAGCCCGCAGCCTAGTTGCTATTCTGACTCCCTCAGATTCTACAAGGGTCAGTCAAATGATGAACTAAAAACAGTGGGCAAAAAATCGAGACCCTACAGTGTGTAGCTGTAGGCACAAGTCATAACATGTGTTAGAAATATGTACTGTGCATGGCAAATTTGGAACTGTGCTGATATCTGCAATGCATCAGCTAGTAAAACATTTTTAAGGTTTTCATTTGAATTACCTATGTACCAAAGGTGACAGATGCCACTACTGAAGCAACTATCAGTTTCTTGAGGAATCTACCCCAAGCAGTTGGTATAAATCATCACATATTTTACAAGAATATACCCACTCACACATTTCTTAAAATGAAACCAACAAGCAGCTCAACTGGTGTGACTTCAATGTCAGGTCAGTATCTCATTTGCAACTTTTCTTAGGCAACAATCCATCACTTTTTGAGGTACATAAAATATGCATAATGTCACTGGGTCACTGTCACTCAGGTTGCTTGAAGACCAAATTATGTGTCACAAATACTTAGTACTGAACAGGACAATCTGCATTACAGCTAAATATGCCATTTCTTACCCGTTCTAATAAGGATAACGTTGCTTTCAAAGAACCTTCTGGTCTCCCAAATGGAAAGCAGTACCTAGGAAAATGAACACAATCAGAAACTGGAATTGTGCAACCTTAAACACATCCTAAAACAAAAACAGTACACAAGTGACTGACAACTAAAATGAGAAGAGAGGCAGCATAACAAGTTAAAAGCAATGCACTTCAGACAGTCCACAAATAGTGGATGATGTAACATCCAACATCATAATGTAGTGAAGTGAAATGTATGACACTAAGACATTTCATAACAAACTTAAAAGCACTATGCACAATTCATTTCACTTCCACACTTGTTTATATATGACAGTTCTAAAAGTCTGCAACACCATCAAACGTCATAATACCTTTGTGTTTCCTCATCTGACGATGGTCATCTGACTACTAACTGACAGCCACATCCACTCACTGGTTCCACTACATTTAATTCTACAGTGCTGACTTTACAATTACACACAGTACTGCAGATAACGCAAAACAACAGACAATCTCACAAACAGTCTTCCTTTGTGTCTCTGACTCTATGTAACAGCAGTTTTGCACACATGACGTCACACTTTCACAGCGGTTGCTAAGGATTCAAATCTTCTGGGATGTGGTGTTGTGTCATGGGCATGTAGTTCTGTCAGAATATATCAGTCCAAGAAGAATGAAGCTGATGGCACAATGATCCTTCAAGGTACTGGAACTATTCGCCAAATGAAACAGTGTCACATCCCAGAAGGCTCAAATCATCAGTTCCTTTACACGTGGCATCTTAAAATGTAAACGTCTTTCGTAGATGTCACTTTCACTAAGAGTTTCAGGAGAACTCCTGTTTCATGGTTACGTTTCTCTGTCACTTTAAGTACCAGCAAAAAGTGAGTAACACTGAAGTACTGTACAAACCAAAATGTCTCAACAGTCAGCAACGTACACACAGTGCTGGTGAATCTGACTGGACACTGTGTGGCATTGTTACAGTACTGTGTCAAGCAGATCTGGCTCTAGATGTGGCCAAGCTGAATGGAGCAGCAAATATGCAGAGGCATTTCATGAAAAACTGTTAACATTTTCATTTTTTAACTGAAGCAAAATGTGAAATCTGCGATGCGGTGTTTAACCTTGATTTGATGGTTGGCAACTGACATGAGCCAGTGTTGTACCATAACAAGCCCTATCCAGGGAAAGAGACATTATTTTATCTCACAACTGTGGCCAGCCTCTTCCCACATGAATGAACTCAAAATACTATGCCAGCAGCAGCCTAGCTGCTGGTAGGGCCACCTGTGGCAGACAGGAGTCTAGCAAGTTGCCAGATAAAGAGAGATACTCTGGTTCGCCAGGTTTTGGGTTCAGGTTTGGGGCTGACAACCCAATCCTGGTAAAGACAACTCTAACTGTGTCAGATGGACAGAAACAACTTAGATGACCTAGCAAATACACTGAAACTAGAAACATGGAATGTACTTTCACAGCACAGGGGTGGTATGAGTATACACCGCTTATTCACTGAAATCCAAGCTGCCATTGATCATGTCAGAAGTTACACAAATCCACAGTATCAAGGGCTGGAAAACCAAAGTGCCACATAGGGACCAACAGGGGGGCATGGTTGAGACAGTTGAGGCCTGAGTCAGGCTGCAGTACCACAGAAGACAGAACATATAACACTTAACGTGTAACTTTGCGCATTACTAGAATGATGTGTGTTTATATCTATCTGACAGCTTCATGAAGAACATACAAATGCAAGACACAAAATGTTTCTAAAGGTTAAAAGTTATAACTTTTAATTGTACTTAACGAAAATCATTACAAATATATCACTGAGTCTGTATGAAGCACCACAGAGTTTCAACCATCAACTTACTGGTGATAAATGAACTAATGTCCAAGATTTGTAAATACCTTCATGTCAGAAATGTAAACATTTACAGTGTTATGCTGCTACTGTCACACTTGTGGGTTCAAACATTACCCACAAACAAAATGATGATGAAAGAAAAAGAAAAGGTTGGTGATGAATTTTAAGATGATGATGATGATATGAAGGGTTCCATTTTGAAAGAGTGGTGAGTACAAGCACGTACATCACTTTCTGATGGCATGACACACACGATAAATACAGTATCATGTCAAACACTAAGTATAGCACAATAAATATCAATTCATGGGTTAAGCATCATTAATGTAGGAAGCTGCTAGTTTCTTATCCCAAAGCGACATGAGTCAGACACTCTTGGGCAGTGACGAAACAGGATGCATGTGCACAAGGTCAGAGGTTCAAACAGCAGCACTGAACATTCTGGTCCGCTGGGATGCTGCACCTTGCTGATTGGTAAACAGAACCAACATTTGGCAGCTTGATCCTGAAGACAAAGGCACAAGGCTCCCTCAGAACATCAGTAACTATTTACCAGTTGTAACACCTCAGAAGGCCCACAATTTCAGAACACATTTATCTGAAAACTGATTATTAAGTCTAAAGTTTATATATATATATATAATTTATATATGAATAACTTTGGTACTTGGGTTCCAATATTCTAGAAGGATTTAAATGTTCAGTTTGTGATAATGTGCCTGCTGTTGTAAAGGGGTGTGAGACTTGGTCACTAACAGTCAGCACACAACACAGGCTGAGGGTGTTCAAGAACAGGACACTAAAGTAGATACTTGGAGGGAGGAAGTAACAGGAAACTGGGAAAAATCACAGCACAAGAAGCTTCATAACTTGTATTCCTCATCAAATATCATTTGGCTGACAAATTCAAGGAGGATGAGACTGGTGGGGAGGCAGCAAGAGGAACAAGAGAAATGCCTACAGGATGTTGGTGGGGAAAACTAAGGGAAAGAGACTGCCTGTAGACATTGGCATAAATGAGAAAATAATATTCAAACAGATCTTACAGAAATAGGATGGGAAGGCATGGACTGGATTGGCCTGGGGCAGGACAAGGATAAGAGGCAAGACATTGTGAGTATGGGTGAACCTGTGGGATCCATAAAATGCAGGAAAATTATTGGACTGAGGAAATGTCAGGTTTCCAAGAAGAGCTCTGTGCCATGGAGTTAGTTAGTTATTTAGTTAGTTAGTTAGTCAGTCAGTCAGTCAATAAGTTAGCTTTAATGTATGTGTAGTCTTGTAGATTCAACTGTCAAAAATGACTAGATACAGTAACAAAACCAACACACGCATACACACATTTAACAGTACCTTACATTATATATTACATCTGCAAACCCTGAACTTCCCACCAAATCTCACACCCATCTCCACAATATACCAACATCCTTTCAAATTCAACCTATAAAATTCTGTGCTCAGAACCAATTATTTGCTGCACATACAGCACATACTGAAGAGCTTAAATTGGGGTTCCAGCCTACATTACCTGAAATTTGTGATTTGATTTTCCAACAATATTCTCAGCCTTTCTTTGATTTCTTGGAATTTTTCTTTTTCTTCATGTGTAACTGTTCCCACTCCATCTGGTCTGAAATTGCAGTGCATACACTGTGAATTCAAAGTACAGAGCTGACAACACAATGCACAGTGGAGGAGCTACAATAAGCTATGCACTATATATACTGATCACAGACAAACAAGTTACATGACATGTATATTAACTCATCAAGTTCAACATTACTTAAATCACTGTCATAAAACACATATTCTTTTCTTTTTTGCATAAAAGTTTAAGAATATACATAGGAAGAATTACAATGCAACAAAATAGAAATGTTCTGTTTTCAGGCAAACACTTGCTGATGTGACAAAGAAACGAACAGAAAAGAATTAAAATCTGTGTATCATCAGCCACCCTGCAGCTCTAATTTCTAGTCTGAGAGCAGAAATACAAATGATCGCTGTATTCATCACATACAGGTAACTACTGATATCACTGCTTGGGACATAATAATAATAATAATAATATTTATTTATTTACTGCAATTGGGTTGTCACCCGGTGGCAGTGGTTATTTTACATGTAAACAAAACATGAAATTGGTTACTATTAAATTTAAGTCGGGAGGGCTACATGAGAAGCATATAGTGGCAACTTGGAATCTTGGGAACCATCTCAGCATTTGCTTTTGGGCAAAGGGAAACCATGAAAATCCTGTGTCGAGATAGTTCAGATCTGGAAAACGTTATTAAAAATTTCACTTCTCCCAGGAAGTGGAATCTCAACTGTGATTATAGAGTGGGCCACTGATAGCAATATCGGATGCAGTCCGGTAGTTTTGACCTTGAATAATTCCTACTAACTGGCCAGTTAGCACACTGCTCCTCTAGTAAGTCCCACTGGCATTACAGTGTGCAG
>Ga0123355_10014796_pt1 | contig 12217 bp, 3 predicted proteins | sample TergutEmb28metaG_3_FD_89872 | JGI IMG/M metagenome (GOLD analysis project Ga0123355, IMG submission 89872) | Embiratermes neotenicus P1 segment gut microbial communities from Petit-Saut dam, French Guiana - Emb289 P1 | ecosystem: Host-associated > Arthropoda: Insects > Digestive system > Gut ...
TGTGCTCAACATGTTTCGGACATTAATATATCCATCATCAGGAGCTTGCGACTATTCTGTTGAATTACCACATTGGTCGTGTTGTTCTTGGTTCGATGTGTGTTGGAGTTTCGGTGTGGTTGGTTTGGAGTGGTATCCGTGTGGCAGGCTGAAGCTTCAGCTTGCCACACGGATACCACCCCAACCAGCCACACCGAAACTCCAACATGCATCGAAAAAAAAACACGCAACCAATGTGGTGATACAATAGAAAAGTCGCAGGCTCCTGATGATGGATATATTAATGTCCGAAACATGTTGAGCACATAAGAAGTGAAATAAAACTTAATAAATTTTGACATCAAGTTGGTCTCTTATTCTTCAAATATCACAATGATGCACGGTCCAATACACATAAAATTGATGTCTTGTTTATGTGTGTTCAGTTTACTCGTAACATATACCCATAATATCCATTTTATTTATATTCTCCATCGAGAAATTTGTCTCCAACGTTAACTTTTCTGACTTGCATTCTACAAGCACCTGTTTTAAACCTCAGCCCGGGGAGAGACTGAGATGTTACATGACTTCCCTCAGATCATCCAAACAAATATGAAATTATTACTTCCAGTAAACCTACGAATACTTCCTTCGGTATCGTTTCAACTTTATCATCCCCGACAGAGTCAAAATCTAGAGGCGGTAGCCTGATATTTGAGAGCGCCGGGAAAGGTAACAAAAATAAAAATAAACCTTATCCTGTCATCTACGCGTCGATTTCTAGCTCCTTCCTTTCAAAGGTTCCGTTAACTTTTTGTTTGCGTATCGTATTTTCTGTACGCTTGCTAATTAGTAATCTCATCAGTGTGTCAGTTTATCTGTCACTCTGATAGAGTTTATTAGGAATCAAATATCCTTGGCAGTGCTGTAGCGAATTAACGTAAATTAACTGTCGATTTTTCCTTTCAGATACACCACAACGTCAGCTAGTATAGAAGAACGCCATGAAAACCGGCTTTTGGTGAGTTGCGTTTGTAAATACATCTAGAATATTGCATCAAGTATGTCATTATAAAATAGAGGGTTAGTTTGTTCTTCATTACTCAGACACCACTGAAGGACTACAGCAGTACTAGAGAATCACGCTAGAGTGCGTCTCCCTGTATATAATATGGTTTGTTTTGTGATTTAGTCACATCTGGTTTTCCATCCAGGCACTCCCTGTTAGGAACAGAGCTTTCTGTGAGAGTGAAGTCAAAAACGCCGCTTCCACGCTTACGCTAACGTCTTGGTTTGTAAGTGATTTCGCGACCTGTGTTTCTAGGGTTAACATAGAGCTTAGTTTGTGAGTGACGTCACAACCACTATTGGAATGGAGATGGAGTCTGTATGATTACTAAAGGGTTTGGCTGGCGAGTGATACAACAATCCACTTTTCAATTATTGCGTTACAACCTGATGAAAGACGGAATGAATTAGATCGTGAATACTATGTCCAACGCTTTTCAATGACATTGTCGTTGCTAGTAGATAATAATAATAATAATAATTAATTCTGTTAATAATGGAATGAGACTCAACCGTAGATAACCTAATCTCAAAGCGGATCTCAGCTGGGATATAATTACACTCTTACGTCTTGAGTTTTGATTACTGAATCTTAAAATCGCTATTTATTGAGACCTGTCTGACATGCTGAACGTAAAAGAGGTTGACGTCATTTCGCGGCCAGCAAATTAGATGCTGTAATTGCCAGCTTTATTGAGCGCGTATCTTGCTGAAGAAGCAGGGCGATTTTAATGTTGGCGGTAAGCAAAATTACTGCGTGATCGGCATGAACCGAGAAACGAATTGATTAAAGAGGCAGAAGACAGACGACTGAATTTTATGTCACCCCGTCATATCACAAGCTTATTTATACTTTAATTATCACACCAACTCATTCACTTATATAAAATTTCACATTAAAACATTTAAAATCGCTCCAACATATTTAGATCCTAAGATCATCCTCAGCGAGCTACGTTGTTCCTTGCTAAAGTCATTTTAAAAACACTCATTAATTAATGATCTTAGGATCGAAACACGTTGGAGCGATTTTAAATGTTTTAATGTGAAATTTTATGTAAGTGCTTTAGTTGGTGTGATAATTAAAGTGATTCTACAAAGTGCACGGTGCAACAATAAAGAAAGCTTATTTATAGTTTATATATATAGACATATATATATATACACACACATATATATGTGTGTGTGTGTATTCAGACACGCACGCACGCAGAATAAGAAAAAGAAAATTGACTAGAGCGTATCACAGAACACGTGATATCATCAAAGGGGAGAAACGTGAAGCCCTTATCAGAATAGTGTAATAAAATGACACATTCAGGCTGTATAATTAACGCATATTTGTGTAACAACTGGGGGATATAGACGAAAGTTTTAAAGTTTTTCTACAAATATATTACAATTTATAATGTCTTCAGTTCAGAGATGACATAATGCACTTGAGGAATGGCAAAAACAGAACTGAAGAAGAAATTGTACTTTAAGGTAACTTGGTCATAGCGTAAAGATTCTACAATTACATACATCATCCGTAGTTTTTTTCCCCCTGTGGCGCTGCGGCCCAACGCGGACCATGGCCTCCTCATTGTTGAGGTTTCTAGATCACAAACGACGACTCATTACAGTCGGTAGGACTCCTCTGGACGAGCGATCAGCGCGTCGCAGAGACCTCTACCTGACAACACACAACACTCACAACAGTCAAACATCCATGGCCCAGGTGGGATTCGAACCCACAATCTCAGCAGGCGAGCGGCCGTAGACCTACGCCTTAGACCGCGCGGCCACTGGGACCGGTACCTCATCAGTAGTTACTATTAGTAAATATTTTGTTTTCGGCATAAAGAGCAGATGAGTAATGATACAAACAAATGGTTTGAGAGAATTGTGCGTGATAATGCTGACATCTGCACTGCGTACAAGGAAGCTGTTGCCATAACAACATGTTTTATGTTCGATCCAATGGTTACAGTATCTAATTAGAATTTCTTTTTAAACCCTTATTTCTCGCTCCGCTTAAAATTCACTGCTTCCTGCATCTTGTGTTCATTATGGAGATGAAATTAATTGAAGAACAGGTCTACTCGTCGGTACTTAAAACTGTTCAAAGGTTTCGGGCTCGCTCTTGATTTATGTACATGGTGCTCCATCAGACCAATTTCTGTTTCCACGTTGTTACAGTACCAATACGCTTTACGAAGATTGTAACTTGAAAACCATATTCGCTCAACTGATCAGGAAATAAATTTTTTTTTGTAACCTCTTTATACATGCTGATCGTGCCGAGATAGCTCAGTCAGTGTAGAGACTGTCTACGGGCTGGACGGTGCGAGGATCGAATCCCGGTGGGGGCGAGATTTTCCGCATTCGTCAAGACCATTCCTGGGGCCGACCCAGCCTCCTGTACAATGAGTACCGGGTCTTTAACTGGGGTACAGCTGCCGGGGCGTGGCTTTGACCACCCACCCTCATCTAGCGCCGAGGATGAAGGAAGAGTATAGCTATACATCTACTCCCCCTCTGGCCCTTCGTGGCTTGTTCTAGGATGAAATTTACATGCTGATCATTGAACCAAACTCGAACCAGATCAGCCACCCGCACTGCCTGAAAACAATAACTTTAATATTATCGTGTCCACAATATAGTTGTCACAGGAACTGACTCTCCGGATTTGTATTCGGGCTTGACGTCTTCGAATCTAGGCTGGGATATCGAATATGTGGACGGAGCTATTTGTGGTCTTGCTTAGTCTCGGTAAGCAAATGTCTGAAGAGTGCTTATAGTAAAATATTAACGTTTAGATCCATGTTCGTTACAGTTCTTTGTTTGTTACTGTCCAGTCAATGAAATCTTCGTAGCCCGAATTGCAAGAGAATCATTCGATTAAGAACAAATAAGTCAATAAGCACTACCTGTCCATTAACAACCGTATTGCTAAGGACATTTTCCTTGAAATTCTGAATAAAATTCTTGTATGCATTCCTCATCACCTCTTTGACGCTATATTCTTCTGTCCTTCATTTTCAATCATATAGTTACCGAAATAATAGGGGTTGTGCCCACGGAATGTAGAAGATTTCTTTGTGTTATCGCCCAAGGAATAAGAAACAGAAAATAAAAGAAAATATTCTGAGTATGTTTCATTATTTAGTTCATGTGGCTGATGTTAAACTGTTTACAGATGTTTAACAAGTAGTCCGGCACGTACAGTAATTATCCGCATTCAAGTTCATGTTTAGAAGCGCGGTGACTGTAACTATGGCTGCTGTAGCTCGTATCATTCCGGCAAGTTCTGGCAAAGTGGTGGGTGGGGTGGAATGTAAACTGGGACCATTACGCGCTGCCATAAGAAGAAAACAGGTGGTGTGAGGTCAGAGGAAAGAGGTGGCTAGGTGAAAGGGAAGGCTTTGCCAATCATATTTCGTGGAAACTTTCGGTTTAGGAAGTTTCGATCTGCATGTGAAAACGCGAAGGTATTGTGCCTTGTTGGAATAATATGTCTGTTCGAACCGAACGGAGAATTACTCTGATATGTCTAGGAACACTATACCAGTCACAGTATTTTCGGGAAGAAAAGAAAGAAAGAATGAAAGGAAATGTCCAAAAAGTGTTTTTATATGAAAGGGAGCAATGAATTTTGGGTAGTCTCTTCGCTACTGTAAAATAATTGGATATGAAATTTTAGTTCTATACAAGATTTCATAGAATAGCTAAAAAGTACCAGAAAATTCTTATAATAAAACCAAACAGACTTAATAATTTCTTAAATTTATTTTTAGAATAAAATTTTACATGTTTCGGACAGTTCCTCTGTCAATCATCAGGAGTTTTTCACTGTACACGCGGCAATGGTATATGTCATACAGGTTTTCTGACAGCTTGTGAGCAGGATCAGGACGGAACGTCCTGATATTTTACGTACACTTTTTTTGCATTAACTAAGCGACTATATATTTAACTGACCAACCAAACAGTCGAAACTTTAGAACTTTGTTGAAGAACGACTGAAAGCAAACTGGACATTTACTAGTTCGAAGTTCAGGTGAACGTGCATCGTGATAAATTCTTAAATAAAACCAACTATTGCATCTAGTTGGTTTTAGTTAAGAATTTATCACGATGCACGTTCACCTGAACTTCGAACTAGTAAATGTCCAGTTTGCTTTCAGTCACTCTTCAACAAAGTTCTAAAGTTTCGACTGTTTGGTTGGTCAGTTAAATATATAGTCGCTTAGTTATCGCAAAAAAAAAATTGTAAGTAAAATATCACTTTTCTGCAAAATTTAAAATAATAACGAAATTCAATGATTTTTACTTTTGTGATTCCGCTGTTTTAAATGTGTAAGAGGAATAAGCTGCCCTCAGTAGAATTAGTAAATATTATATCATTTAATGTAGCAACATTTTCCAACCTCAGATGGTCATTGCCAGACTATTGTTATGTATTTTATACCACTGACCTGAAGGTGACCATTGGAGCTCGAACTTGTTGCTACATTAAATTATATAACATCTATCAGTTGTGTTGACGATAATATTTCTACTTTATTATGAACTTCAGTGACTTAGACTGTTAAAACATAACAGCGACAAACGTTCTTTAACATATAAACCGCCAAAGAGTGTGCACAATATCGTGCTCTTGCGACTGGGACGTGTCTAATTATCCAGCGACTGATCTTTTTGATTTTCTTTGGGCTGCGAAGAAAAAAACTTTCAATTTTTTTCACTTTTCACTAGATTGAAGATTATAATGCTCATTATCTTGAAAAGCTTTTCAGCTCTCTCTTACTTGCTGTCTGACGCGGCCACGTCTTCTGCTTAGTACAGTTTTGCTAGGCAAATCCTTTCTTTTTAAGATTAACCTTACTTTCTACACTTATAAACACAACAGCACTATTGGAGTTCTATTTTTGATTTTTAGCTTTCCCTGTACAAACCAAAACTTTGTAAAATTTTAAAATAAATAATGTGATTTCCGAATTTCATTTATACTGGTTTTTATCACCATTGTAGTAATGTAGCCATTGTTATAATAATAATTATTATTATTATCATAAACCTTAACGCCAATTTAGAACAGACTCTTCATTCTTGTTTCATATAATCTCAACTGTGTATCACTTCTCATGTTGATATTCATTAACCGCCATAAAATTCAGTCTGCTTTAATACCTGACACCCAGCAGAAATATTTTTGTCGGATTCTTTCACTTTCCTTCCCAACACTATATTAAAAATACTTTGTTCTTGGCATATATATATATATTAAGCTTCTTGTCATTAACGCACATTCCTTCCTAAACAGGACACAAATCATTAGCATATGCCAATGTTCGTGTGTGTGTGTGTGTGTGTGTGGGGGGGGGGGGGGGGGGTCCAACTCTTCAAATCTTCGAAACATAATCATTTTCACGAAACATGGAACGAAAATGAAGCCATAAGAGTACAAGTGAAGAATAAAAACCAACTAGACGCCAGTTATTATTTTATTGTACTTCTTAGAGGCTCAACGTGTTTCGGGCACTACTATGCCCGCCATCAGGAGCTCGCGACTATAATGTTGATTACCACATTGTTCGTTTCGTATGTGGGTCCCAATCTTCAAATATTCGAAATAGATAACAGGTTAGGTGCGGTTAGGCTGGAGTAGTGTTCTGGCTGCATTCCGGACACTACTCCAGCCTAACCGCACCTAACCGCCGACCTACAGCAAACCAAGAACGAAACGACCAATGTGGTAATCAACATTATAGTCGCGAGCTCCTGATGATGGGCGTAGTAGTGTCCGAAACATGTTGACCTTATAAGAAGTACAATAAAATAATGAGTCGTGCTCTAGCCTACATCCCGGACACTACTCCAGCCTAACTGCACCTAACCTCCAACCTACAGCAAACCAAGAACGAAACGACCACTGTGGTAATCAACATTATAGTCGCGAGCTCCTGATGATGGGCATAGTAGTGCCCGAAACATGTTGAGCCTATAAGAAGTACAATAAAATATCAAGTGGCATCTAGTTGGTTTTTATTCTTCAGTTATCACAATGATGCACGGTCCAACAAACATCCATAAGAGTATGTTGCAATGTTACATATTGTAATTTCCCACAGTCTGTAATAAAACATTGCCGACGTTCAAATTTTTTAAGCAGTATCGACAATTTCAACACGTAGTTCTTCTAGGGGCCGAATTGATATGCGGTAAAAGATTCTGAATGAAAATTAAAATATTTCAGCCCTATCGGTTTGTGATAATAACTAATAAATATTTGGGGAGAGGTATATATAGTTTCCTAGGCAGACTCATCTCGTAGAATTCTGCACTTTTTGTACAAAATAATTTTAAAGCCGATGACTACAAACAGAGGACGAAACGAAATCTAAAGTTACATTTACCAAATTTAACTTAGATCAGTACAAGTTGTGTATCTAAGTAACAATTTCTCCTCAAAAATTAAATAATATTAATACTAATATTTTAATAAAAATGTTGGGCAAAAATATATAACCAGGAAATTACTTCAATTTATCAACCAAAGAATGCACATATAATTTGACATAAAACACTTTTAAAACACTTTAAAACACTCCTACATGTTTCGATCTTGTCAGATCATCATCAGGGAGCTTTGCTCCTTGCTAATTTATTACGTTATTCACAATTCAATTCTTACGACGCACACCTAGCCACTGCTCCACAACACATTCCCACACAACATGATATGCTGCCACAACACCTCGTCTGCAAATAAGAATTGAATTGTGAATACTGTAATATAACTTTAGCAAGGAACGAAGCTTCCTGATGATGATCTGACAAGATCGAAACATGTCGGAGTGTTTTAAAGTGTTTTAAACGTGATTTATGTGAACTTATATGTGCATTCGTTGGTTGATAAATTGAAGTGATTCTAGGAAAATGCACGGTGCTACAATAAGGTTTACAACGAGGAAATTAATCTCTACAATTTCGGGTTCTAACTGCTCATTGTAATGCTCTGCTGGTGTCGAGATAATTGCCTGCAAAGATTCGTTTTTTCACATTGAGTTAATATACAAAATGCAGTGCCTTATATGGGAGCACAGAATTCCTGCAGCGTGGACTAAACAACGTTTAAATTAAATTAATATTTTAAATAAAGTTGTGTATTTTGATTATACTGAAGAAACGGTAGTTATTTCAAAACTTTTTCAACTTCACTGCGTCTGCCACTGATGCAATTTCCTGCCTGGTGGAAGATGATACGTGCAACTAATATTAAAGCAATACATGTACTTTGCTCTATGACACGTACCGTAATCAAAGGATAAACGCAGTACAGCATATATTATTAATATCTCTTACACACTGAGTGACCAGCTTCACATTTTGGCCAATGTAACAAGTGTGTTTGATCAGTATTTTTGAGAATACTGCATGAAACCCAAAACTGATGTCGCAAGTACTTCATAAGATAAAAATTTCTGACCCTGCTGGGAATAGAAGCCCTGATTATGAGACTGATATCTCCCGAATACCGGAGTACGCTGTGTCGCAGTTGGTTCAGGCACTGTACCACAAGTCAGAAGGTCGCGAGTTCGATTTTCGATAGTGTTATTGGAATTTTTCATTACTTCAATCCTTCCGGCCACACAATTTCCTTGGGGTCGACTCTTCTTCTAACGGAAATGAGAAACAGGAATCTTTTCCAGGGGTAAAGGTAGCCAGTGCATTGGACACCTAACCTTACCAACTTCATGTGTCGAGAGGCTTGAATCTGGGATCCCCAACTTCCTGGAACCATCGGGACCTGTCCAATCTTGTACAAGAATTGCTGTACCTCTGCTACCTCCCGAATTCCAGTAGCGTATACATATATCTCTTATATCTACGCATTATCCTCGGCATAAAGTTTGAAATAATTAGCTGTCTAGCAGCAGCTGAGATATTTAGGGAGCTGCAATTGACTTAATTAGACTTCGCGTTAGGCGTAGAGCAGCTTAGCTCTTTTTCAAAGCAGCCAGTTCAGATATGGGACCTACGCAGTCTCGTATTTGAGGAATATTGTTCCTTATTTCCCCGGCGGCAAACCGTTCTGGGCGCGAAGCTAGCCACTCACCTACATTTAGTGCTGAAGTATAGGAATGGCTGGAGCTACACCTCCACACCTCATAGGCTTTAATGGCTCAGAACAAGGATAATTTGCCTTAGGTTTAATTTATTTCAGTTCTAAATTATTGTCAATAACTTTAGTTCAATAGAAAATGTGAAGAACTTAATTTCTGCCCTAAATAGCTACAAGAAGTCATTTCTGCTAAATATGGCGGGAAAACCTGCGTTTATTTTCACATTATAACGTTCCTGCTTCAAAAATCTTATGCTTAAGAAATGTTGAAAAACATGAATTGATTTTTGTTGAAAAAAATAATTATATTTTGAAAGAATATTTGCATGGTCTCCAGAGGCAAGTACTCAGGAAATTATTTCCTATGATTTTATGTGATATGACTCTTTGGCTAGGGTCACTGGTTTCCGACGTTGCAAAACAACTTAGTGACGTCATCGTCAAGGATCTAGACGCCTTGAAGAAGGTACCCATGTGTCTCCTACGTTAACCTCGAGACTAACATTCTTCTCGAATCCCTTAACAATTGAAGAGGAACGCAAACTTCCTTCCGAAACGTCGAGAACCGTTTACCCAAACACACAGTGCCATGTCCCATAAGACCTGAATCTTCACTAGTAATGATATGAGAAATCTCAGTCCGTGCAAATTTATTTCTTTTGGGTTTGTTAAAACCCAAGTTACGCTTTACGTTTCGCTAGAAGGGTGATTAGGGTTGAGACACAGGTACACACGTCCTTATTCTCAGAGCTACTTGAACTTTTCATCATACCTAAGTGCTGCTTGCTTTACTTCCGAAGTATAAGGTCAAAGTTTCCTTTAGCTAGCAAGATCTGCGTATAAAAGAGAACAATTTTATACAGGGGTGTAAAATGATAACATTTTTACCTTTATCTTAAAAGGTATTCAACAAGTCTAGCCCAATCTTGAATGACTTGAATTATCCATAATCGTGAGTGAAGATGAAAGACAAATTACCTACACTGTGTTCTGTCACATAAACTCACAAGTCTGCCTAAGGGCTACGAATTTCAATCGATATGAGACATGAAATTACAAGGAAGAAACGTTTCAATTAGAACCTCCAGCAAAATGAAATTTTCCCCTTCTGCTGACAAACCTGCAGATGGGAACCAAAGATCCTAGGCGGCCTGTAGCTGATCATTATGCACTGCTCTTGTGTTACAAGGCTACCTCTCAGAATGAAAGACGAGCACCGAGGAGTGTGAAATTACTTATCGTTATAAGACACAACAATAAGGTCGAACATCAAGCAGAGGGCGCTGTTTCAAATCACATAGTGTCTTGAGGACACAGAAGTAAATAATACAGTAACACTGTATCTGGCACAAACGGAACTTTGATCTTATGTACGTACTTGACAGTGAAAGAAATGTGGGTCCAGAAGGAACAAGGAATTGTTTACAGAAATCTTTGAACACTTGCAGACAAAAATATAAAAATACGCTCTGTTTAAATGTATTCTTTTTATACAATTGTTGACGACTTGGAAGGTGGTTTTTGCTCAAACGATGGCCTTGCTAGTTACTGCTCCGTGTAGGATAATAAGTCTATTACGACGTTTCGGAACAACGTGCTACCTCCATCTTGTACTGAATTAAATAGAATTTAACTTACGAACAATTTAACTAATTTTCTGCCTAAAAATAAAAATTTAGGTTGTCAAAAGTTTTACATTATCATATTGCAATGTGTGTTATCAATAGCTAATAATGTGCAGAATCAAAACAGATGTATACTATAATGAAATTGAACCCTAATGAATAAATATCGATTTCACCACCACTTACCAACCTAATGTCTAATGTCTGCTATCTCTGAAACTTACTGAAACAGTAAGATGTTCTGCATTTTGTCCAGAAATTGTGTTAAAGTGTTCCGTATGATCCCATGTGCAAACAACCATTATATCCCAAACAACAGTACTTTGTTGGGTTTTAAAATGGAGACGGCGATGATGTCGGTTAAGTAGGAAATACATTTTATATATAAACTAGTTCAAAGTTAGTCTCTAAAATTTGACCTTCAGAGGACCGTGCATCATGATATATTCTTATAATAAAAGCAACGAGATGCACTAATTTCTCAAATTTATTTTTGGAATAGAACTCTACATGTTTCGGACAGGTTGTCTGTACCTCATCAGGAGTCTAGCACTGTACACACAGCAATAGGTTTATGTCATATAGGTTATGCTGACTGCTTGCTAGCAAGCAGTCATCATAACCTATATGTATAGCTGTGTGTACAGTACTAGAATTCTGATGATCGACAGACAACCTGTCCGAAACATGTAGAGTTCTATTCCAAAAATAAATTTGAGAAATTAGTTCATCTCCTTGGTTTTATTATAAGAATTAACCTCTAAAACCTTATAATATTTGGCTTTAAAACTTTGTTATTGTTTGTATTTGCTGATGAAAATACGCTCGTTTGTGCAACAGGGGTTCATTAAAAGGAGAATGACAATTGTATTGAGTACCTTTTAACATTCTTGATATTACATTTTGAAGATGCTTAATTCAAGAATTATGAGATGCACAGGGCGTGTATCTTATTGAATAGAATAAGAACAACGTGCTAGAGCCCCAAATTCCATTAAAACAGGGTCTTCATTAACTATGTGAAGAATAAAATGGAAGCCTTCAAAATATGTTGGAAAATAATGCATTATTTAGTATCTGAAAAAACACGGACATAGGTTTTTGGTCATTTAAGGCTGTGGTTTCACTGTGAACACCCCTGGAATATCAGAGAATCAAAATAAGGAGGCATGACCGTGATCTCTGCCATGTCCTGATCTAGCCTTCTCTCTTTCTCTCGCTTGCCACCTGCCGTCTTGGTGCTGAGAAAAACTTATTTGTATTCCGTTATGAACTCTGTTCTTGTGTTACTAAGAATACGGAGCAGTTACTGGATGTTCCAGAATGTGTGTCTGAGGTGCTGTAATGGGAGCTTAAAAGTAGGAGTTGTCGAATCTCGCGTTGGAACTAATTATGTTTTAGAGAGAATGAGAGTGCAAAAAAAAAAAAAAAA
>Ga0123355_10014797_pt1 | contig 12217 bp, 7 predicted proteins | sample TergutEmb28metaG_3_FD_89872 | JGI IMG/M metagenome (GOLD analysis project Ga0123355, IMG submission 89872) | Embiratermes neotenicus P1 segment gut microbial communities from Petit-Saut dam, French Guiana - Emb289 P1 | ecosystem: Host-associated > Arthropoda: Insects > Digestive system > Gut ...
GGGAGGGTAAAGGCAAAAAAAATTAAAAACCTGCATTTTACGGGATGGATGCAGAACAAAGGCATCTTAAAACCTAAGGTAGATTTTGTCCCCCCCCCCCCCTCCCCATGTTATTACCCAACTTACGCTTACGGTCGAGTATTTGTGAGCAAATTTACGTTCATGTTATATGTAATTTTCCCCGAGAAAATCAAGAAAGGAAATAGTCAGCAGCCATCCCCAGAACGTGAAAATTATAAATCGTAATAAAATGAGGTGAGATAGCATTACTGCAACTTGAGAGAATTTCTGTGAAGACATTTATACATAAGGATGATCATAGCTGTACTCTTTGCACGGTGTACAAAATGAAGACCATGTGACACACTGTAGGCCTACTCACACATCTCAACACTTGATTCCATTGTTAACTGTGACTATAAACAACTACTTGCACATTTAAAACACATAATGTCGCATTCAATTTATATTATAACTTTATTCTAATCACGAAAATGTATTAGGTTTTAGTACATTGAATAAGCAACACAGACGGTTGACAACAAGTGGTCCTCCAACTTTGGGGTTAGACCAGGTGCTAACCACTCTCTGCAACAAATGGAAACAAGGGTCTACATGAATATATTAATGACAGAGGTGTTAAGAATTTAAGAGTCAAGAGTACAATGTTCTCACATAGAAAGATTCACAGATACCCTTTGACCTCTCCGGCTAAGATGATTTGCAATGAAATCACTTCTGGATAGATAGAAGGCACTTATTTGTACTGGGTGTATAGTCTTCCAAAGGAGATAACTGTGTTGCAAAATTTAGGAACAGGCTGACAGTGAATAAGTGCTCAATACAGAAGTGTGATGTGTACTGAGATTCAATCTGAATACACTTACAAAGAAAAGTGCATCTTTCAAGAAATTAGACACAGCAGGAATATGAGTAGAGTTGTGAAAATATTACGGTATACGAATCTCAGATAAATAGAGTCTCAGTCACTACAAACAGAAGTACCATAAACCACAGTTTGACAAAAGATAATCAAAGTTTTTATCTCAGAAGAAGCAGGCTAAATGCCAACGGTTAGACAATCCAAGACATACTGATGCAGATATTATGAACAAAGTAAGTAGTAACTAGTAGACATTTCAGGAAGAAGGAGCAAGGATATTTGAAAGGTACACTTAAAGATCTTGAAATTAATGTAAGGGACTTGTATAGAGGCATATATGAATTTAAGAAGCATTACCAGCCTAGAACTAACTTAGTAAGGGATGAATAGTGTAATCTGTTCACAGAATTCCAGAGTACTGGGAACAGGTGAAAAAATCCCTTGTGTAGGTAATGAATGTACATGGTGTTAACGATATTAGGCGGACTGAAATATATACAGCTAAGTACCTGAGCCTAGTGCCTTGGAAGTTGAGAAGGATATTGAAAAGTTTGAAAGATATAAATCAAATTGATCAAATTCCAGCAGAAATGATTCAAGCAGCAGGAAGAACTGTTTCTATGTTATAAGGAGTCATAGAGTGCAACTATTTGCAAGAAGGGTGATAAATCTGACCATGGTGACTGCTGAGGCACAAAACTGTTATCACATACACAGGAAATTTCAATATTTTCCCTCAAGGTTAATACTACATGTAGGTGAAATGAATGAGAATCCCCAACGTGATTTTCAATGCAATAGACCGACTATACACAAGATATCTGCATTCCTCAAAGACTGAGCAAAATGGGAATACAATGGGGCAGCTCTTCAGCTACATACAAACTTCCAAAAAGCTTAGGATTTGGTCAGGGCAGAGGTGCTGACTTTGGTACACCCAAGAATCTATTTAGATTAAATGAAATACATTCAAATGAACCCTACATGAAAGTCCAGAATATTGGTTTGATACATTCCCCATCGAGATTGCTTTGAAACAAGGAGATACTCTCCAGTGACGGTCCTGTTCGGACATTCACACTGTGTAGAAAAGTTGTTCTAACGTTCACAGAACGTTAGAACAGACCAGAAAAAGACCATCATTTGAAAGACATGCAGCATAAAAACCTGAAAACCTATATGGTAGTAACTGATTTATCACAACTGCTACAGAATATATCATTACAAATGACTACCAACCCAAGAATGACAGAAATTTAATAAAACACATCAGATTCTTGCCTGTGTTGATAATGTTAATTTAGTGACTTAAAACACAAATAATATGTGTACAAGAAAAACAGAACTTTATTAGCAAGAAGGTTGGTCTAGTAGTAAAAGTACAGAAATGTAAGCATATGATGACGTCTCATCAACAAGTTGCAGAGCAAAATAACAACATAAAGACAGCTAACAAACTTGTGGAAAATGTGGCAAGGTTAAAATATTTGGGAACATCATTAACAAATTAAAATTATGTGAATAAAGAAATCAAGAGCACGTTAAATGAAGAAATTCCTGCCTGCTACCATTTGGTACAGAATCTTTTGTCTTCATTGCTACCTAAAAACTTAAGGTTTAAAATGTACACGTCTATACATTTTGCCTATTGTTTATATGAGTTTGAAATGTGGGGGAAGAACACAGACTGAGGATGTTCGAGAATAAGGTGCCAAGGACGATATTTGGGCCTATGAAAGAAGAAATAACACAAGAGTGGAGAAAATTACATACCAGGGAGTTTCATAAATTTACTGCTTATCAGATATTGTAAAGGTTATGAAATCAAATAGGGTGAAAAGGGCAGGGTACGTGGAACATACTGGGAAGAAAATAACGTATACAGGGTTTTAAAGGAGAAGCCTAAATGAAAGAGACAGTTCTTCGACATTTTACTTTACTATCCGTCTAATGCAACTAAAACATCTATTCGTCCAGTTCATTTGCACCGTATTACGTAAAATTACCAGGAATTTTTCGAACCTCAGTGGAATCATTACTAATGACTCTGCACAAGAAAATATTGATTACGGCAGGGATGCACAAATCCCGGGCGCAAGAACTTCGTACTATGGAGCCTAATATTTGTGGGTGCTCAGTATGGAACATGCTTCGTGTCACCTTTCTGGCGCCTAGAAGTTTGAGATGGATAGGAGATTTTTGGAAAATTTGTTCACACCCGGGTTACGACGTACTGCGTAGCCACAGTTTTGTTCAATCCCACCTTGTATTAAAATTCAAATTCTTACGAAATAGCGCCAAACCGTAAAATATCATACCTGTAAAGGGGAAGTGTAGTCCCTATTTCAATATATTTAGTTTTATTTCAAGTTATTACCGCACGTTAGAAACGCTACACAAACGCTCCCCGACTCAAGAGTCCACGTTGTGTCTGGTCCGCTTGTGTTTTCGTCCGTTTCCTACGATTACTCCATTTAAAAAACACAACAATGACAAAGAGAGAAAAGTTCCCATCCACGACATGTGAAAACTTGTGATGTACAACAGTAACAGCAATACACTGTAGAAAGGTGAATGTATAGCAATCCCTGACAAATGGCACATGAAGGTGGTAAGATTGTCAGCCCTACACACCGGTCGTCTTTATCCCCCAGGAAATATTCCTGGTACTCATTTCTGTTACAGGATGAGTCGAACCCAGGGTCATAGTGCGGTAGGAAGGATTATGTCAATGAAAAATTCCAGTGGTACAAACGGGTATCGAACCTGCGACCATCCGGCTTGTAGCGCAGTGTCTCAACGAACTGCGCTACCGCGTGCCCGGCATGTGCTGTACATTATTATATTATTTAGATTATTATTTACATTACTTTATTATTTACATGCTTTCAATATTGTCGTTTTTAAAGACAGTGTAAAATAATTTATACACAAAATTATGTACATATACGTACATATATTTTCCTAGTGAATAATTGTAGTGAGCATTTTGAGGTGCATCATCCCCATTGTGTTGGTTCAATAACAAAGAACTATTGTGTATTACACATAGAGTCGAACAAAATTATATTTTACCTAGTAGTACAGTAGGTATACAACTACATGTTTCGGCACTATAAGTTGGCCATCTTCAGGTTGTGATTTAACTTACAGAGCAGCTATACAAGACGTGTGGGGTGTTCTAGAAGAACACCCCACACATGTGCTCTGTAAGTTAAATCACAACCTGAAGATGGCCAACATATAGGGCCGAAACATGTAGTTGTATACCTATATACAATACGTGTGGGGTGTTCTGGAAGAACACCCCACACATGTGCTCTGTAAGTTAAATCACAACCTGAAGATGGTCAACATATAGGGCCGAAACATGTAGTTGTATACCTACTGTACTACTAGGTGAAATATAGTTGTGTTCGACTGTATGTGTAATACACAATAATTCTTTGTTATTGTAGTGGGCATTTGATGAATAAGTTGTTTTAGACTTGCAAAAAGGTCGACTTACGGCCTGATCGACACGGCACAGCTTCGTAAATCGGGGAACTTCTCTATACACTGTTCTGGCAGTGTGTGAAATAACACTGGAGACTAAAGCTTTAATACAGGTCGTCAGGTCATTCAGCAGAAACTGCAGTTTGGCCTTGTTGATAGGCTGTATTTGACTACGTACCCAGTGACAGAAAACAGGAGTGTGTAACTGATGTTTGTTTACTACGCGTAGGAAAGGAGCTCAAAGTAATCTCAATTAGGTCCGTTTATTTACATTTTACATGATATTGTCCGCGACCTGTCTCTTGTGTAAAAAGCGTAAACGTACTGAATACTCGCACTTATAATCGTGTTATTTGAAAACCATCAATCTGTTGCTGTTTATAAGACAGCATCGCAGTTAGCTTTAATGACTAAAAATATTAGAGAAAATAACAGAATCTGATGTTTATTGGACCGTGCATCGTTGTGATAACTGAAGAATAAAAAACCAACTAGATGCCACTTATTTTATTGTACTTCTTATAGACTCAACATGTTTCGGGCACTACTATGCCCATCATCAGGAGCTCGCGACTATGATGTTGATTACCACATTGGTCGTTTCGATCTTGGTTTGCTTTATGCTGGAGGTTAGGTGCGGTTAGGCTGGAGTAGTGTCCGGGTTGCAGGCTAAAGCACAACTCAGCCTGCAGTCCGGACACTACTCCAGCCTAACCGAACCTAACCTCCAACACACAGCAAACCAAGAACGAAACGACCAATGTGGTAATCAACATCATAGTCGCGAGCTTCTGATGATGGGCATAGTAATGCCCGAAACATGTTGAGCCTATAAGAAGTACAATAAAATAATAAGTAGCATCTAGTTGGTTTTTTATTCTTCAGTTACAATAACAGAAGTTCGGCACCGGAACTGCACGGATATTCTTACGTTTTCCGACTTGTTAATAGGAATGCGAAGGCTGAAGTTCACACGCTTGTAAATGCAGCCTATCAACATTAAAGTATTCTGGAATGTGACTTTTTGTAGTTAAATAGAGGGGTACAGGCGTCACATCCCAGAATATCTATCGGGTAACCATCCAGGCTAGGATGGATTATTATACGTTCTTCGCCTTGTGTTTTCCCTTAATCGGCGTCAAGGTATTATTCACGCCTTCAGCCTTGAGGCACTCCTTCGGTCGAGCCGATGTCAACAAACTTCACCTCACCATCGCTCTAGATCACATACCAGCACTGTATATTCTGTCAGTCTATCTTTACACCAGGTCTGCTCAAACTTTTGTTTCGTGCGGGCAACTTCAGCAAAATTTGGTCTGCATGCGGGCAACATGAAATTCATTACACAAAATGAAGAAGTATACTTATAAATATAAGCATTATGTTACATGTGTATTTTTGTATAATCATGTGCAATAAAATATAAAATACTAATAACAGTAGGACACGTTTATTAATAACACAATTCACCACGTGGGCTATGCTGTCGCTGTTTGTAGCACAACTGTTTACAATATGAATTACTAACGTACTGTATGTCTCCAAAAATAAATAGCTCATACGTCTTCAAAACTGCTTCTGCGTTCTAGCTCGGTATCGCCAGGGAAAGAGTTAAAAGATGTTTTCTCATTTCGAATGTCTCCGCCGGCAATATAACGCTGTATCACAAGCAACAAACACCTGAGCTAACTAATAGGAAAATATTAAAGAGAAGCATGTATAGCTAGATTATGGAGATGCGACGTCCAAAGGCGGGCTTTGTAAACGTGGTCATATACTCTGAGGTCCCGTGAGGGTAAGGAGTTTTGTGAGAGTTGTTAGTCATCACACACAATTCGTATTTCATGTGTATACATGTACACTTCCAGTTGTAAGAGAATTTCACCAGTAACATACTTCTGCAAAAGAAAGATATAACAGCCTGGGTGCAGAATAATTTCTGTCGCAGAACTGTAATGTCGACTACAATGCAGCAAGCAGTTTAGTTGACGACAGTATGAGTTGATCCCCTGCCACGATCTGTTTAGACTTCACGCTAAACTACGGTGTTGGAGAAGTTGTCGCACAGCAACGGCGAACCAGTTCTATTAGGGAAATACACACACACACACACACACACAGTGGTCCAAACAAATAAAAAAAAATATTGTCTGAAACGTTAGTGAGGTAGAAGGTGACATCACGGAGAAGGCGGCAAAGAAATGCGCAATAAATTAGGGGACAGCCCCTTCAGTACTGCAAGGTTTTCGTTTTGTATGAAGACTGTTTCCAGCATTCACGTAACTTTTCGATTACTTGAAATTTTTACCTCCGCCACGTTTCTATCTTCTGACAGCCTGCCTTCCTTTCGTAACGAGTAATAGTAAACTTATACTACTACAGCTACTACTACTACTACTACTACTACTACTACTACTACGACAACAATAACTACTACTACTACAATAGCAATAACTACTATTACTACTACTTCGCTTTACCACCAGGAAAATACCCGGTACGTCTTGTACAGGAGATTGGGTGGGCCTCGGGGCAGGTACGGACGGCACGAAAAATCTCGCCGCTACTGGATTTCAATCCCCGACCGTCCAGGCTACACCGAGTCGCTATACCGACTACGCTAACCCGGCCGCCACTAAACCTAATACTACTACTACTACTACTACTACTACTACTACTACTACTACTACTACTACTACTACTACTACTACTAATAATAATAATAATAATAGGAATATTACACCAAAGTCTGTAAGAAATTTAAATCTGCAAGTAATAAAATAGGTTATAACTCCAGCAAGAGTTAAACTTATGATCATTTAACCACAAACCCCACATTCTGATTTATCAACCGAAATGTATTTTATTTATGGTTGGAATATAAACTTCAATCACCTAAATACACATTGCGACCCTTAAGTTTTAGGACTGATTTTTTTTAAATAACAGAAATAGAGCGATCTCACGGTCAACCCACTAAGTGCTATCAATCAACATCCGTTCACACATCGAGTTTCGTTTGTTTGTCTTCAACAACGTACGAGTTATAACTTGTAAAGGCAGTTTTCTTTATACGTCATGGATGGCGGAAATGGACAGAGAGTTGCCATAAAATTTTGTTTCAAAGTCGGTCTATCTGCGACAGAAACACTAGTGTTGGTGCATAAGGCTTATGGGAATAAGGCTCTGAACCGATGAAACGTTTTTGGGTGGCATTCTCGATTTCGAGACGGAAGGGAGCTGGTAGAAGATGACGAGAGAGGTGGCCGTCCAAAATCGACTCGAATTGAGGTAAATATTGCTGCTGTTGCCGATTTGATAAAAATGACCGTCGAATCGCATCAAGAATGTTAGCAGAATCTTTGAACATCCCCAAGACTGCAGTTCTTCAGATTCTGAAACAGGATTTTGTAAAGAGAAAGTTGTGTGCAAGTTTTGTTCCACACTCCTTGACACCTGAGCAAAGGGAAGATAGAGTCACATCTTGTCAAGACATTATCGCGATGGCCGATGTAGACAAAAATTTTTTAACAAAATTATTACGGGATATGAGACCTGTTGTTTTGCCTATGACCCCGTAACAAGGCGACAGAATTCTGAATGGGTTGGTGAGACATCCCCTCGGCCGAAGAAACTGAAATTCCAAAGGTTCCGCATCAAGATCATATTGATAACTTTTTAGGCTCTCAGGGCGTATTGCACAAAGAATTCGTACCAGTGGGAAAAAAAGAGTAAATGCAGAATTTTACAAAGGCGTAATGGATCGTCTCCCGAAGCGCATTCAGCGGGTTCGTCCAGTTGCGTTTTGCTCTCGAGACTTTTTCTTGTTGCACGATAATGCGCCCGCCCACAAAGCTGCAAGTGTTTGCCAATTTTTGACGCCAAAAATGTTACAACCCCTCATCACTCCCTACACTCCAGATTTATCTCCGCCAGACTATTTTCTGCTCCCCATGTTGAAAATGAAGTTAAAAGGACTCCACTTTGCGGATGTTGCTGAGATCCAACAAACCGTAACTGATGAATTAAAGAAGGTCCAAAAAAAGGAACTTTTCGGCAGCTTTTCAGAAACTGTACGAAAGCGCAAAAGCCTGTATATATACCAATGGAACTTACTTTGAATTTAAACAAAGTATGTGTCTTCCTCAAGTGTCTTCGATTTAAAAAAATCAGTCCTAAAGCCGTTGGACCGCACTGTGTATAACACTAACAACACATAATTTTTAGGACTGTTAGTTCGACAAACAGAAAGGTACCTGTGTCATTTCTGCCCGGAAGACCTTGCCTTTTTAAGTTAGTTACTTTCGATATTTCTGGCAACTAAGCAAAGGGGCTGGGGGCAGACGTTATGAGAGCGAGTCCTTCCTCTAGAGTTAGAATTTCTTTTTTTCCTCCCAGCATCGTACATGAGAGAATCTGTGGTCCGAATGCATGTTCTTGTGACATGTCTAATAAACCTTTACTAATTGTGCGTTCGGTATTTAACGGCCCAGTGTAAACTGCTGAGATTTCTAGCTGTTGATTATTTAATGCCCCTACATCATCTGCTCGAATTACTGAACACGGAAGGAGCATGGGGGCTAGTTTTAAATTAGGAAATTTTCCTGACTTACTGCCTTAAAGATATACTCCGACATCGGAGTAAATGTTGGGTCCACAGCCGGTTGACTCCCAGTCCATGCACAGAGTAACACTGGTTAACCAAGCCCCAACCTATGCCAAAGGCAGCGATATGAGAAATTTCAAGACAGGATTCATCCTTTTATCAACATCGGAAATTTTACTCCGAATGAATCTAAGAAGTACACCTACGTAACTAACCCCACGGAACAGTTATTTACGAAACGCTAACAGTCTCTCAGATTGTCAACAAATCCTTCACTCGGAGCACGAAAGTTCATCACCGTGTTCACAAAATCCGGCCACTGGACCCTACATAAAGTCAAATGAGTCCAGATAACATTCTAATATCCTGTTTATTTCATGCCCGTTGCAGTATAATATTGCCCCCTCTCGAGTGGCCCCTTCTCTTCAACAACCCCCCCCCCCCAAAAAAAAACAAATGTTTAAACCTTTCTCATTTCCCCCCACGCCTACGATAACCACACTCTCCTTCATCTGGCCCTCCTAACGAGCATTTTCTGAAATCATAAAATTCATCATTAAGCAGTTTACTCCAGTCTTTTCTTACATAATCTTTTGTGACGCAGAAATACTGTTGGACATGACTGACAAACAACTGCAATACAAGTAGTAAGCACATACAAGGAGACGCCTTCAGCTCCTGATAGAAGTACAATTACCACAAAACTTGAATCATGACGACGGACTACAGAATGTAAATACATGTAATGGTTATTGAAATTCGGAATGACGAATGAAATTCGTGTATTAACAAGTTTCTTATCCATCATAAATTGAATGTGGCACATTTTGAGGCACACGCATATCTGCTTCTTCAGGCGAACCTGGAAGGTAGTAGAGGCCAGCTGAAATGTGATGGCACACGCGCAGAAACCAGATTTCGTCTTTCGGCGAAACGGACGAGTCCATTTAAATCGGCGGGGGCGTCAGTTCAACCGACTACTGGCAGCTGAGGTGTGCGCATCAGCGGTAGTAATGCTGGATACACCATGATCCAAGGTAGTGTAAAGGCACTGGCTACCCACTCCATTCGCCAGTTTCCCCTTCACTTCCCCTCCCGTACGTCACCTTGTGCCATGCATTGCAACTGGAGTCTACCACTCCCTCTCAAATCCGCTTAGCTAACCCAATCCGTAACGACTCGGTGTGAAGGGGAGATTTGTTTCCTTAAGTCTGGCTTTCCTATTGATATTTACGGTGCTTATGCAAGCAATTGGCAGCTCGCTGTATTTTAATTCAGTCAGATTAGAGCTATTAGCAACTCTGGGATCGCTGGTGAATTTAACACAAAAGTGAAAGGACATCTCAAATATTGTCACTTCATATTATGATAGAATGCGCAGGACTCGTGGCTTGAATTCACAGCTTCACGAGTTCAAATTTACACAGGCAGAACGACTATCCTCACAGAGGTGCTGGAGGTTTCCTCAGTACATCCAGGCAAGATCCGTCACAGTGCTTTGAATGAGGTCACCTCGCTTCCACCGACATCACTTCCAACCTTTTAATCACTTGTTATTCTATCATATATTGTTATACGTATCATAAGAGCTCCTGAAATCGTCACCAAACGGGCCACGCCTCTCAAAGAGAGTAAGTTATACTGCAGTTAGTTAAGGTACAATGAGGTAAGGATGTCTGAAAACAGAACACCAAAACTAATTCCAGAAGGATGTCTCGGATGAGGAAGGCCCGCTGGAAAGCCGAGGAATAGGTAGGGAGACGAAATGCGGAGGGATGCTACCATATTTCATGACATGAAAAATGGGAGCACAACGTCAAGCTGCAGGAGTGTAAGGTGGAAGAAACAGAGGAGGCCATGGCTAGGAAATGCGCCAAAGAGAAGTAGGTAAAATAATTTAAGTTATAATTGTGACATTTGTCGATAAAGTTTCTTTGGATCTAAGCAGAATAAGGATGTTATAGGGAGGGCATAACATCCCCTTTAAGACTCCCTACCTGAACAGCCAAAAACTTTAATTTCTGAAAGTTCATCCTCTAAAGAAGCTGCCACCTCGACTCGAATAACGATTAGTCCATGTTTTCTGCTTTTATTGGATGTTCCGGTATACGTAAATGTGTTGATTTAAGGGCGCGTCACGTGCAAGGGTGGGTTTTGGTATTCGGTGTACAAATTTAGACTTCATTACTGTAGGGTTAGCACGACTGTTTGGTCAATTTAAACTCATTTCTCATACTATGGTTTTGGAGGCTGAGTAAACATCACGAGGAAACATGGCGGACAAATTGCAGTGGGAAAACCACCACTGAATGAACAACTGCCTGAGCAAGTAGCAGATGGTATTGACTGGAATGGCTGACGCAAAAACCTGTCTTTAACGTTCAAACTGGAAAAATTTCTACTAAAATTCCTCTAGCAAAAGGTTATAGGATGGTGTGGGGCGATAAATGTTAGAGGGTAAGGAGCCGTTGGTTATTACTGCGTACCATGTACACGGTACCGGCAATCACCTAGCATTCTACTCAGAAAGTTCACGCACTATAGTGAGTCTTAGTGTGTCTTCCTGTGTAGTTGCCACATGAGCTTGAAGAAATCATTTCGATGATATTTATTGAACAGACTTCTTCGGAAAGCTGCGATAAGTGCACAGTTACGACTTCCACACACAGTCACATGTCAACTTGTGTAGAGGTACAGTACCGTGTGTTAGGATCTCTCAGTTAATAATCGAAAATTCTGCGACAGATTTCAACCGTTTGTGGTAGATTTCAACTATAATTTTTTAATGTTTGCCATCCCGAAGTGCTTAACACACATATAAATATACAATGATGTGTCAGTCAAACACAACAAAACTTTATTATGTTTATTATTGTACTAGGGCAACATGTTTCGATTCTTATAGAATCATCTTCAGACCCTTCTAAGAAAACAGATCCTGACTTAAAATGTTTAAAAATGCGCTGTGGGATCCCAAACGCTTACATTCTTGATAAAACTATGTATAAAACGTACGTGTCGTTTTGTTTTTTATTTTTAAACATTTTAATTATGGATCTATTTTCTTAGAAGGGCCTGAAGATGATTCTATAAAAATCGAAACATGTTGCCCTAGTACAATAATAAACATAATAAAGTTTATCTCAGTAATCAACTAACTTGATGCAAAAAATTTTTGTTTTACAATAAGTTTATTTCATGCCTCTACATGTTTCGAGCACATGTGCTCGAAA
>Ga0123355_10014798_pt1 | contig 12217 bp, 9 predicted proteins | sample TergutEmb28metaG_3_FD_89872 | JGI IMG/M metagenome (GOLD analysis project Ga0123355, IMG submission 89872) | Embiratermes neotenicus P1 segment gut microbial communities from Petit-Saut dam, French Guiana - Emb289 P1 | ecosystem: Host-associated > Arthropoda: Insects > Digestive system > Gut ...
ATAAAGGCTCCTAACATTCCACGTACCTAGTTTCATACCTCTTTGTATGTTGCGCGAAGATTCCCCTAGAAACACTCCCCCCCGGAGATCCGAGTGGGGGAGTAGTTTACCTCCGGATTGTTTAAATTAATAAACAGCGCTAAGAGTCTCAATGAATTGTCTCCAAACTACCGTGCTAAACAAATTGGTCTGGCTATCAGCAGTCGTGACTCTGAGCTCAACATGTGATATTCCCTCAGAGAAGGTTGTGCTGAACGACTGCATTTTTCAGGCAGTTTAGCGTTGTATTGATTTCGACTGCTATATTGCACCTCGTTCCTACCCTGGCCGTCTTAACCTAGTTCACATCATCGAGTCCAACTTCTCTAAAATAAAATTTAATATTATCCTCTCATATACAGCTATGTATTCCAAGTAGTTTTTGTATATATCATCCGTGTTACATGCACAACCCATTTAATTATACTTACTCGTCACTATGAAAGTTTTCCGAGAAAAATAATTCTAAATTATGGAAAGATTCAAGAAATTTGCCACTTTCTACTTCAAAGGCAATATTCCTTGGATCTTCTTTTATTTTGCAGTAGGATTCTGTACAAGTATATCGAAATGGTACGGATATGTAGGACAGGTTTATAGCCTCGCAAATTTTCACACTGCCACTGTTTCATCAGCACTCTGAAGCAGAAATATTCCGTAACTTGTCTTGCAAACCCTCCATTTTGGTCAACTTGCTCTGTGCAATACTGCGGACTCCATGGTGTCTTTAGGAGAGTGATAAGCCTCTAAGCGATTGGCTAGACTACCAGAGGTAAGTTATTCTCAGTGCTAGTGAGGCAAAATCGCCTGTGACATCCAATAAACGTCCTAGTCAGTGGTTACAAAAATATTTTTTAACCGGGAGCAAAAGGACTGGAGTTAAAAGTTATGTTCATGTAGACTCGACGATAATAAAGTTTGGAACTTTACCTCCATATCCCATAGGTCCTTTCATAACAGAACAGCGCTTAATTAATTTTGTTTCCATACTGTGGCAGTTTAACAACACGTTCACAAACACAACACACGTTAAGTTCCGTGTCGTGTGTCTTTTCACAGCTCCTTTCGTTGTTGGGCGCAACAATAGACGATCAGCTTGTTTACCCACAATTTGGTGTATCTTCGCCGGTAGGACACTGCGGTAAGTAATCTTTTACTCCTTTTACTACTCGCAAGTAAGAAAAATCCAGCAATTGGAAGAAAAAGAATGGAAATAGGTGTTACAGAAATTTTGCTTGGAGATGTGCACTGGGTTAAACCACCGCAGGATAAATTTCTATGGTTCAAGTATCTTTATATAGTTACAGAAAAACGGGGGAATTTCTTAAGGAAAAATTGTTCAACTTCTCAGAGCAGCCAGATGTCCACATACGTAATACGATTATATTGTCCCTCTAAAGCCTCGGGTAATTCTCGGAAAGTGTAAGTTCCAAGTTGACACGGTGCTGAAGCTTTGGGTTGTATATATACAGACAAATTCTTGATTGTATAAGTGACTCTCCACTTTAAAGAATACATCGTTCGGGGCAGTTAATGAAAATCAGGGACGGATGGAAAGGCAGGCAGATGGCAGCCTGCCAAGTTATTATTATACGAAAGTAATTCCGAAAACAGTTTTTATTTTAATTATATTCATTGGCAACCTCTTCTTCGGCTGATTAGTGCCGTTACACCAAGCCGTAGAAGCTTGTAGTGAACCGTCACACTTCCAAATGTCTCTGTACAGCCAGTGCATTAATTGCAAACACATATGTCTGTGCTAAGAATACCGTTTGTTATTAGTCCGTCTGTCTGTCAATACAGACACACACACACACACACACACACACATATATATATATATATATATAGGCACACACACCGTTGGGTTTCGTTTTACGACGGGGTTATATTCTCCAATATTTGGTTGTAAATCGAATCATCGTAAAAGGAATACTATTTAGGGGTAAGTTTTCACTCTTTTTATAGGCCACGAAAGCACTTAGGGTGAGTAGAGGTATAGCTCCAATCTTTCTAGGACCTTGGCACTCTAGTTTGGGGCGGGGAGTTTAGCTCCACGCCCCGGCCACCTCTACCCCCGGGAAATAACTGGTAATCATTGTACAGGAGGCTGGGTGGGCCCTAGGGCCGGTCTGAACGGACGAAAAATCTCTCCCCCAACGGATTTTTTAAAATTACAAATTTATTGTTCCTTCGGTACACAAATACAATGGTTGAATGGAAGATATCTCAGTAATGTACTGTTAACGGAATATTTTCTCTGTGTTCGAATTGCTTTGTTCGTTTGTTACTCTAAGCCCTTCGGAGAACGCCGTTATGGTAGCGACGTCATCGGTCGGAGGAGTCCTTGCAGGTATGGTACTGTGACTCAATTATCCTGCACCTAGAGGGGACAGTTTCCCCAGGTGATGTGTGTCGGAATTTATAGTATCTCCAAGTAATTCCCAACCTTTACGCGCCGGCGAGTTGTTTGATATGCTTTCCATCAGGCACGCCTAATGAAATGAGCGTAGTCGATGGCCCATACTCGGTGCAAGTGTTGTGTACGGTAATATATCATTTGGGCGAGGATCCACAAAATTTCCCGTTGCCTCTGTGGTGTCCAAGGTGATAACTCGGACGGAGGGGCCACTTCGGTAGAATGTATTTCAGGTGCATGCGAAGAATGATCGCTATTCTGGAACGGTTCCACCTCCAAATCTCGGCCCCTTCGCTACAATCAGTTAGCCGGTGCATAAAAGTGTACTCGACCGCAGTGTTGGCAATTGTTCGTGGTACTTCGTTGTATCTTGGCTATTCGGTTGTTGGTATGTATGAGATCACGAATAACCATAAACCAGGCTGCTTAAGTTCCTCCGATGACCATACTGCGTGTGGGTTCCCCCATAACTTAGACCACGGAATGGTTGTGTGTTGTTTCATGATCCCTACGTCCATTTGCCCCTTTCAGTGCCAATGACATACTGTGTAGTGAGGAGTAGATACGTCTGCGGAAGCATTGGGGTCCTCATCTTGTTCAGGAGGAGTAATTTAGGCCATATTTATGGCGTAGTTGTACAGGTAAGTTAATTTAGTGGGGAATTTTATGGCATGCGGTGGGTTTGCCCGCCTGCCTGCCAGTGAAGTTCCAGGTCTGTAAACATGCTGCAGTCACCGTTCCATTCCGTTGGCGTTGCAGGAACATACAGTACAGGAAAAGCGCCATACACTTCGCTACAATATCCGGCATCTTCCATCCTTCCATTTGTTTTGGTCGTTGTAGTGTTGATACAGGCACTCGGAAGACTTATCTTTCCAGATATACCGTGTAATGGCGGTTGTCAGTTGTGTGTATATGTTTGGGGCCTGCAAGATTTGGGCCGTATACCAGATTTTGGACAGGAAATAAGTGTTGACATAACACATCCGTGTTGCCAGGCAAGGGCCCCGAGTGTAGGCTCGCTTTGCCTGCGCTCATATCTTCCCTGTTAATCATGTCCAGGAGTCTTTCATCGTTTGCTCGATTGTGCCCCAGAAAGTGACGCCTAATATGGACACATGGGGATGATATGCGATCCCCAAGACGGTCTCCTGTGTACACCAACTTTCTACCGCAAGGACCTTAGATTTTCGAGGGGTGAGGCGGGCACTTGATGCCCGTTCATATAGGCGGCTGGCTTCCTCTATAATGGCGAAGTCAGCAGCAGGGGTCACAAAAATGGTCACGTCAGCGGGGTAAACCAAAACCGATGTGGGCGTGTGCGGCGTCCTAACATTATACCTGGAAGTTTTCGGTCCAGGAGGCGAAGGAATGGGTGGAGACTCAGAGCAAAGAGGGACATACTCATCGGACACCCCTGCTGCAACACGCAGCGAATTGTTATGGGTCCGTACTGATGGCCATTTATTTTAACTGAGGACGTAGGACCTTCAAACAGCCTCTTGATACCGGCAATAAAGGCGTTTCCAAAGCCGTATTCCCGGAGTATTTGAAACAGGTGGTTGTGGGCGATCCTATCGAAAGCATTTTTAAAGTCAAGGGTAAGCATGCATAACGGGATCCTCCTGCTTTCCGCATAAGCGATGGAATCACGTAACGTTGCCCCCGCGTCAATGATCGTATTTCCAGGGACCCCAGACAATTGGGTATCCGTTAGGTGGTCTGCCAACACTGGATGCAGGCATTGTGGGATAATACGAGCAATAATCGTGTAGTCGGAGTTGAGGAGTGTGATGGGGCGGTAGTCTTCTGGTGTTTGGTTCCCTTGCGCTTTCAGTAGGTAAAATATCACACCTCGTTTTTGTTGCTGCGATACGTTTCCGGCCCAGCACGTTTGGTTGATGGCCTCACACAGGTAGTCTTTTATAATTACCCTCTTCTGTGAATAGAATTCTCGGCCTATTCCATCGTTCCCATATGTCTTTTTTTGTCCGCCCGCTTGTATGGCTGGGTAATCGCCGTTGGCTCGAATGGCGAACCGAGCATTCCCTCGTACTAAGTGTGCTGCTCGCAACGGAATATTTCCATCAATTTTCCACCCTGGCATCGTTCACCTCTATTGTGTCGTACATGTTCCGTAGAAAAGTTGTAAGAGTCTGTGCTATTCCGGTGTCTTATGCATCTGCTTTGTTCCATCTCTAAAGGATTATAATGTCCGCTCTGCACGTTGCCATTTCGTCTTAAAGATGTGGTATATCGTCGGTTGTTCTCCATCTGGTCTACCAGCATCGTTATTATCATCAAGAATTTTCTGAAGCATTCTGCTTTGCAGTCGCACAATTTTTGCTTTTAGAAGGTTTAATGCGGTTGGCGTTTGGTCGCTGGGACCCGGTCTCTGCAATACAACATAATGCATTCGTATAAATGTTTCTCCATCATACAGTGGTTCTTTCGGAGCTCGGCGTGTTCACGTTGGTATAGTTGTCGTATTTTCTTTTACAGATGCCGTCCCATTACATTGTAAGGTCAGGAAACTACTCTTTCTGCCGTTGTAGTTGTCCCCATAGAGTTCTCATCTTCTTCGTACATAAGTTCTCAGTTATTACAGCGCTGCCCATTTTCCATAGCCTGCGTCCCCTCCGCATAATTTGGTAGGTCAATTGATGTTCATAAACATACGGCGAGGTGAGCAGTACACGGTGCTACAATGGCCTCCACACACAATTTCCTCTCGAGCAATTCTCGTGTGGAGTAAATGCGTTCAATCCTCGTTGCTCCGGACACGGAATAGAGGATGTGAACTTTTGCGTGTGGGGTTGCCCTACCACGTGTCTGTTAATGCCAGGCCATGCGCCGATTCCGCTAATGCTCGGCTATAGGTGAAGCCGCCTGGAGTGTCCGAAGCCTCAAATATACAATTGAAATTCCCACCAAGTAATGTATGGCCCGTTTCACCAGTCACCAGATAAGGCAGTTCACTACTGAAGAAACGCTCGCTTTTCTGCTTAACTGCCGTGTCAGATGGGGCATACACATTAATTATCGTAATCTCTCTGAAGTTGGATACCATAGCGCGTCCAGGCGGACTCATAATGGTATTCTCTAGATTAATTCTATCCCTCGCGACCATGACGGTACCCGTTCTATTGGCGCCGATGTTATATTGTGTGTGTATCCCTGGAAGTCATCGAGGACGTGTTAGGTGAATTCTTGTACTAGTAGGATTTCTATTTCTTGGCGCCTGAGTAATGTGTCGAGTATCGCTGTTCTCTAGGGAGATGTCAAGCCATTTATGTTTTTAGTGGCAATTTTGATTGAGGCCATCAGGTCGAACTGCGGAGGGGAGTGGGCGAAGGGTCGACGATTGTTTCTATATTCTGTTATTATTAGGTTGCGCTACTCTCGTTCTACTCCTTGTCCGTTTCCCTCATATTCCAGCGCCTTTTTTCAATTTTATCTTTTTATTTCTGGATGAGGTTTGTCCCGGATCGTCCGTTTTAGGGTCTTCATCCTGAGAATTGGTTGTGCCGTCCGCGGGCACTGCGTCCTCGTTGTCCAACCCGTCTGTACTTCCGACGTCTGTCACCATTTCCTGTATGGTGCCTTCTTCTCCCTGAGTGTTTGCATGCAGGGGTCGCGCAGTCTGTTTGGCCTATCGTCAATTGCCGTCATTTCTATGTCCACGGTTATCACTCGTTGAAGGTCAGTACAGGTTGTGAAGTTGACTGGGTTTGCTTCCTCGTCCTGGCGCGTCAGATCACGCCTTCATTGGTGAGTGGGGTCCTGTTGTTCCCCACCAATATCTAGCGGGGAATTTGAGGTTTTCAGGTGGACAGCAGGGAAATTCCTGAAGCCTGATCATGCGATACGCTCTGGTGGACAACCTTAATTCGATTGTGAACAGTGCCGTGCCGGTTGTGGGCGCCGTTAGTCGCGACAAGGGCCCATGTACTGGGGTCGAATCTGTTGTTACCATACCTCCTCCACGCCTTCTGGGGAATGCCTGATTTATATGTAAACTGTCCCCACACCCGTAACATGTATAACTTGCTGGTCGTCACAAGACGGTAATGCTCTGTGCCCTGCAATGCTCATTTGGGATGGAAGGTGTTTGGTCAGTTTCATCATAATCACTTTAACCCCGTTAGCTACTTTGTAGCGGAACGCCTTAAGCCATATTTCATCCTGGATCGAGACAACTTCCCCATATAATGCTAATGCTGATCGAATTGAACTTTCAGTTACTTCTGGGGGCAGGTTGGCGATCCGAATACGCCGCATTCCCATGCCGGCCACCTCTAGACGTACTATTGATATTTCCCCTGTGACATGTCTGTATTCAGCGTTCCCATTCGTAGATTGCAGACTGTAGAATGTTCTGTATGTACATGTCGTCTACGAACTTCAGAAATACGTGTCTTTTTAACCCATAAATCTGTATCATAGTTAACAATTGTTCCGATACCCGTATCTGGTCATGAATCCATTCACGTATTTCATAAGCTGAAATACGTGGACTAGTAGGGTCAAAAATACATACCATTGTATGTTGTCGTTCTGCCTCGGTCGATCTCACAAAACTTGCCCAGTTTACGCACTACACCACATTATGTATACACTCCACGGACTCAGCTATTACTTCCTCTGTACTTCGCAACGTAAACACTACAAAACGCACCGACAACCTTTCTCCATGCCTGCTCATTGTAGACTAAAATTCGATCCCGGACCCTCCAGCCCATGGTCAGTCGCTATACGGACTGAGCTACCCGGCCCACGGAGTACTATTTAAATGGTTTATATTGAGATATGTTCATGGGCCAAACAAATTAGTCAAATAGTTTTATAATTTACAATAGTTCTTTACATAATGACAAAATTTCAGTTTAATTAATTAGGTATATAGAAAATTACACAGATAATTGAAAAAAGTTTCAATCAAATCACTTTGGCCGTAGTTCAGAAGACATCAAGAAAGAATGTAACGTTAACCATTTTAATTTTTTTTCTCACTCTCTCTCTCTCTCTCTCTTTGATGGACGTCATTGCGTGGAAAAATCACAATCAACCTATAAGAACTGCACTAAAAAAGAAAAAGAAGAAACAGATGCACCCCCGAAAAGAGCATGAAGCGCACTAAGTAGAGAAAGGATCCTTGAGTAGGGACAGTGATGCACCACAATTCGGGATTGCTCGATCCGACTGGACAAGGATCGTAAAAGTGAATCGTTGTAAAACGAAGTATCGCAAAACGAGGCATACACACATACACGTAATACATACATACGTACATACATACGTACATATAATATATAATACGCACGTACATACTCGTAATACATACATACATTTCGACAAAATTCCGAGATGAAGATTTTTGTGGGTCGAAAGCGATGAATTAATATTAAATTACAAATACTTAACACACGCAGTTTTAAAGAAAGCAGACTCTTAGCACTTTAAGGTTTATGTCTTCAGAAATACGACATAGTAAAGTTTGTTAGAAATGTAGTGGTGTTTCAGAGAATCCTGCTGCCAGAAGGGAGCTTTGGTGGATAAGTATGTCTTAATATCTATCCTGATGAAGCAGGCAATAGTATCTTCTGGAACGCCGGTACAGTGCTGCCAGGCTAAATGTCCTCACATCCTGAAAAAATCAAATTTTTACAGGTATCGGTATCAGGATGCGACATCACATGATAATCTTTTGTGTTGTTTTGAGGAAAAGACTGACTCTGATCAGAGATCTGCACGCAATGCCGATCTCATAGGCACCAGTTGCAATGAGTGGTATCTTCTTCGCAGCCCGAAAGCAGTGTATCTTTATATGTAAACTCATTAGCAGCGATTGTGTAGAAAGCAAAGAGTTGTTATTAACAGGTAGGACCATAAGGCGGCAGTGAATAATTAGTGTACGCCATTGGGCATTGCGTTATGGACCTTCGCAGAAAATAAATGTCTGTTTTCAGTAATATGCTTATTTAGCGACATCTTGATGTGTTACCCGCGGAAAGTGTGGCTAAAGACAAAAATTTATTTTTCGAAGTTTCAGCAAATTTATTAGGATAAATGAGAATGATACGCTTCTGCTTACTAGCACAGGGAAGATTACAAACCAATGAATCAAAATTGTTTCTCTGATGGTAATGTAGAGCACTGTTTATTTTGTACATTAAATTTCCTTCAATCACATGTTGTTCAAAATCTTTAAGCTGTGACTAGAACATTTACCTGGGTTCCTTTACTCCACAATAGCCATTACGATGCTTTGTCGCCGTTTTAAGAAAACGAGAGTTTTATTATTTTTGGCAAGGTTTGTTTTATATCAAAAGAAAACAGTCGTTTGCACTTCTTTGCTACTGTCGGTTTGCGAAATTATTTAGGGACATGGAGTAAGGTGAAACTCCGATGCGTACACACCTCACTTGATTGTAAGTGCTTCACTATGGACAAACTACTTTTACTTAGTTCAAATCAGTTAAATTTTAACCGTTTTTTGCGGCTATCAGCATCGGCACTTTGGGATAGCAATTCACTCGCAGTTACTAATTGTTTCACAAATCTGCTTCTGTCAATCTTCTCACGATTCGAAAATGTAAAATTCTTCAAAAATATTTTTTGGGTTTACGATTATTTCTATTCGAATAAACGCTCAGGTGCTTAAGTTACGTGAGTGCAGCCTTATTGATATGACCCTAGCTCACATTTATCTGCACATGGATTAAAATAAATCTGATTGGTCGTCTCAAATTGCGAAGGTCACCTTAGTGTTTGAAAGAGAATAAACAGTGAATAACATAGCTATATCTGTTTGCAAACCAACACTGGATTCGGGGCTGTATGTTGGCTGTAGAAGCGAGTAGTATAAACGAGAGGACAGGAAAGAATCCATCCAATTTGGGATTGTGACAAATTTTGTAACACCTATTTATACGATTATAAGAAAGCGCCGCATAAGCACTGTGTCCAATTTCAAACACCCAAAATTACGTGGAACATGAGTTACGTACGGTGACGAGACTGCGGTCCCTAGTGGAACGGCCCCCTCTGGTCCATCTCTACTAGAGATGCTTCTATTTCAGCAGCGAATCTTTCCTAAACTGCAGTTTCAGACATCAACACTAATAGGAATGGCATTCCTGATTTTAACCAGACTTGCTTAGAATTTTTATTCTACAGAGTTTTAACCTAAAACATATCCTGTACATGGCAGCATCGCTGAACGTCGAGTATATTAACGTTTTTGCTGACTTAATGATACTGTCAATATCTAGAATATAATACCTAGGCTCGAGGAATGGATATGAATACGGAACACTGGTGAAAAGATAAACGAGACGAGAACACAGAAATGCTCCGAGATGAACCCAAAGGCTGACAAGACTGATAGATTACTACATTTTTTTTTATTTTCAGAAAATTTGAATTTATTGAGCTTAGACATTTTTCAAGACCTTTCTTATAATTTTCACTCCAAATTTCAACAGGCTTTATAAAAGTAACTTGTATATCTGTGCACATTACAGGCGAAATACTACTCCTGCGATTATGGCAGTTCTCTAACTTGGTGTCCTTTTTCATCAACCTGGTTATGATATACGGTGCTCTAGTGGTAAGTAACTGATTTTATTAACGGCCTATTTTATTATTTCACAATTACAGATTATATGCCGTCAAATGGTAGGGGTACAATGAAAAAATATTGGAAAGATGTGAAAAGAAAGTAACATTGGCCTAATTTGGGGTACGGTGCCGTCACTTGTTTGAAGTTATTAAAGAATATTAAAGTAATCCGTAAAGCAGCCAGTGTTATTGCCAAGAAATGGCAACAACAGTGAACCAAATCTGCAACCACATGGGGATGGAAGTGGATCATCTTATTTATAAATTCCTTCAGTTTACGATTATAACAATCACATTTCACAGAAAATATAAGACATCTCTTCAATTACACCAACTGAATGCACACTTTTTATTTATTAATTGCGTAATAGAAAGATGTCTAATATGTATGAAAATGCACGGAATAGAATATTTCAAAACTCAAAGAAAATATTCAATTGTCACAAAATTAAAAATTTTGGATGAAATGTGTCGTTTTGTATTTATTTTATTTCCACACATGAAATATGAATTTCAGATTCAGATTTAATCCGGATATAACGAATCCTTCGGACATTTGTTAAAGTAATGGCACAAAGGACCCCATCAGACCGAATGTAAATATCGCACTGGTCGGAATATTTTTCTTGAGTATGCAATAACCATCAGATTTACGTGTAAAGCGCACAGATTGACTGATTTCAGCTGATAGTAGGTTTTGATTAGCGAACAGTGCGAGCAGTTCGGAAGGAGACTCATAAGCGTTATGTGTTTGTTACATGAGGAAGGACAGATGTTATATGTGTTATGTTTGTTACATAAGGATCGACAATCGTAATGTGTTATGTGTATGTTACATGAGGAAGGACAGAAGTAATATGTATTATGTGTTTGTTACATGAGGAAGGACAGACGTTATATGCGTTCTGTGTTTGTTACATGAGGAAGGACAAAAGTAATATGTGTTATGCGTTTATTACATGAGGAATGACAGAAGTAATATGTGTAATGTGTTTGTTAAATGAAGAAAGACAAAAGTAACACGCGTTGTGTTTCTGTCACATGAGGCAGGACAAAAGTAATACGTGTTATGTGTTTATTACACGAGGAAGGACGGAGGTAATATGCGTTATGTGTTTGTTATATGAGGAAGGACAAAAGTAATATGCCTTATGTGTTTTTACATGAGGAAGGACAAACGTAATATGTGTTAAGTGTATGTTACATGAGGAATGACAGAATTAATATGTGTAATGTGTTTGTTACGTGAGGACGGACAAAATTAATGTGTTATGTGTTTGTTACATGAGGACGGACAAAATTAATATATGTCATGTGTTTGTTACATGAGGAAGGACGGAAGTAATATGCGTTATGTGTTTGTTAAATGAAGAAATACTACGTACAAAATTAATAAGCGTTATGTTTCTGTCACATGAGGAAGGACAAAAGTAATACGTGGTATGCGTTTATTACATGAGGAAGGGCGGAAGTAACATGCGTTATGTGTTTGTTACATGAGGAAGGACAAACTAATATCCGTTATGTGTTTGTTACATGAGGAATGACGGAAGTAATTAGTGTTTGTTACATGAGGACGGACAAAAGTAATATGTGTTATGCGTTTGTTACATGAGGACGGACAGAAGTAATAAGTGTTATGTGTTTGTTACATGGGGACGAACAGAAGTAATATATGTTGTGTGTTTGTTACATGAGGAAGGACAAACCTAATATGTGTTATGTGTTCCTTACAAGAGGAAGGAAAAAAGTAATATGTGTTATGTTTATGTTACATGAGGAATGTCAGAAGTAATATGTGTAATGTGTTTGTTACGTCAGGACGGAGAAATTAATATGTGTTATGTGTTTGTTAGATGAGGACGGACAAAAGTAATACACGTCATGTGTGTTGTATCCGCAGGGCGGGAACAAGCAATTAATGCGTCTTCACCTGCTAGGACACTTAGGAGCGTTGCCGAGCGGGAGCAATTGGGTGTGAAGGTTAGGGGTAAATGGTTGTACAACACGTTCGGTGCGATGAAACAAAAGGCTTTATTAACTGACTCCTCGGAGTACAAGTAGAACTAGTCAGTTGTGCGTCCGGATTGAGAGTGTCCTCTCAGGCTTGGGAACCAATACTTAAAACTGAATATA
>Ga0123355_10014799_pt1 | contig 12216 bp, 9 predicted proteins | sample TergutEmb28metaG_3_FD_89872 | JGI IMG/M metagenome (GOLD analysis project Ga0123355, IMG submission 89872) | Embiratermes neotenicus P1 segment gut microbial communities from Petit-Saut dam, French Guiana - Emb289 P1 | ecosystem: Host-associated > Arthropoda: Insects > Digestive system > Gut ...
AAGAAAAGGAAGTAGAGGGAAGAGGAGGGGGGGGGGGGGGGGGGGAGGGAGGAGGGAGAAAGAAAAAAAAACAGAGCAAGAAGATATTCAACTAACCATTTTCAACTTAAAACTTATCTCCACCTATTAAGTGATGAGATTTCTAAAATGTAATATTCTCTTGCACTAGTCACTTCCTAAAAATTAGTAGGAATTCAATTTTCAACTGAGGTTTGCACATGAAAATTTGCAATAAAATATTCTTGGGCTAACAGCCCCATCAGGTGGTTGAACGGTGAGTAATGCAGCATTTCGAGGACAGGAACACCCCTTAATGTGGATACCAATAACCTACTTTATAACCAGTAGCATGCACAGTGTAAGGGAATGGAGATACAGAATAATACTTCATACAGAAGAAGCAGTAAGAGTACTTACTTTTTGCCGAGAGACATCAATCCATATATTACACCTGTAATGAAGATCAAGCCACTTCCAAAAAAGATCTCCAGCTCATGACAGATGAACACAGCTGGTAGAGCAATACTGAAAAATCACGAATAAACAAAACAAAAATAAATAAATAAATCACTCAAATTATGTATGCACGCATCAGTCAGAAAACTGAAAAACTGACACAAATGGTGGGTATTCTTTACATGATGCTGCAGGGGCAGATCAACAGCAACAGCAATCACCCAGGTGGTATGACTTCAGGTACATCTCCACGTCTTGTAGTTACATTTGCATCCCTATGTAGCATCGCTTACAATCACACAGTGCCCTGTCATCTTTACACATAAAACAACCAAATAACAGCTGAACGGGTCTTCACAAAAACTAACACAGGGGTAACTTTAACCAAAAAAGTCACATCATTTAAAATTTAATCAAAATCAGATAAATATAATGGAAACCTATACGAGTTCCTGTGTGCATCCCCTGTAGAAATAGGACTATCTACCATCCCATGCACATGAAAACAAAGGAAAGAAAAAAGGAGAAAAAATAAAAACAAAATAAATTAAGCATGCGTGGATTATGCCCGATGTTTCCTATGGCTACGAAAATTGGACTCCCACACTAAGGGAAGAATGCCGACTGAAGGTGATTTCAAGCCTCCGCCGTAAAGTAGATAAGAATGGCACTCTTCTGGGCTATTATAATATATGACTAGCATTCTTCCATAAACTGGGGGGAAGCCTTATAATAGTGCACAAGGTTAAACACATACTGTTTAACAATTCTGCTAAAACTTAAGATACTGAAGGAGGGTTGACATAAATTCAGATAAATATAGTCCCGTGCCTAAGTAAAATATTCATTTTAACAAAACTAAATACTTATACTTACACAATATACACGGCTCCTCTATTCCAATATGGTCGTTTCTCCATCCAGTCACTAACGTTTTGCACAAAGTCAATAAAAAGGCAGCAGCATGGAGCCTCTATCATAATCACCAGTGCACCTGCCACCCTGTGAATAAAGCTCCATGGCTTTAAAATTTTTTTTCAAGCCACTCCAAACAACATTGACTACTAAGCGAAGAAATGAGTATTTGGTAAACATATGGGCTCACCATTTGGCATAGGGTGATATACATGAGAATAATAAATCTGTAGATGAAATTGGCTGGACAGCAGGTTGTCATGACTAATTCACAGTCCAAGTTACAGTTACAAATTACTCACTTAATGCATGACTGATAGAAGAATGGCCCGTAACTGACCCTTGGACCATGACCACTGTACACTGTTGTGCATCTCATTTCTAAAATCAAGCCTCTAGAAATCCTGCACTTTGAAATGAACAAAGTACCATGTTTAATGAAGCCTTCAGATCATCACTGGCTCTGTGAAATTCCTATGCAACAATAGCTTGCTTCTGCTAAAGGCCACCAATCACACGGGTAACAATGTAATTTATTTATCTAAAAACTGTTCCAACAATATACACTACATAATAATTTTAAAAGTTCTTATAAAATCATCATATAGTATATACTGTTGGAACCATTTTTAGATATATAACTTGGTAAAGACGAACAGTGTAAGCAACAATGTGAAATTTCTTTTGTGGCATATTCTGCAAATGGCATTGTTTGCTAGTCCCAGCCAGTTTCATCAGTGACTGGCAGTTATTAGCGCACGCTTCCACAAAGCTGGTACAGTGAGTCGCTATCTCTCATAAACACGATCTTATAATTAGGGGTTACATTCCCACAGGCAAAGGTAAAGGTAAAGGTAAAGCTCACTCTAGAACAGGCCACAAAGGCCCAGGGGGGGAGTAGAGGTACACCTCTACGCTTTGTTTAACCTTGGCACTAGATGGGGGTGGGTGATCAATGCCACGCCCCAGCCGCTTTACTTCCAGGAAAGAGACTTGGTTCCCATTGTATAGGAAGCTGGGTGGGCCCCAGGGCCAGTATGGATGGGTGCAGAAAATCTCACCCCCAACCGGGATTCAATCCCTGGGCCGTCCAGCCCGTAGCGAGTCGCTATACCGACTAAGCTATCCCGGCCCACATTCCCACAGGATCAGAATATTACCAAAGAAGTTGGAAATGAACATTTTAGCATGAAGCAACATATATGAGCAAGAGCAACACACATCATATGACAATATAAAAACACTAATAGAAATGTATCCTGTAAAGAACAATGGCCAAATAAACACTTTACAGCAGGGATGCACAAATCCCAGATGCCAGGTCACCATGGCAAATAAATTTTGTATGGTAGCATGTAATATTCGGGTTTCCTCACAATGGAAGTCACTTCATGTCCCTCTTCTGGTGCCTAGAATTTTGAGATTGCTCCTAGGCAATTAGAACACTTGTACATCCCTGCTTTACAGGACCTTATAGTGGCATATTGTAATATTTTGGACACTGGCCATCATTTCAGGCTAAAAAAACACATTTCCAGGACTGTGTCTGTCTCTGCCTTCAGTTGGAAGAGGGATTGGGCCCATCACAGTCAGTTTTCCCACTCCCTTTCCACCTGGCAATACAGACAGCTTCACTTGTTGGTTTTTTAGCATAAGGTGATGGATGAAATATCACTCGTGTTTAAAATATTTTTCATCTTCCTCTCTCTCAGCATGAATGATTCCAGGGCACTGCTTTTGTTCCCATGTTTTCACTTGAGTGAGTTTCCATACACATAGGAGTCAATCATATGACATGAACGTCATTATGAAAGTCAGCACAAGAAAATTGTGATGTCAGCCCTTGTGTCATAATGTACGGACTGTAAAAGGTATATACTCACATTTGCCACATTCCACTAATGAGGCAACTAGTGTTACCAAATATAATGCCAATACAACTCCATACTCCTAGTAGAATAGCAACTGAAAGTAATAAATACTCTTATAAGTGCAACAAACATTAAAGTACAAATAAAAATTACAACAGCTTAAATGCTGCAGTAACAATAATGAATAAAAGGTTTCACTGCAAGATACAATGTGAAAATATAAAGAGATATGTGCTCTTCTGGGATATTACACAGTGTATGGTGATGACTGCTAACTAAAATTTCAGGACAACTTATTGGACCCATCTTCGAGGGTCAAGAAATCCAAGAAGAAAGCTGTTAACTCTTGGTATGTGGTTTATGTTGGGAAAGATGTGGGTGGTGATCAGTTTTCATTAACTGTGGTGCCAGCCAATAGGGTCGATGCAGTGTGAGGGTCATAGGAATAACAAAATATTAGATATCACTGGAACCAAACTGAAGTTAGTGCAATTCACTTCACAGCCTCAACCTCGATCTCTCAAATCCACTTTAACAACATCATTCCATTTTCATATCAGCTTTCCAAGTACCAACCTTCAAATACATTCCACAACCTGAATTCCATTTTCATTTTTTAGGTGCATTCGCAAAATTACGAAAAGTGATTATTAGCTTTGTCATGTCTGTCCTTCTGTCAGTTTGTCTGTCTACATGGAACAACTCACCTCCCACTGGACGGATTTTCATGAAATTTGATATGTGTATTTTTTTTAAAATCTAGCAAAAAAATTCAAGTTTCATTCCAATCGGACAAGAATAACAGGTACTTCACGTGAGGACCAGTATACATTTTTGATCATCTCTTGCTCAATTCATCTTAGAATAAAATGATCTTATCTCACTCAATTCTTCTTAGAATAAAAAACATTTCAGACAAAAGTTTATAAAAAATCAAAAAACACATTTTATGTTCAATAATGTTTTATCAAAAATCATGCCATATATGAGATAACATGAAAAAGTAACGTGAAGTCGGGCAGGCCACAAATGACAATATGGTGCAAGCGCATTGCATGCTGGATATGTACAGGTACAGACACACACTCATAATACGTAATGCTTACTGATCTTCCACCACAACAATGGTTGCATGAGCACACCTCATTATTACAAAACACATATACTGCTTGTCTTGTTGTGTCACGTCCATGTCCAGATCATCTCAACCTCCACATCCAACTTCCCAACATTAAGCCAAGGAACTCAAAAATTCCTTTTTATGTAATATTCTCCTTTCTCCATACATTTCAATTCAACTTTTTTTTTAATCTGCAAATTATATAAAACTGATATAAACAAGAAGCTCTGTGTAGATTCATTGGCATGACTTACATCAACAGAATCTAGGACAAACTTGCAACATATGGATAGCTAATAAAAAACCTCTGATCCCTGTTTCTATCTCTCTTATGTTGATGTGGGCATCTGTGTCTTTCCTGATTCAAGAACAGCAGGAATCACAAAAACATGAGGTCCAAGTAAGATAAATGAAATCAGTAACAGTAAATTTGGGAAAATGATGTATTATACAGGCAGGCACGTGGACAGTCAGTGGGTTGGTTGCTAGTAATGAATTTAAAGAAACACTCTGTCTTGCCAAAAGTTTGGACCCACAGAGTTTCCCTCCAGTCAGCTTAGGTAACAGGACTGCTAAGAATTTCTCAAAGAGAATTATATGAACCTAAAATATGATTAATGACGCCTGAAGTAAGTTAAAATGTACAGAATATGTTGGAAATGTGTAGCACAAATCTACAGTATACTAACCTCAAGCAGCCTAACCCAAGCAGTAATGTGCAAGCATCCCAACATATTAATCACTGGAACAATAACAGCAGTAGATACAGACAACACAAGCCATATGGGTGAGTCTGATAATAAGGACGTATTATAATAATAGAATCAATCGCGCTGAAATGTATGAACGCCGAGTATTATTACAAGTCGTCAGATATTTCCCAGCCCATTCTCTAGAACATACACCCGGGTATTTTAATTACAAACCTCAGCTCGTTGTATACGTCTATTTCAATTGGGGGTACTGAAACTATATCCGTATCGTAATTGAGGGATTTTACTTCCGATCAACTTAATAAATATGTTATACCTATGCCACCGACGGTTCCTAATCCGCGACCAGCATACTTCATCCACCACGGGACGTCGTCCTTTGGAACAACATCTTCCCCAGGTCTCTGCATAAGTGCACCAATTTTCTCCGCTAGTGACTGACAAAATTAGTCGTAGTAAGTTAATTATGAAATGTTATTATAATTTATTTTGCATATACAGTAAAATATTAATAAACGGTATAATAATCAATCATACTAACCATCTTCGTCTCCGCTACCCGACTCCGTCACCTGCCTCAACAGCTGATACTAGTCAAGATGATGACCACAGATTCACATTAAACTGTTTGTTGCAGTAAGGCCAACTGTTTCGTTACATCCCTAAATATTTTGACATTGTCATTGTATGTCCCCTCCAAATGGGATTGTTTGAGGCGTTTACTTAAATGTTATCGTATTTAATTGCAAGAAAAGTGTGAACAACACAAACGTATTACACTAGTAAGCCCACTGCGCGAAATTTCACATAATTACGCAACTGAACGCGATAGATAAGACTCGCGGGGATAAATCGATAACAAATGTTGATACGGAATGAAATTTTGAAGCGAAGGTGGGCGGTGATAAGGTCAGGGAAGAAATATGAGCTCTTGTATGTCTACGTCGTAAGCATTCTGATATTTATGTTCAAAAGTTAATGAACCACTAAGTTAGAAAACCCGTAATCAACATGTTTCCCAAGAACGTTGCTGTACCGTCAACTTAACGGGAAACCCAATACTCTTACACATATTTCAGAAAACTGAATTCGCGTGATTTTTCTTATTAGGGAATACATCGAAATTTCATTCACTTCGTAGGATGTATGATGCTAACGATTTAGTATTAATGGTCGTGAAGCTGGTTGACATAACAAATATGTACTTCACGAACGACTGTCTAATAAATAGAAACTGTGGCCATTAAGAAAAGGGAGCGCACAATAACAGCACTTATATTAACACCTGAAGTACAAGGCACCTCCAACTTCAAAGAAAATCTTTCCTGAAAACTAGTTATTCAGCTGATCAAAAAATCCTGCTTAGAGACCAAATGGTACAGCATCATCATCATACAAGCCTAATAAGATATTTCATGGCCAAATATTACACATCAATTTCTATACTCTCATACTTTAAAATATCCAATGAATGTAGTCAAGAATTAAATTTAAGATCTTATTTGATGGCAAGAAGTGAAATGCCATCATGTCATTTGTATGCAAGGTATGTTTGAGGCTAATAAATGAGCTTCAACCAGAATTTAACATCTACTGCCACCAACTTCAAACACTAGAACTGATACTGTAAATTTAAAAAATCAATTATTTGTTGGCAGGCTCAGTATACAGTTTTATCTAGCATGTTTCGCACAGGGTCACCTCCATACACAGATGAAACTAATGGGAAACATCTGTGGCTTCTGTAAAATATGGGGCGATTATTTTAATCAATCCATATCACTGTTCACTTCCGATGTTCATTCCAATTTGCCGTGAATCTGGTCTATGCATTTGGGTACAATGTGTTGCAGTTAATACTAGGTCTTTCAATCATCCTCACCATATCTAAAGAACATGCCACAGACAATTTTGTTCAGCTTCAGGAAACACATCACATCTCACAAGTATGTGTACTGCACACTGTATGTCCCACTACACCCTCTGTGCTTTTTCTTTTTAGATCAGCATACAGCATACGCTGTCTCCTTTGACATGGCCCCAAGCAAAAAATCACATAAGTATAGATCCAGCAAATTAGGTCACAATCCCCTACTTATTATTGTGTTGCCAAACACACTCTCTAAACATCAAGCATAACTGTCTGCAGTATGAGATGTTGCACTATTCACATAAAGAAAAGGCACAGATTACCTCAGTCAGATATGTCTTAGTGGCAACATCACAGTGTAACATAACAGTGTGACTTACAATCTCATTTTAAAAAATGGCCCCAATAATCCTAGCTGCAGACCAACATCTGTTATGCTGAGAGTTCACACATCCACCGTGATTATGCCCTGCTTCTGCACTGAACAGAACAAGCATGGGGTCTATTCCTCCATCACTCACCCCATGAAAGTACCAGTTCAAAAAATTCAGTCTTGCTTCATGACCAGTGCCACAACATCTCAGTTGGTGCCCAGAAATAAAGTTCATGCAAGCCTACAATTCAGTTAGGAAATACAGTATAATATTCTTGTCAACTCATACATTTCCCACAGAACCACTTTACATACATACATACACATGCATATATACATACATACATTCACCGATCCATTACTGGCACAAGTCGGATTGAATGTGGAATCTGTCGTGAATAGAGCTAAATTGCAATATGCAATCAAGTCAGAGCAGTAAATTACAAAATTACATAAGATTAGTAAAAACATGATAATATAACAAAGAAAGGATCATTAGCACATAATAGTTCATAACAACATATGCACTACAAGGTAATAAAATAAGTTCAATATGAATATTCATGTATCTACATTATAAAAATAAGCAGAATTAAAAAAACCAGAACACAAGTGTAAAGTATTTATTGCTAGCCAGCTATCATGACCAGTAAAAAGAAATTCCTCATTGGAACAAAAGGCATTTTTAACAAGGTAATCTCTTAACAAAGTCTTCATTATGTATATTGTTACAAAATTTAAATATATTTTGTAGACACTGGTTGAATATTTTAACAGATGAATAGTAGACACCTCTCTGCATTCAGGCAAGTCTTACCGAAGGTATATGCAGTTTATGTTGCTGCCTTGAATCCATGAACAGAGGTATTAGTTTGGTAAATATATATTTTAACGCCAAATAACATCAAGGCATAAATATATAAACAAGGAGCTGTTAAGTATATCCAATTTTTTGAAACCCTCTCTACAAGAACTTTTGGACACACTCTCAGCATAATCCTAATTGCTCTTTTTTGAATTATGAAAACATTTCTCATTGATGAAGATGAACTCCAGAAAATTATAGCATAACTGATTTGAGAATAGAACTGTGCAAAATAAACAATTTGTAATATGTTTACATTTACAATGGTTAATAATTTTCTCAACATCAAGCAAATCAAACTCAATTTTTTTTCCAAATTATCTATATGTGATTTCCAACTTAGAAGGCAGTCCAAATGCATGGTTAAGAATATGACGTCTTCAGAGACTGTAATAGCTCGACTGTTGTATGCACTGTGTAATGGGTAAGTCAGGAGCTTACAAGAAGCAAATTTTACAATATGTCTTGAGTACACGTACCAACTGGTTATTTTGAAACCATTTAAAAATATATACTACTGAATTTAATTTAGAATTTAGCTGATTAAGATCATTGGAAGAAATAAGAATACTATTATCATCTGCAAAAAGAATGGTATAAGAGACTTTTGTTTATGATGCAAGCAGAATCATTAATATACATGTTGAACAGTAATGGGCCCAAAACAGATCCCTGTGGAACAACGTGTCTATTTCCCAGTATGATATAAGATTAGGCAAACTGACAAAGTGCAATACAACGAAATGATGTGTGAGACGAACTAGATGCAACAATTATGATTTATTAATAATCCATTACCTCAACATGTTTCGGGCAAAATGATGCCCGAAACATGTTCAGCTAATGGATTATTAATAAATCATAATTGTTGCATCTAGTTCGGCTCACAAATCATTTCATATCAAGGATGCACGGTCACACGAACATCAAATTTGCAATACTACTCTTTGTTTTCTATTACGCAAATAACATTTTAACAAATTTAATACACAGCCTTTTACTCCATAAAATTCCAACTTTGAAAACAAGAGTCATGTCTAACACAATCGAAAGCCCTTGTTAGATCACAGAACAGACCCATTATATATTCTTTATTATTCCATGCACTAAAAATTGTTTCAATGAGTCAAAAGATAGCACTTTCAGTAGACACATTGTCACAAAAACCATATTTTTCATCGGCCAGAATGTTATTACTCACTAAATGATGTTTTACCGTATGGAAAATAAGCAACTTAAATATTCTACAGAAGTCAGTCCATAAAGAGATAGGTCTATAATTTGATATCTGTGATTTATGACTTTCCTTAAAACACGGTTTTATAATAGCATACTTTAGAATAACTGGAAAGATACCAGAAGTTAATGATTTATTGTACATGTAAGTGAGAGGTTTAGAAATTTGGCTACCACATAGTTTTAATGTCTTATTGGATAGACCATCATAACCAGATGAAGTTTTACTTTTTAATAAAGATATTGTGCATATAACTTCCGTCTCAGTAATTGGAATATTGATGATTTGCAGGAACTCATGAGGATATGATTTCCTAAGTGGAAATACAGCCCATTCAGTTTTGGTTGCTGTGTGATTAATTCAACAACAGAATTTATAAAGTAATTATTAAAAATCTTAGCTGGTTGTTTCATGCTTATATTTTTGGTACCAAGTTTAAATTCAGTCTGCGTGAACTTCTTATTAGATGCAGTACCAATTTCATTATTAATAATGATCCAAGACATTTTAGATTTGTAGACGAGGTTAGCATTTCATTGTAGTACAATTCTTCAGCTTTTCTAATTACTTTCCACAACATGCCGCAATGTTGATTATAATGTACTTTAATTTTTACACAATTGGTTGTTTTACTCATAATGTAAAGAAAATTTTTGTGCTTACAAGATATTTTGATTCCTGTTGTGATCCATTGACTGTTAGATACATTATTAGCTACATACTGCATAGGAAAACATGATTCAAAAATAATTAAAAAAGCACTTAAAAATAAATTAAAGCTATTATTAACTTCAGTATGGTTAATAATATTATCCCAGGATTCATTTTTTAACATTTCAATAAAAATTGACAAGCAGACTTTGTTATTAATCTTTTTGTGACAAATCTATAATTATGTGTTTGGCAAACTAAAATGTGCTTAACCTTCATCTGAATTCCTCAAGTATGAAGATGGCAGCCATATTTTACCTCAGAAAATGCTGCCTTTACTACAGAAAAAAATGCAACATTGGGTCAGCTGTACTGTGCCAGTGTACCTTAATAACAGGCCAACATCCAGGTAAGATTAAATAAAATGTATACTGAAGTCCATATAGAAAAACAATTCTCTGATGAATTTCCTATTTAGAACAGTCTGAAACATGGACAAGTTTTACCCTACACCATTACAAATGTCCACAGGAATCAACAGAAATTGGAATTTAAAGGGACACGTCAGCTTTTCATGATCTTCATATCAGTCCAGTACAGCAAAAGAGCTACTCCTACCATCTAGGTCATTCATGGTAATCACAGTGAGTGCATGTGGTGGTATGTATGTGTACGTGTATGCATAAACTTCCAACATTTGCGTATCCATAAATACACCCACACATTATCCATATTACATCATTTTATATTTTATTGTAACATCCTAGGATATGAAAGAAAATTTATTCTACAATTATATAATTATCAGGAAGAGTTTATACTTAACGATACATTTGCATCTTGTAACAATATCTACACAATCTAAAACACACCTCCATACCATACATACACAATAAAGAACACTGACATCACAGGCATTAAATTAAATATCACTACACTTCAATGTACAACAAAGTTACCTCTCTCCTGCCACCCACAAAATTAAAATTGGAGGTACAAAGTTATATCTTGCTGGGAGATTCAACAGTAATACTGCTTTCGAAAGAAGTTTCACTAAAATATAATGATATGGAGCAAAGGTATTTATTTTAAAACACTTTACATAATAAAGTTGACCTTCATTAACCCAACTTAAGAAGTAAAACAAAATACCACATGATTTTCCCATCTTGAAGTCTGTCATGCTATGTGTGATGCCCTAAACATTCCTCTGGCAGGTACGTTTCAGTCCTTGCTACCCGGCGATATTTTGTCTCAACTCCTGATGGCACATGAAACGAATATATCGCAGCACACATACAGCAATGTGTGAAAACAAAAGCTTCATACTGTTATCTTCTTTTTACTGAAAAAATTCAGACAGTTGTTAATTATTATAACAGTTACACACACACACACACACACACACACAAAGAAATGTTATTTCAAGTCCCTGGGGAAATGCTATGGGTGCAGCCTCTCCCACTGCGAAGCCATGGTTAGTGAATCATTACCAGAAATAGTTTTCAGTCTGTGGGGCGCGCATGACCCCCACCCCTCCCCCCAGGCGGCGGTAGTTCATGGCTCCGCACAGGCGCCACTGGTTCTGATCAGTGTCATACACTTCAATTGTTTTCAAGTATGCTGTCCCATCAAAGCCACCAACAGCATACAGCTGTCCATTCACGACTGCAAGTCCAACCTGCAACAGGAAATTCTATAGCTGAACAAGTTCTGCTGCAATGCTGCATTTCACAAATAATTTGTTCCAAAAGCAGAAGTTTTTAGGCAGGCTATAATTTAAACACCATCGAAGCACATAATATGAGACTGTGTGCCTCTTCCTATCTCCTGCATGAAGAAAGATTTGCTTTCAAACTGAGATAACCAGACATTCAACAATATACATAGAAAATATTTCCATGATAACACTCAACAACTGTTACAAAGCTTTACAAACAGAATTAACACAGAAATGCAAAACAACACACAGTACATGGCACAGGATCTTCACTTCAAAAGATGATAATTACTTGGTGGTCAAGAAGTTCCCTAGGTTTGTATAACTCAAGGTTCATTCCCATATTAACAAAAGCACACCGCCCCCCCCCCCCCCCCCCACCACACCAATAAACCCACCCCCCCCCCCCCCCCCAACTCCACCCT
>Ga0123355_10014801_pt1 | contig 12216 bp, 4 predicted proteins | sample TergutEmb28metaG_3_FD_89872 | JGI IMG/M metagenome (GOLD analysis project Ga0123355, IMG submission 89872) | Embiratermes neotenicus P1 segment gut microbial communities from Petit-Saut dam, French Guiana - Emb289 P1 | ecosystem: Host-associated > Arthropoda: Insects > Digestive system > Gut ...
AATGAAATCTGGTGCCGGCGGTCGAGAGCATTCGGCCCGGTAAACTCGCTCGGGTTGTCGTTATTCGTGGGCAGGCTGATGAAGTCCTGGTCCTGCGCCGGGCTTACGAATCTTGCCATGGCGTAGGACAACTGGAAAGTGGCTGCTTCGACCGCCCGCATCGGGGAATTGACGGTCTCAACCAGCCTGACTTGCAGGCCGCTGTAGACCGAACGCCCAACCGGACTCAGCATATCCAGTGTCCCGACCCTTCCGCTGTTCCCGCTCACCGGGTTCGTGCCCGGGAAGGCGCAGAAATTACAGGGAGCGCCGCCCTGAGACTGAACGTTCGAATCAAGTCCGGCCGCCGAATATGCCCCTTGCGCCCCCGCCTGGCCGAGCGCGGTCACCATGCAAGTGGCTGCTCCGGCTCCGGCGGGGCAACCGTTGGCGAGCTGGGCGCGATCTCGCGCAGCGACCGCATTCGCAAGGTTGAACGAATATGCAGCGCCGCTGCGGTTCCTGTCGACAACCATCAGGAAGTACTCGCCGATGTTTCGTACATAGTCGGCGCTGAAGACCAGGCCTCGACCAAACTGATGCTCGATTCCAAGGTTCATTTGCCAGGACCGCGGGGTCCGATAGTTGGGGTTGAACAAGTCGAATCCGTTAACGTTGGCCGCGCTGAGCGTAGTGCCCACGAAGTTGGGATTCGGCTGAAGTGTGAGCGGACGAGTGGCCGCTGCGGCTTTAAAGGCATTGCTCAGCGCCAGGACCGATGCCGCGCCCGCCGCAATGGTGTCATTGCAGAAAGTAGCCGAGGCCGTCCCGTTGCCGTTCGACAGTCCCGCGCCGCCTGCGAGTGGGGTACCCGCAGGTCCGGGATCGGTCGGCCACGGGAATCCGGGCCCGATATTCGAGGCCCCGCCTTGACAGACAAACGGATTCGCCGCCAGGAGGCCATTCTGGACCCGGGCCGGATTGTCGAAGTAGACATTGTTCCAGATGGAGTTGTCGTAGAACAGCCCGGCGCCCATACGAAACACACTTTTGCCGTTGCCGCCTACGTCCCAGGCCAGGCCGGCCTGGGGTGCAAAGTTCGTATTCGGGGTGCGCACCTGATTCCCCAGGCCCGGCCCCCACTGATTCAGAACCGGAAGGGCTCCCAGATCGCTGTCTACCCGCCCGCTGTCCCGGACGTAATGCAGCCCGTAATTGAACAGGACATGGGGCGTCGCCTTCCACGCATCTCCAACGTAGGCTTCGACGCGATTGTCCGGGCCGAGACCGCCGCCCGGGAAACCCAACGCCGGGAGGGGCGTGCGAAAGCCGGTGCCGTTGCCCAAAGCGGCAAACTGAATCGGATACGCAGTCGGATTACTCTCGCTCCCCGCGGCTATGGTGCCTACCTGGGGAGAGGCATAGAAGCCGGCAAACCCTCCGCCCTGAATCCGGTTAAACGCAACTCCATAGCGAAACGCATGTTTGTCGACCAACTTGCTGCCATCGTACTTAATCTGGCGGTTGGACTGAGAAGTGGCCTGCGGGGCGAGCAAGCTCGGGCCGCCGCAGTATGCGCCGCCGTTGCTGAGCACACACATGCCCGCGGTCGAGGCTCCGATGTTAATGCCCAGGCCTGGAATAGGGTTGTCCACGCCTGCGGGAATCGATTGAGTCCCATCCACGATCGTATTTCGGAACTCAAGCAGCGAAGCGCGGATGCTGTGAGTGTAGGGTCCTCTATTGAAGTCAAGACCCACCGTGTGGGAGGGAGTGTGGCTCAACGTCCTGAAGCCCTGGAGGGAGCTGGCCGAGCCAAAGGGGCGGATCTGGCTGTTCTGGTCGAAATTGAAACGATAGAACATGTGCATGGAATCGCGAATCTGCCAGTCAAGCCTGGCGTCGGCCATGGTTTCACGGAATGGCTCTCGCAAGGTTGTGTTCAGCCCGTCAAAGGGGAAGGCAAAGGGCTGGGCCGCCGTCAGGTCCTGCTTCGAGCGCTCGCCATCGATGAACAAAAACAGGCGGTCTTTGATGAGCGCTCCGCCGATGCTGCCGCCGAATTGTTCGCGCTGAAACGTAGGCGAAGGCAAGCCCGGCAGGCTGGCCGCGATTTGGTTCCCCCGAAAAAGCCCGAATCCCTCGCCGTGAATCTGATTGCCTCCGGAGCGGGTCACGATGTTTACCGCGCCTGAGGACGTGAGTTCTGACGAGAGGTCGAGAGATGACTGCGCCAGCTGGAATTCTTGAATCGCGGTTGCGGAAATATTCTGGGTAGTCGCGCCTACAATTTCATCGCTAATGTCTGCGCCATCCAGTTCAATGCGTGTTGCCCGCCCGTAGCGGCCTTCGAACGAGATCGACGAGAAGCCGTTTTTGGTCGGGTCGAAGGTGCTCCCATCCTGGATCTGAACACCCGGCTCGAGCTGCGCGAGGTCCAGAAAATTTCGTCCATTGATTGGGAAAACGTCAATCTGCCCGGACATCAGCACAGACTGGACCGTGGCCTGCCGTGTATTCACCTCAAAGGCGCCGCGCCCCGGGAGTGTCTCGGTACCTTGACCAGCCGTCAGCTGCACGTCGCCGTTAGCGGTCACACCGACGTTAACTGTAACCGGCAGCTCTGCGGATTTAAACTGGGGAACGCTCACCTTCACCCGATAGTTGCCGGGAATTAACACGCCCGAAGCGTATAGGCCTGAGGGTGTAGTTCTGGTGACGATGGAGCTTCCGGTGGCTTCATTGGTGATCGTAACCTCGGCGCCACGAACCAGAGCTCCGTTTGGATCGGTCACCGTCCCTCGAATGTTGCCGGTAGAGCTGGTCGTCTGCGCCCGGGCGGGTAGTGTAAACAGCAGAGAAATCAGTGCAGCGATAACGAAAAAGCCGATTTCGACCCTCGTCGATGCACGCAAATTCATTAAAGCGTCCTCCCTCAACCTTAAGATGCTGCGAATGTCCGAATATTGGCGGGCGGAATTTGCCCTCAAGGATATGCTTCATCGAGCGGCACGGTTCCTGACTAGTCTACACTCTAGCGGCCAACTTCGAGGTCGGGGCTGGATTGATGTGCTGGGGGGATCGAAGCGGGACACCAGTCAAACTGCCGAAATAGGTCAAACGGGTGTCCACTCATCCAGGCACGAGTTTTACCGGCCTAGGGGTAGCAAAAACGCGGCGGAGCCGCTCCCGGCGGGGTGGGAAACATTCGAGCGAAAGCGCAAGGGCGCCTTCCCGGGAAGCGTCGGACCCCCAGGATTTGCAGGCCGGCTGGCGAGAACGGGAAGGGCAGCGAAAAAGAGGCCCGTGCCGTGTCCTACTGCCTCGGGAGTTGGCCAAATCCGCGATGCGCGGAATTTCTTGCCGGCAATTCGGGGCAGGAATTGCACACAAAGAAAAAGCCGCCGCTAAAAAGCGACGGCCTCCGGCAACGATGACCTCAGAAGTCCAGCTTTAGTCCGAACTCTATCTGGCGCTGCGACCCGAGCGAGTAGACGCCGGTTCCGTTACCAACGCGGAACGCTTCGAGATCACTTCGAGTCGTTCCATTGATCGCCCCGCTACCTGCCCCAAACAGGAGCCCGTTCATGGTGTTGGGCGGCAGGTCGAAGTTCGCGAAATTAAACAGATTGAAAATGCCCACACTGGGCTCGACCGTCAAGCCTTCCGACATTTTCTTTTCCAGGAAGGTATGGGTCCAAGCCAGCCGGAAATCGAGGGCCTTCAACCAAGTGAAGTTTTGCTGGACGCCGCCTGAATTCGGCGAGCAGCTTGGATCGGTGTCTACGGCCGGGGGAGCCAGGCGAATGTGCGGCGCCACCCCGCCGAGCTGTTGCAGTTGTGACAGGGTCATCAATCCGTGATTGATAAGCACCTGACCCGCTGGAGTTGCGTTGTTGGCGGTCGTGGAATTGTAGGCGGCAAGGGTTTTGTTAATGTTCGACGCGTCGATGCCTCGATCGAATTGTCCGAGATGGGTCCCGGGAATCGGGTCTCCGACCGTGCCGTCGCCAGTGAAATCGGTACGGAAGATTTCGCCGGGACTGCCAAAGTTGGGAGCCACCAGAGCGCTAGAAAGAGGACTGTAGAAGTGGGAGATGGCTTCAAGCCGGAACCCCGCGGGAACATCGATGAACCCACCGAACGAGAGCTGGTGGGTGCGATCGAGCAGGGACGGCCCAAAATAGCGGCCCGGGTTGTTGTTGTCTATCGCCGTCAGAACGAAGTCCTGGTCGCTATCCCCGCTGGTTCCAGTTACCTGCGCGCCGCCCGTGTTCTCGAATCGCGACAGGCTGTAGGAAACCTGGAAATTCACATTCCTGAGGCCGCGGAGCGGATTGGCCAGGTTTTGCGCCAGCTTCATTTGCAAGCCGTTATACACGGAGCGGCCGATCGGCTTCAGGAAGAAAGCCTGATTTTGCATCGAGTTGACTCCGCCAAAGGCGCAGGGACGCCCGAGGCCCCCGTTGGCCACTGGTTGGTTGCAACCCACGCCTAAAGCGTCATTGGGAGTTCCCAATCCGTTGGCTACAAAATCTGCCATGGTTGCGCCAGCGCCTGGACCATCCAGCGCAGCACAACTATGAATTGCCCCATCGATACTCGACTGTCCGCATGCGGCCAAGGTCGATGCTATCGCCTGCTGCGCACCTGCCAGGTTGAAGGTGGAGACGTCTCCCACTCTATTCACATCGATGCCAGCCAGGGAACGCGTTTCCACATTCCGCAGGAAATCAGCACTGAACACCATCCCATTACGAATCTGGCGTTGAATCCCGATGTTCATCTGAACCGAGACGGGCGTCTTGTAGTTTGGCGCAAACAGCGCAGGACCCGGTACTCCAAGCCCCGCGGCTAAGTCGTTGCCGACAAAATTCGGGTTCGCGTTGCTGGTGTTGAACGGATTCCCCGCCAAGACCTGATCCCAGAACGAGAGAATCTGCGGAATCACCGTGCCCACCGCTACGGTAGTGCCACAGATACCGTTCGGAGGAGTAATAAATCCGCTGCTGACCGCTACGGGCTTAGCCTGACCGGCCGAACAAGCAGCGGTTGTCGCATTGAACGCTCCCGTTCGCTCTCGTTCCGGACGGTCGAATAGTACGTTGTTCCAGATCACGTTCTCGTAATACAGGCCGATCCCGGCGCGAATTACGGTTTTGCCGTTCCTCATGGGATCCCACGCAACACCGAGCTGCGGAGCGAAGTTCAGGTTCGACTGCTTGACAGGATCTCCAAAGCCGGGAAACGCGGCGTTGATCTCCGGAATAGCGCCAAGGTCGCTGTCGGTGCGTCCGCTATCGCGATCATAGCGAAGACCCAGGCTCACGGTTAAATTCGGCTTGACCTTCCAGCTGTCGCCTATGTAGAGGCCCAATCGGTTGTCAGGACCTAAACCTCCGGCCGGGAAGCCCAGGGCGGGTTGCGTAGTGCTGAAGCCCTGGCCGTTTCCGACCACCAAGGTTTGCACCGGATAGTTCAGCGGATTGGCCGACCCTCCCGGGAAAGGTCCGCCGGCCGCGAATGCAATGTTGTCGGACGACGGCGACCAGCTAACTCGCGGAGAGGTGCCAAAGAAATTTGCAAATCCGCCCCCCTGAATGTGATTGTAGGCAACCCCGAAGCGGATGGTGTGGGAATGAAACAGCTTGGTTCCGTCGTATTTGAGCTGGTGGTTGGACTGCGGGGTGCTTTGCGGCGCCAGCAGGTTCGGTCCGACGGATAAGACCCCGGAGAACAGTGTGACACCGTTGCAGCAGTCGGGAAGCGCGGTGTTGCCTGAAGTGGCGTCGGTGATCTGGTTTTGGAACTTGAGGAAGGAAAAGCGGATGCTGTGGGTCATGCTTCCGCCGGTATTGAAGTCCCAGCCGACTACGTGTTCGCGTGTAATGTTCTTGGTGTCGTAAACCGAAAATCCCAAACCGGCGGTGGCGAAGAGCGAACTCTTGTAGTAGGAATATCGATAAAACAACTTCCCGTTATGCAGGTTGTAATCGACTCTGCCGAGCAGGTTGTCTTCGCGGAAGGGCTGGCTAAAGGCGGAGCCCAAGCTGACAAACGGGGTCCCGGCCAACACCACGCCCGCATTCGCATCCTGTTTGGTACGCTCGCCATCTGCAAAGAAGAAGAGCTTATCTTTGATAATCGCGCCGCCGAACCGGCCTCCGTATTGATCGCGCTGCAAGTACTGATCCACACCACCTGGAGCATTCGCGCCGAAGCTATGGTCGCGGATAAAGCCGAATGCCTGGCCGTGAAAGTCATTGGTCCCCGACTTCGTGGTTACGTTCACGGCGCCCGAAGAGGTCAAGTCGTTTGAAAGGTCGAGAGACGACTGGGCGAGCTGGAATTCATCGATTGCGCTGGCGGGAATGTTGGCCGTGGTAGTACCAACGGTTTCGTCGCTAATGTCCACGCCGTCCACATTGATGCGCGCGGTGCGGCCAAAGCGGCCGCCGAACGAAATGGACGAATAGCCAGCCTTGGTGGGATCGAAGTTCTGCCCATCCTGAATCTGTACGCCAGGCTCTAATTGCGCCAAATCAAGGAAGTTGCGGCCATTCACAGGTAGGTTCTCGATCTGCGCAGCGGACAAAACGCCTTGCACCTCGGCCTGTTCCGTATTCACGGCAACGTTGGCCCCCTGGACCTCGACGGTTTCCGAACTTTGACCGACCGTCAGCTGAACGTTTCCGTTAGTCGTGACACCAACCTGCACCGTCACCGGAAGTTCGACCGACTTGAACCCGGAGGCTTCCGTCCTGACCGTATAGGCGCCTGAAATCAGACCGGGAGAGGTGTAGAGGCCAGATGAACTCGTGGTTGTGCGAATCACCTGTCCGGTGGCCTGGTTAGTGATGGTGACCTTAGCACCACCGACTACCGCCCCGCTCGGATCGATGACCGTTCCCTGAATACTGCCGCTCGAAACCGTGGTCTGAGCCCATGTCATTGGCGCCAATGACATCAGCATCAGAATGGCCAGCAGGCAAAAACCTATTCCAGCAATCGTCCTGGCACGCAGCATCATTTCCCTAACTCCCTTTCAAATCGGATTTGACGTACTGGTAGAGATCAGCGCCGAACCTATGCCCGGAAGTGGACTGACCGGCCGCCATAGCAAGTCTTCCCGGAACCATTTGAGCCCTGCAGATGAACCTGCTCCGCTCAACACGCATTAAAACGTTTCTTTTCTAGTGCAATCAGAGCACCAAGCCGGAACAAACGATTACAAATCGTAAATGCTACCATTTAAAAACCATTTCCTCTCGGGCGACTCGACCAATCGTCACTTGCCTATGAAATCTGGGATTCTGATCGTGAGAGGTTTCACAAAAATGGAGAAATTGTACTCTGGAGAAGAAGTACTCTGGATACGATGTACTCTGCTTTCGCGCCCACCGAATCATTCGCTGGTGAAGTAGTCGACCGTGACCGGATTCTCAAACAACGAATAGTCGCGGGTTACAACCGTGATGCCGCTATCGGTCACGAAATACTTTTGCCGGTCAGCTTCGCGGTCGAAGCCGACCGTGGTGCCCTCGGGGATATGGACATCGCGGTCGATGATTGCCCGGCGTATGCGGCAATGGCGGCCGACATTGACGTGCGAAAACAGAATGCTCGAGTCGACCTCGGTATAGGAATTGACCCGGACATCGGGAGAAAGGACGCAGTAGCGCACCGTACCGCCGGAAACGATGCATCCGGCGGAGACGATCGAATCGAGTGCTTGCCCGGTGCGCCCCGGCTCTTCGAAGACGAATTTCGCGGGCGGATACTGGCGCTGGTCGGTGCGGATCGGCCAGGCCTCGTCATACAGATTGAAGACCGGCGATACCGACACCACGTCCATGTTGGCTTCGTAGTAGGCTTCGAGCGTGCCCACGTCGCGCCAGTAGAGCGCTTCCTTCTTGTTCTCGTCGACAAAATCGAAGGCGTAGACCCGGTAATCGTCGACCATCTTGGGCAGGATGTCTTTCCCGAAGTCGTGCGCAGAGCGCTCATCCTCGGCGTCTTTCAGCAGGAGGGGAATCAGAACGTCCGTATTGAAGAGGTACACCCCCATCGATGCCGGCACCCGTTCGGAATTTCCCGGAACTCGGGTTCTGGTGAACGTGGGCTTCTCTTCGAAGCCGGTCACGCGGTTGTCGGGATCGACCGAGACCACGCCAAAGCGGTAGGTTTCGGCCGGATCGATCTGAATCGTAGCCAGGGTCACGTCGGCGGCCGAGTCGACGTGCTGCCGCAACATGAGGTCATAGTTCATCTTGTAGATATGGTCGCCCGAGAGGATCAGCACATAGCGGGGCTGCTCGGAGCCGATGGAATAAATGTTCTGATAAACTGCATCCGCCGTGCCCTGATACCACTGGTCGCTGACGCGCTTCATGGGCGGCAGCACTTCGATGAACTCGCCCAGCTCGCGGGCGACGATGTTCCAGCCTTCACGGATATGGCGGTTCAGTGAAAGCGCCTTGTATTGGGTGAGAATGTAGACGCGGCGGAGGTCGGAGTTAATGCAGTTGGAAAGGGTAATGTCGACGATGCGGTAGATCCCGCCAAAAGTGACCGCAGGCTTGGCGCGGTCGCGGGTCAGGGGGTAAAGCCGCTCCCCTGCGCCTCCCGCCAGCAGGACTCCCAAAGTGTCTTTCATTTTTGTCTACTTTGATGGGCATCCCGCGCCCACAAAACCATGAGTCTCGGTGAAGCTGTTTTGTGCGCTCATACTAGCATAGGAGATTCCGCGGAAAGCGGAAATAGACTTTCATCCCGCGGCTCCGCGTTCCACCACGACGGCGGGCGTAGCACACTTCAGCACGGGAAAGACGACTTCGACCACGGTGCCGGGATTCGCGTTCCGGATCTCGATTGAACCGCCGAGCTGCCTGGCGCGCTCCCGCATGCCCCCGATTCCCACCCCCATATTCGCCCCGCCCTCGTCGATGCTCTTGACAATCTCCGGCGAAATTCCCCCGCCCTGGTCGCGAATGGTCAGGGTCGCAACCGCTGGGCTCGATTTCAGAGTGATATGCGCCGTGCGGCTCGCCGAGTGGCGATGAATATTCACCAGCGCCTCCTGCACGATGCGGAAGATTGCGGTCTCGGCCTCGGTGGGAAAACGAGGAAGCGCCGGATCGATCTCCACGCTAACCTCGATCTTCGAGCGCTCGCTGAAACCGCGCACATACCATTTGACCGCGCTGCCCAGGCCGGCCTCGTCGAGCATCGGCGGATGCAGAAGATAAGAGAGAGTTCGGACTTCAGAGATGACCTGGTCGGCGAGCGCCGCCGTGTCGGCAACTTTGGCGGCCAGAACCGGGTGGTCGCGGGTGTATTGCGCCATCATATAGAGATTGATGTGAAGGGCGGCCAGCATCTGACCGGTTCGATCGTGCAGCTCCCGGCCCAGGCGCCGGCGTTCTTCATCCTGCAGGGTAAGTATGCGGGCGGAGAGCTTGCGCAGCATCTCTTCCGTCTGCACCCTTCTTTCAATTTCGCGTTGCAGCAACTTGTTGGCGCGCGTGAGTTCCGAGGTGCGCTCCTGTATCTTCAGATCAAGTTTCTCATTTGCGGCGCGCCACTCTTCCTCGATCTTCCGGCGCTCGCGCTCGCTGGCCTCGGCCTTCTCGAACGCGGCAGCCACCTGCCGGTCTTTTTCACTTGATCCGGCGCTTTTCGTAGACTCGCTTTCAGGCGGCGGGACCGGGGAGGGTTGTTGCTCCTCATCCGGTCGGGGAGCCGAATCCTCTTTCGGGTGAGAGAATTTCAGAAAGGTACAAACTGAGGAAGACATCGTCCCCATATGTTCTAGAGAGGCCGGGCTTTTTGCCATACAGGATTGTCTTGATTAACTATTTAGTAAACGTTGGGAGGACTTGGCAAGTGAAGCGGATGGGAAAGCACGGGAGACGAGCGCTGGTGGTCATGCTCCTCGTCGCGGGCGGCGCAACCCAGGCGGCCAACGCGCAAAGCCGCGTCAATCTGATTGCGTGGACGCCCCGCAAGTTGACCAATGGCTCGCCGGTCTTATTCCGCCTTTTGGCGCCCAAGGGCGTCGAATCTATTTCGGGCACCTGCCTGGGACACACTTTCCGCTTCTTTCGCCAGGGGCATAGCGGGTCTTGGTACGCGCTGGCCGGCGTGCCCTTTGAAGCCGTCCCGGGAACCTATACGTTGCGAGTAGAGGAAATCACGGCCCATGGCCGGACCCTCGAAATCCAAAAACAACTTGCGGTGGCCAGGGCATCCTATCCCAAGATTCCCGTCAAAGTGGCAACGCAATTCACCAAGCCCAGTCCTCGACAGCTGGCTGTGATTGCCCAAGACAAAGACGCGAAAGAAAAAGTCTTCCAAGTGGTGAGCCGCGAAAGGCTCTGGTCGGGACCGTTTGTCGCTCCCCAATCCGCGCGCGTTTCCGATGTATTCGGGACCGAGCGGGTGTTTAATCACCAAGTCGAGAGCAGGCACCAGGGACTCGACTACGCCGTTCCCGCCGGCAGCCCGGTCCGGGCCATCAATAGCGGGACGGTGCTGCTGGCCAGGCCGATGTTCTTCGAGGGCAATTTCCTCGTCGTCGACCACGGCCAGGGCCTGTTGAGCCTATACCTGCACCTCTCCGGGTTTAAAGTGAAAGAAGGGGACCAGGTCCGCTCCGGCGAGATCATCGCCCTGAGCGGCGGCACCGGGCGCGCCACCGGGCCGCATTTGCACCTTGCCATTCGTTGGCAGGGGGTCTATCTGGACCCGGCCGTCTTGCTCAAGCTCCCCATCCCGCCAGGCTGAAGCCGGGGCCGCTCCTGAGGGCCGGCGCTTACATGGCGGCGACTTTTGATTGTTGCCCCGGCTCGGACTCAAGCGCGACGCCATCGCGGTAACTCACCGCCTTCCCCGAAATTGCAGGGACTCGTTCACCGGGCACGATAATGCCGATGAGGTTTAAAGGATCGGCGGCGGAGATGGTAATGGTTTCCCCCGTGGGAGCCAGTTTGCGAGAGGCGCGCAGCGATTCCACGGCGATCGGCAGGGCGAATTGCTCGCCCAAAAAACCGTCGACAAAGCGGCCGCCGCGGATTTCGCCGCGGGCTTCGAGTTTACGGAATCGCACCTGCAGCTCGCGCCATTTGGGAAGGTTGCTCTCCCGGGCGAGAAGGTCGCGAAAAACCACCCCATAGCGCTTCAAGAGCATCCAGGCGACGGCTTCGATTCTGCGCTCGTCATCGACCGTGGAATGATCGTCGAGGATTGCCCAGCGTCCGGCGCTGTGACGCGGGCGCCGGGAGCGCTGATTGCCTTGACCAGAGCGGCGCTTGGGATCGAGGAGGGAGCGAAGGTTGTCAAACCCGTCGGCCGTCACAATCCCGGCCGCAACCAGCTCCCAAAGGCCGGTTTCGATTTCGGCCTTCAATCGTCCGGTGGCGCGCACGATATCGGCAAAGAACGAAGCGCCCTTCTGGCGGAGACACTCGAGCACCTGATTGGCAACCGGACTGAGCCCCGGCGCGTCCGCCAGCCAGCGATGCGGCCTCATCCAATCGGCCTGGTCGCGAACGAAGAAGGTGATCGGAGCCACGCTGGTTGGAATCACGCGGCGCTTCGCCGCCGCCGATCCGTCATGGCTTTCGAGGGTTGCGGGATGCGGCGAGAGCCGGCCCCAGCCAACCGCGCCGGTGAGCGAAAGCCGGTCGAGCCATGCGGGATCGTAGCCGGCGATGCGGCGGGCAAGAACTTGCGGCTCCCATGCGTTTGCCGGAATCTCAAATCCCTGCAGCTGGCCGAGCACTTCGAGCGTGGCCCGTTCGCCCTCGACCTGGGATCCGGGGGCAACATGCTGCCAGCGCAGGAGCCAGCGCATGAATCCTGCGGGCGTGACCGGCTCCACCTGCTTGCGCAGAGTAGCGACGGTGAGCCGATGAATCCTGGCGAGCAGCCGGCGTTCGCACCACTCGGTTCCCTCGACCTGCGGGTCGGTGAATTTGCCGCGCAGGATGGCGCCGCTCGATTCCATGCGCAGGAGAGCCTGGTCGACATGCGCGGCGGGAACCCCTAAGAGATCGCCTAGCTCGGGCGCAGTGATCGGGCCTAGGTGGGCCATCCAGCCGGTAACCATTGCCAGGATGGCGTCGTCGCGTTGAAGAACAGGCTGGGGCACATCGGGCGGGGCAGCATCAAAAGTGAGACCGGGGAAGATGGCGGACAGGGCCTGGGTGCGTTCGCTCGCAACCCAGTATCGCTTCT
>Ga0123355_10014802_pt1 | contig 12215 bp, 11 predicted proteins | sample TergutEmb28metaG_3_FD_89872 | JGI IMG/M metagenome (GOLD analysis project Ga0123355, IMG submission 89872) | Embiratermes neotenicus P1 segment gut microbial communities from Petit-Saut dam, French Guiana - Emb289 P1 | ecosystem: Host-associated > Arthropoda: Insects > Digestive system > Gut ...
ACGGCCGAAACATGTTGAGCATTGAATGAGTATTGAATATATAATAAAATAAGTGGCATCAAGTTGGTTTCTCTTTACTCAACTATAAAGATGATGCACGGTCCCATAAACATAAGATTATATGCACAGTTTCTTCTCCTCTCCAGGTTTATTTGAATACCTGCACACAAAACGTATTAATACATTCAATGGATGAAGTCCAACTCAGTCAAATCAAGTCTGAATCATTGAGATCATACAAAGGCAGACCCTCACCTTCAGTTGGCTTAAGCCATCTCACAGTGTGACTAATGAACTGAGCACACTGATGTAGCAGAAATGCAATAAGGCTTGTATTTAGGAGTTGCCTGGATAAACCTCAGGCAGTACTTAATGGATGCCATCTCGTTGTGCTTTCAACAGTCAATAAATAATCAGATCACCATCTAACATAACTATGCAGTAATCTGCTTATTTATTGCGCTGCCTCTTTATCAGCTATCCTTACAGTTCTTCTCATGGTTTTCAGCTGATGCCAGTACAGTATCTCAATTATGACACATCTGCTTCCTTCCTAATCCTTTCAAACTCATCATTACCCAACCATCCTACCATTTTGTCACATATTCTGAAATAAAATGAATCATGAAAATGGCCCTGCCTGCCTTCACAACATACTAATGACTCAATATGAGAATCAGGGGCCAGGGTAGTGTAGTTGGTACACCCTGGGGCTGGACAATTAATTGAATATGCTTTGATTCCCTGTATGGGTACAAGATTTTCTCTGCTTCAAGGCATGCATTACAGCTCTGAGGCCCATGCAGCCTTCTGTTAAATGGTAGTGGGTTGGGGGGGGGTGTGGGGGGGAATGCACTGATCACTCACCTCCACCTACTGCCAAGGTCAAGAATGAGTGAAACTACACCTCCACTCCACCATATGCCTTCATGGTATAGACACATAAGATTTTATCTTTACCTCAATCTGACCTCGTTCAGTTTGTGTATCACCTATCTCAGTGTTAAGGCCCAGCAAAGACACTCACCACAATCCACTTCTTGCCATCCTTGAAAAGCGATGGTGGCTTATCAACTGGCTTGGGAGCACTAACTGGCCTGTGGGTGTTTGACACAACTGGTGCTTTGAAGGGAGCAGGACCTGGCCGCAGTGCTGTATTCTTGTGCGTCTGCATGTCTGGTGTCACATGCTTCAGCGCTGAAAGTCAGTCACATGCACAATGTAACTGTCAACTAATCCAAGCAATCAGTACGCTAATTATTCTCACACTTAGCAATAACATTATATCTTTTCAACCAGAAAGATTACATTTATTAACTTAGTATGAAAAGTATCTTCACAGAACAAAAACAAAAATTACAACAAAGGAATCATATGGCATATAATTTTCATATGACCAGCCTCGTGATCTAGTGGTCAGAGTCTCTGCCTACTAATCATGAAGTCCCAGGTTCGATTTCCGGTTCTACCATGGGAATTTTCCCTGAAGGGGAGGATTCCCGCGGTGACCATGGTTTGGGTAGGTTAGTAGAATTTAGGTTTAAGGGCCCTCCTGGCACTACATCCTTCTATATCACCACTCACATCACTGGGACAATGTAACCGCGCCTCATGGGTGTCCCAACCTCAGAAGTTGGTTACACTTCTGCCATGCCCAGGAGGGAAGACCACAAAGTCCACAAGGACATGTGGGGCATTGGGAGAAAAAAAAAAAAATAAATAATATAAGAGCACAGTTTAAGTCAGTGAAAGGTCAACCCGTAACATGCTACAGGAGGCACAGAGAGGGTGTAGAAGTATGGTTCTATTCATTTTTAGCCTCGGCGACAGATAGGAGCAGGTGGGCAATTCACACCCCAGCCACTCTACCCCCAGGGAAGAGCCCTGGTAACCACTGTAAAGGGGGCTGTGTGGGTCCCAGGGCTGGTCTGGAAGAGTATGGAGAAGCTAAAATCTCCTACCTCCTACCTGGGTTCAAAACCTGGACCGTCCATCCTCTAGTAAGTCGCTACACCAACTATGCTACCCCAGCAGTTTAAGTCAGTATTTGTGCAAATAAAAGTTCAACGAGAAAGAACAACAACAATAACATGCCTTGTCCACCTGGCTAAAAGTGAATACCACAAAATACAGTCATGTCTCAGAAAATTACTAAATAGTGATCAGAATTACCCTGAAATTAGGAAAACATACTGGTGCTTTCATCTACGGACACTGACCACACTCGTGCAAATACCACAATATCTCAGTAATTCCCATATTTCCCTAGATGGAATATAAGAGCACAAGTATCAAATTTAACTTGAAAGCCAGCCCAAGACAGTAGAACCAATAAGTTTATCTTTGTTAAACTATATTCATTACTTCCAGACCATTGTAATCTGGATGTGGATAGTGACTGTCAAGTCCATAATTTGTAGTAATAACAGCGGTGTTGCAAGTATTTTCATTTTAAGTAAAAAAATTGTCTCTGTAAAAGTTACTTGAGGCAGAGAACAGAAGGTTACTATTCAGTATGGAGACAAGAAACTGGTCATAGTGCAAATGTAAAAAAGACTTGATATTTCTGGGCACTGCTCTATACTTCAGGTTTTAAATCATACAGGTAAGTGAACTAGGTTGGAATCTGTTTTTCTGAAAAGCCACTATCTTAAAACCCATCAAGAAGCAGAGGTAGGATCACCATCCAGCAACCCAGTTCTTACAGGTTTAAGGTCTGTTATAATTGCAGCACTGTACTAGGTGCTTCCTTTCACATTACACCTTCTGCACATAAATATGATGTAATGTGATGTCACAGTACTATCTACACCCTCACAACTACTATCTTCACCAAAGCATTCCATACTTCTGCAACAACATAACATTCTAGCAATATCCTGCACTTCCTTCACACCACTACTGCTACAGGAACTACTGATGGTCCATTTTGTTTTATTTACTTGACCTTTCAAAGACCTGCATTTTCATATGAGAATGCATATATATATATATATATATATATACATACATACATATATATATGTATATATAAAACACCCATAGAAATTATCCGGTGGTATCCGTGTGGCAGGCCTCAGCCTGCCACACGGATACCACCCCAACCCAGCCACACCGAAACTCCAACACACATCGAAACAAGAACACACGACCAATGTGGTGATACAAAAGAAAAGTCACAGGCTCCTGATGATGGATATATTAATGTCCGAAACATGCTGAGCATAGAAGAAGTTAAATAAAACTTGATAAATAGTGACATCAAGTTGGTCTCTTATTCTTCAACTATCACAATGATGCACGGTCCAACATGCATAAAACATTAGTTAATTTATATATTTAGGCAATGAGAAAATTTACCGCATTTTCAAGACACGCAGTTTAATCTCTGTTGTACTTTCCACAAAATGCCATTTCGTTATCTTTTGCTGTTCAAATAAAACTCTGTACTTTCAAAAACCATGTCCTGAAATTTAAATACCCACCCCTGTCAGAGGGGAACCTGGAAGGGGGCTAACCTACCAGGGACTTTTGAGAGATGGATGATGGGGGCTCTTGGAATAGGGTGTTTCTCTCTGAACAGGCTCAGTGTGGAAGGCCTTTGGGGAGGGCTCATTTACTGGGAACCCTGGAAGATATGTTAAGAAAGGCTCTGGATATGGGTATCTCCCTCCATAGGGGTCCCATTGGGGCCCTGGAGGAGATTCGCTTGCTGGGACTTTTGAGAGAAAAGGACAGTATATCTGGGTTCCTTTCTTGGACCCAGAGGACAATAAGATTTTAAGTCTGGGGGCCAACTGGAACTTTGGTAAAGGAACAGGGCTCTCCTGAGCTGATATCAGATTATGGGGCACAAAAGGCCTGTCTATAAGACCTAGGTGTATCAGGACCGTAAGGGCTCGAACCCAATGTAAATCAATCAATCAATCAATCACCCTTATCAGAAAAGATCAATAATCCACACAGGACAAAGTCTTGAACTTGTTCCACTGTGTGATACACTGGCACATGACAAATGTCCTACCTACAATCTAGTGCTAAGCTCTGTGCAGCAGCACAGGCAGACACATGTATGTGAACACTGTTTTCAAATGGCTTGCATTCGCACATAAATTTATGTGCGTACTCAACCAACATTCGAAGAGGACTATGAGAAATAACATTATAAAAGGGCAAACAGAAGGCAAGTATTCATGCATTGAATGATGTAATTACAGGCAAAGTTCAAGAAGACAAACAGGGAGGCATACATTCTTCTGGGATATGATGCTGAATAACTAGGTGGTTGGTTCATGACATTTTGAGATTGTAAGGGTTCTATCTTCAAGGGTCAAAATACCCATGAAGAATTTTTCCTGGATATTTTGACCCTTGACGGTGAGATCACTATGTTGTGTTGAAGCATTACCAATCAATTACCCAGTCACGCAGTATCATATCCCATAACAATATATACCTCACATACACCAGTACATAAACCCAAATGTGCACACTTACTTGATGTGACTGCTTCACCCTTATTTATTTCCTTAAAAAGGGCAGAACGATCCATAGAACCGTCTACTACACTTGGAGCAACATCTCCTACTGGCAATAGTGGAGGAGGTGGGGGAAGGCCTGATTGTGGTGGTGGTGGGGGTACTGCAGCAGCCCCCTGACCACCCCAAACTAAGCCTGTTGTATGGTATTGTTTTACAAACTGCTGGAGCTCTGTCAAGGTCTGAATCCAGGACTTCACCCAGTCCACATGGGTCTTGTTCCTTCAAAAACAAACACACAAAGGAAAAACAAGTTAATAATGAAGTGCATATATGTGCACAGCCCTGAAACAGATGAGTTCTGTCATTCACAATACGCATTCTGAACACAAATATTCCACACCTGAAATAACAACAGCAAACAACTCAAAGAACCAATAAGCTGTATATTCCTCTTCTCATGTAACAGAAAACCTCAGATTTTTTGTCATCTACTCGGCATGTTGGCACAGACAGTATAGCAATTTGCTACAGGCTGGACAATCCTGGGGTTGAATTCTGATCAAGGTGAGACTTTCTGTCCCTGTCCAGACCAGCCCCAAGGCCCACTGAGCCTCCTGTACAAAGGGAACCAGGTCTTTTCCGGGAGTAAGGCGGCCAAAGTGTGGGATTGACCACCCACCCCCTTCTAGCACCAAGGTTGCATAGCAGTTGGGAACACACCTCCACGTCCCCTCTGTACCTGTACAAGGATGTCATGGGGTAACCCTTACCTTTAATTAACCTGTGCCACCATGCACAGGTGAACTGTGTGATAGTATCACTCACTGAATGCAATGCAATGGCGGCACAACTTAAAAATTGCCATTTGGAGTTAATACCATGATTGAGCTCCAAAATATAACAACTACATCTGACAATACCATCACACTTCTTAGTCGAAACATACCCCGCTGGGTGTCACTGTTGTCGGACGCAGTTGTTACATTTTTAAGCTCAATCGTAATATTAACTGTAAATGGGCAACTTTTGGATTGTGCCACTATTGCATTCAGTGAGTAATATGTTTCTATCATTGTGAATCCTCCCCAGAACGCAAACATTTATTTCAACCGACAAAGTATTATGGGATCCCGTTCTACATATACTGCACTGCATATACCTTAAGTTTCTGTGAGAGGGCTGATGATGGTCAAGAAAGACCAAAATATATAGCCATTAAAATAAAGAAGACTAATAACTAAATATACCATTGTTGTGTTTGACAGCAACTATAAGCAATATGTTTACCGTGTAAATTATTAAACACAACAGGATGTCCTCTTTAAATATTCACAACTTACATGTGCAACAAGAACCACTTTCTACAGGTCTCACTGCTGAATCAGACTATTTCTGAAACCATTATTTCATGTAATGGTACTTCCTACATAAATTACTTGCCAGAATAACTTGTTCACAGTACTGTTCACATGTGTTAGTACTGACAAATGTACAAACATACCACATTCAGATCCCACTGCTCCAACTTTTCATCACCAGAGAAGAAAAGGAAGAGGGGAAAGGGAAGGAAGAAGGGGGGAAGGGGAGGGGGATGAAGTAAGGCTCCACTCTGTTGAGTCTGCATCCTATATCTGAGAACTATGTACTCTCTAACTTTACTCTCAGGTGCCAGACTTAAATATTTGGTACCAACCACAAAAGAATGGGCTTTAACTTTTACACCTTTGACGCCTAACGATAACTATAGTGGTCATACCACACCACTAACCTCTAAATGTTGCATTTTATATATTTATTCAACAAATATAGGTACTGAATATTTTAAACATGGTATATACTCTCCGTTTTTTCCTCTTCAAAATGCAGTTTGTTTCACAACTCTAACGTATTTGGTTCCTGTATTATTAACATTTTATATACAGGGTGTGCTAAAATTAAAAAAAATAATTCTGGCACCAAAAGGTTAAACAACTGGGTTGGTATTTACATGTTGGCATGTGGTTTACAAAAAAGTGGGTATTATTTGAACAGAAAAGACAAAACTATTAAATAAATGTTGTTTTGTGGGAAATAAAACAGAGATTTGCAGCATGTCCTAAAAATGCAGTAAACTTCCATGTTGCCGAAATATTTATATAATCAGTTTCAATGGGCGTTGTTTTTAAGTGCATTTGCGTAAGTGACCACAGATCATTTAAAGTTAAATGAAAGCTACATAAGTCACCTATACCTGACGTTTGGCACCACAAGGATAATCAAATTCACACATATGTTCATGTAACTACAGCTGGACACAGCACACTTACTTTTCTTTCCAATCCTTCAGCACACGATTCGTATAAAATTGTCCTGCATCATTCATCTCCTTCACATAAGGAGCTGGTGTTGATGGCTGGAAGGAAGGAACACCCTTTGTTCAATGTACAATGTCAGAACACATAATAAATTTGTTCTATTCTGACACTACCACACATCTCATAACCGACACACAGATTTTACAGAATTCCATTGGAAAAATTCAGGTGCATGATATATTCTCCCACGTGCAAATAACATCTGACTTGGCCACACCATAAAATGAAAAACTTTCTCCAAAGTAGCTGCCTAACTACATAAATATCAGTTGTTAACACAATCCTCAGGGTTTCATAAAGACCTGGACCATTAAAAATGCTTCTATCTCTGAAGGCGACCTCTCAGTCCTACATGACTTCACATATGGACTGAAATCTAACCAAATTTGGTTCAACGTGCAAGAGTAAGAGGCCTAGACATTAAGCCAAGTCACTGAACAAGTGACAAGCTGCAGATGTCACCCAAAAATGCATCAAGACTAATAAAAATCTGCACTAGGTCTATGGTCTGCAGTCTCTTCAAACATTTGGACAGTCCCCCCCCAAACATTTTGGTAGCATGAATATTTCCTGGAAACAAAGGGAAAACATAAAACTGCCCGGCCCACAAATGTAATTATGTAATAACCCACATTTACTTATTTTATGTACCCTTTTGAAGCATATAAATATTTTAAACGTGTTGTGTAATACAGGTGAAATACCAGGACACTGGAAAATAGCCAGAAAAACACAGATTAAAGGATTATTGTGGAGCAATACTTGAGCGACTTTCAGGCTAGAATGCAGCATGGATGGTGGGTATTCCAGATGTTTGGATTAGCCACTGTTTTTAAATATCTGCACAACTTCTCAGATAATCGAGAGTTCAATATATAATATATATACACACACACACACACACACACACACACACACACACACACACACATCTAACTACTGAACCAACCAACCAACTTCATGGTGCAGAGTCCTTCTTGAGAAGCTAATGGTTCTCAGCTAGTCAACAAATACCCCTCATTTTATCGAACCCGATGAGTCATTACCGTATTCACAAGAGCCCACCACCTGTCCCTATCCTGAGCCAGATCAATCCAGCCCATGCCTCCCCATCCCACTCCTTGACAATCCATTTTAATATTATACTCCTACCTACGTCCAGGTCTTCCAAGTGGTCTCTTTCCCTCAGGTCTCCCCAGCAAAACCCTGTACGCACCTCTCCTGTCTCACATACATGCCACACGCCTCACCCATCTCATTCTTCTTGATTTACATACACACATATCAGCTTGTCATTTATCACTATCAATTATTACTTTACTACTAAACCACACTAACTTATTTATCAACATACAGGGTAAAGAAGAAGGGAAAAATAAACAACACAATATCTGAGGTTATGACACTAGTGACGATCAAGATTTCAAATCTTCTGGGACATTACACCATGAGACAGGTAATCAGTTACTGTAGTTTGAAAGGTGTATGCTGTATCTATTATCAGAAACCATTTAACCCTGAAGACAGAGACACTACAGCCCTCCAAACTGTCTGTGACTATGTGCAAGCCAGTATGACACAATACCACCCAAGGACTGGAAACTTCAAACAGAAAGAACATGGCCAACCCCTAACAATAATGACATGATCAGTGTTTCCTGAGAAAAACCCTAGATCTGTCCATCACAGGTAATGGTAAACACTCACCACGGTAACCCAACTGAGTGCTGGTATACTTGCACTAACTGCATTCAAGTGGTTGAAATAAGGCGACCCACGATTCTTCTCAAAGAAGTCCATTACTGCCATTATCTGAGCTGACGTAGGTTCCAGGAGCTTCATAATGTCGGACTGGCTTGAAGGTGCCTTGGATTGTGATGCTATGGTCAGGAACTGTGACTGTGCTCTGGAAAAATTAGACAAACATAAAACGAACAGTAATGCTAAGTAAAATGAAGGTGATCGAAGAAAGAACTATAGACAATTCACAGGACACATAATTCCCAAACATGTCAAACTTGTGGCATTCATAAATACTTTTGGCAGAGCACAGATTAGGTACTATCATCAACAGATCTGGGAAGGGCCAGTCACAACAAGGCGTTTCACTTCAAGGCAGCTCCTTCTGCCTTCAGGCAGTGCAACTGGCTGTAATTAAAACATGTTCCCAGTCATAAACATGAACCACCTTTGTACTGACAAGCATTTATAACTTCTATAAAATGAATCATACAAAAAAAAAAGTCTTTATAACATATAAGCTTGAATATAATGCGAGGATTTTTCAGAAGCAGTCGCACAGAAGAGGGATCGACTTATAAGCAAGGCCTTATGGCATTACCCAGTAGCACATCTGGGATATGTCATGTCTTATGCAACAGTTTTGTTCACATGATACTACTTAAACCCAGTTATGGATACTGTAAAACAGGTCAATTATACAATTATTTTTAGTTCCAATCTGCCTCACCAAAACTTTATTAAGTTCATAATTATCATCCTGTGCTCTGTCAATAACCAAGTCACAACCGCCAACCAACAAAGTGCACAATGTTCTTCCATACATTTTTATACTATAACACTGAGTATTGTTACACGTTTCAGTCCACATGGCATCATCATCAACAAAGAACCAGTATCAAATAATACTGCATAGAACTTAGCTTCTTTGTACACATAACTAACATCATATGCATGGTGTACGAGCGTCAAACAGTAAAACGTAGAATACTTGTGTACACAAGTGAACTGGAAACTTGATATGTGGTATCACCATGACAGCTTACATACTTAACAAAAATTGACTCAGTAACATACCCAGTTGCATTACATTTTCTACATTTCTGAGCTTTTTCCTCTAAAAACCCGAACTGGAAAGAGGCAGTTTTCTCATATTCAGGCTAATTTCCATGATCAATATCAGGCATGTGTGTGTCTGGTCTGTTAATGCTTGGCATTTAGGGCTTCAAGTATAACTGTGTAGGGAAGGCCAAAAGTCTCCAGTTGCACCTGCAGCACCTGAGTGGTCACTAAGCCAGTGCTGCAGAGACATGTGTACAGTCGTCACAGCTAATCAGCAGCGGGGATACTGACTACACAGAATGTATTTATATATCCCATTGCTGACAGAGCTAATCAACAACCCCGCAATACCACACAAATGATGACTGCTCGAAGTTGTACCGTTCAGCAGCCAGCCTTGTGCAGTGACTAGCAAGACTTGGAACAGGGTCCACACAGGATTTTGTGATACATTTAGCAGTTTTGCATTCAGCAGTAGACAGATTAAGTTTACTTGACAGTCGCAACAAATCTGTGCTTTCCAAATTTTATTTTTCTCACCTATCACTGTCACAATACAAAACTGTATGTGTACCACTAGTTACTGCCAATATGAATCCTTACTTTCAGGATACTGGTCTTCTGGCATATTTCACTGTGGAAACCTCAAATTTTGCAGCTGCTGCTATTCTAATTTAATAATTTAATGCAACTGGATGACACAGAAGAGTCCTTATTTAAAAGGGTCATCCAGAAAGTAAAGACCGTTTCACTATAAGAAAAATAAACACAATAAATTTAATGCATCATTATTAAAGACCCAAAGTTATATTTCTACATAGTCACCACCAACATTCAGGCACTTGTCACAGCATGTGACGAGTCTGTGTATGCCTTTGTCATAGACCTCTGCCAACAGTACACGGAACCACTCCTTCGCGGCATCTTTCTCTTCTTCATTGCTTCTGAAGTGTCTGCCACCCAAAAATTCCTTCAATATTCGGAATAAGTGAAAATTATTTGGGGCCAAGTCTGGACTATATGCTGGATGCTGGAGTGTTGACCTGTGCCAATGCTAAGCTTTACTTTCTGGGTGACATTCATATATTCAAAATACGAAATAGTAGACTTATCTTGGTATGCAATTTATACATATTTTATCTATATTTCAACACATTTAACATAATTTTAATAGTGCAATTCATGTCTCTGCATATTAATTATTTAAAAAATTTCAGAAATTTCTTTGCATCCCATCAGGTGACTGTCATTTGAAAAGCAGTACAATAAAATAAATAGATAAGGCGTTCTATACTACAAAAAACAGGGCGAAAATAGTGAATATTCACTCAGATTTTCCATCAACATTAGTGGATCTGACCGCTTACTAGTGATTAGTAATAAAGGGACATGGCCATTCCAACAGCACAGGCTAAAACATAAAGAAAGCATACTCCACACTTGACAGCAAGTTATTGGAAACTTACTTCATCCCAGATGAACACATATCTACAACTACTGTTGTGTGTGAGAATTACTTACTGGAAGGCTTTCTCAACAAGTTTGGAGTGAGTGGCCACATCACCACCAAGTTTCGCCGACAACTGCAAGTACTGAGACAGTTGACCTTGTATGATATCACCGAATGCAGCCACACTCATCTTGTACGTTGCCTCTTCTGTGAGCTGTGATGGTGGTGGCGGCGGTGGCTGGGGTGTAGGCAGCGACAAAGGTTCTGGAACTGATGTTTGGGAAGCAGGTTGCCTGAAGAGCGATTGACTTGCGACTCCAACAGTTTGCTCCAAACGAGTTGTTACCCTCTCTAAGCGGTTAAGAAGGGACTCTAGTTCAACAGCACGGGCACGTGGCTGAGGCTCTACCTCACAATCTGCACACAAACAGCACACATTAGAATTATACTACTCACTGTCACCTGAGAAAATACATGCAGTTATGAAGACCAAAATCTGGCTAAGGTCAAGATCAACCTGCTATTGTTGACATTAGTTACTGTTAAACCATCAATGTTAAAAGAATGTATTTTGGTCTTTATCTGGCTAATGTTAAGTTTATCTTGTGTTGCTTGGCTAATGTCATCCTTGCCTCCTCACTTCATGTGTAAAACTTCACATGCTCTCTGGAATTTGAAGTACCTTTCCAGTTTATATAATAAATACCATTTACTCAAACACAAGACAAGAATTCTTCCTGATTTTTCATATGAAAAATGAGGGGTAAATGGTGGGGATCACCTTTAATCACACACATAATGAAACACGTCCTACATAGGTACTTTCCGGAAAACTGAAGGCTGGAAGGTGGCCACCTTATAGGTAAAGGCCGCCATATTTTCAGGTAAACAAAGTAGTTTGTTTTACCTCTTTAAATGTACTTCTGTTATTCAAATATATGTTTTGACATTTGTAATAATTCTGCCTGTTTATAAGAAACCTTTGCCACTTACCTGTGATCTTATGACAAAAATGACTGTCATTGTTAAAGCAACTGAACCATTCTTTGTTTTTATAACCAAAATTGTGCCAGTTATATGTAATATTATGGATGTAATGGTCTTTTATGTTACAGGAAGCACATACAC
>Ga0123355_10014803_pt1 | contig 12215 bp, 10 predicted proteins | sample TergutEmb28metaG_3_FD_89872 | JGI IMG/M metagenome (GOLD analysis project Ga0123355, IMG submission 89872) | Embiratermes neotenicus P1 segment gut microbial communities from Petit-Saut dam, French Guiana - Emb289 P1 | ecosystem: Host-associated > Arthropoda: Insects > Digestive system > Gut ...
AATAAGTGAGTAACAGCTGTCAAAGTTTCAAACTTCTCTGGCCATTATCTCCGTAACCGTTCAACTTTGGATATAGGTGTTTTGGGTTATATCGGTATAGTTTAACATAAGGAACACGCTCCCAAAGTCTGGCACATTCCTCCTGGGACACCCTGTATATATATATATATATACATAGGTTGATTTATTGTGGAGTGTATTAGGTGAAAGAAGATTTATAATAGTTCTCGAAGCAATAATTATTGCCCGTTAATGTTGGGGAATTTCGACGATCAGACATTTATACGTTATTTATTTTGATGGGAATAACGTATACTGTCATTTAACACAACAGTACTTGTGATTTTAAGGCTGCCTGTAAAATTGATTTCAAACTTTAATGCGTCGTTTTAAAATGATGTAAGGGTGAATAGTTTAAAACACTGAATTCAAGATATATCATACAAAATCTTTAAGGTTGTGTCTTCCGTGACGTAATTATTTGTCGTTCGTTTCTTCGTTGTTTATTCAGACAAACATTATGTGCAATTTAATTCTTACCTACCTTAGAAATACTAGGAGAAAACCCTATTTCATTGTCACTTTTTCAACAACAAATTCCATGTGGCTTGTATCTTTTCTCCGCTGTATTTCTTTTATGTTTTCCCATGTATAATATGAATGATAAAGAAAATAGATGCAAAATATTGTCATGACTCTGTAAGCCAGTGTGCGATGTTCTGTATAGTATCACTAAATGGACTGAACGTACCTGTTTCTGTGACGATTGATGATGTCTATTGTGTTTAGTTGTTTTATATAGCGGCAGGAATGGGGGAGGAGGAAATCTGGCTGTCAGTTTACTGTGGGGCTATTGTTAAATATCAAGTGTGCAAATAACGAGGGACAAGGTCACGTTTAACGTCATGTGCTTTATCTATTAATTATGCATTTTTGGAACTATAAGAAAATCCGTACTTGCGTCATGTAATCTATACTAGCCTTTTTTGTATTGTCTTGCGCCAGTTGTGGACCTTTTATGATGTGTATCTGTTTGTGTTAATGTTTGTGTACCGGTTTGAGCTGGTTAATTTGCGTGCATTATGGTCTGCTGTTGAAACTTGTTATGGGCTTTCATGCCTCTTAATTGCTATGGAACATAAATGCGAAAGTCTAATGTTACATTTGTTACGTGACACCGTCCGTCCATCTGTAGGCACATCTGTTTGCCACTGCGGTACATCGCGGCTCACACTGGACGGAATTTCGTTGACATTTATATGGGTAAATTTACAAAAGTGTAGTGAAAGATTCCACATTTTGGCAAATCGAACGAATATGCCGGATGGTATATAGTGAGATCTGAGCTTATGTGACATAATTCGACGTAATTACAAAAACTTCTGTAGTAGGATTTGGGGATCGATTGTTAATCGTTAGATAATATAAGGAGACTACCATCTACGCGAGAAACAAATAAGACATGTGCAAATGAAAATTTATTTAAAAAAACATAGAGTTTCTTACCTTATCCTATGTGTTGCATAAAATGTGGAAAGTCATCTTACAATATCAACATTTTCAATGGTATTCTTAATATCATTTACGATCGTGACATCCAAACGACAGTAGCAGATTAGGCGCTTAACAAGGCTTTTTCAAAACTTCCTTATCGACTGTACGACCAAACCAGATTATTCAACGTGTACAGGGGCTCTTTACCCGACGATTAATCAGCAGGGACGTAAAGCTGAATACTCAGCTGCTTTCAGCGCCTCTTTCGCCAAAGTGTCGAAATCTAATACGACTGTCTCTGTATGCTCTCATATCGTGCACAAAGCGAAATATACGTTGGTTTTGTTCGTAGTTTCTATGTTTCGATGGTTTGGCTTGGTAAAGCACCGCGTCACCTGGTTTCAATACTGCAGATGAACATGTATATAAAAATATACGAAAAATTACCTCAGAGCACCCATTTTCGTGTCTGCTAGTTATTTTTCAGTTAACAACAACACAGACGTCACACTGAACTGCACACAAGTTGTAACTGTGTATTTTGCAGTTGTGGAAACTGTCTCAAGCAGTCTGTGCACTGAGGAAATAGTTTTGATAGACTTCATTATGTTACGTTAGATGTCATTTGGATGTCACATGCGATAAGCGAGTTGTCTTTTTATTCTCAGTAATTAAGTTAAATGCTACATTTATTGTATTGAAAATTAATTGACGGTTGATTGTTTTGTATCGAGAAAAAAATGACAGAAATATCTTGGGTGTATTTTTCAGAACAGGAATACCAAAACGCACATCGCCTGTTTTTTTAAAGACGCATGCTGTCAATTAACCTAACATTCTTACCGATTTTTGAGGTTCGACAGCCTCACATACCTGATGACAGTCAGTAATCGTCACTGATGTAATTACGAGGGTTGTTCAAGAAGTATCCTTACTGACCACAGTACATGAAGTAGATAAGGCTTACAGGGTTTTAACTCTAATTTTCTTCAACATAGTTCCCTTCCGTAGCTACACATTTCGCCCAACGTTTCTGCCACTGTTAGAAACATTTTGCGAACTCCTCTTTTGGGATGTCTAATAGTGTCTTCGTCGAATTTCGTTTGATGTCTTCCGTTCCCTCAAATCGGTGTCCTTTCAGAACTTTCTTAAGCCTTGGGAGTAGGAAAAAGTCACACGGTGCGAGATCTGGTGAGTATGGCGGCTGCTGCAACTTAGCGGTGCCGAGTTTGACCAAAACTGCAGCACAAGATGTGAAGTGTTTGCGGGCGCATTGTCGTGGTGCAGGATCCAGTCGCCATCCCGCCATTTTTCCTGTCGTTTTCAGCGAACTGATTCACGCACACGTCGCAAAACCTCCACGTAGAATTCCTTGTTAATTGTTTGCCCGTCGGGAGCGTATTCGTGGTGTACGATACCCTCAGGATCAAAAAACGCCAGTAACATGACCTTTGTTTTGCTTCGCACCTAGCGCCCCTTCCTTATATGGACGGAACCACACAAACACTTGTGTACGATCCATCGCATCTTTACCATATGCTTGCTGCAATAATTGATAGGTTTTCCTTGCGGTTTTTCCGATTTTAAAACAAAACTTAATACAAATGCGTTGTTCGGTACTTTCACACATCGTAAGAATCGCTGTGACATAAATATGCGTGTTATTTCCGCGACCTACTACAGCCAACTGAGCAAACGCAGCCACTCGCAGCTTGTGTCATGAGTTGCTAAGACAAGTACGAACATGTCAAGACTGGTTGCAAACACATCCCTCCCAGTGAACAACCACTACAACTCCAATCCATATATTATTTGAACAAACCTCGTACATTACGTAATTTACATGTTTAATTGCGTATCTTTCTGTAGGAAAGAAGAAGTTTTCACGTTTCCCTATGACATCGAGTGCTGCAGTTTGATAATGAAGTCTGAAGAAACAGATTTTTCGGCTGCTATACATTGCTGTCGTCCTAAATTCTGTCATTTTTTCGCTACATCCCAGGTGTGTTGTCATGTATCAGTGTCTGTATCGGCGTTCTTACCTACGGACAGGATGATTAAATACTTCATTTACGGGTGTGAAGATCGAACGAATTTACACTCGAGACCTCATCGCCTGTGTGTTAAAGTTAACACATTGTGGAAAATGAAGCGAATATATCGAAGGGTTTATACTGAGACCTGAGCATACTTGACATATTAGCGACATAATACAAATATTGTTGACTAGGATGTGGGGATCTATTGATAATCCTTTCGTAAGATAAGGAGAATATCACTCACGCAAAAAACAAAGGAAAGTCTTGAACAAATGTAAATATTTTGCCAAATATAGAGGTGCGTTACCTTCCATTTCGTGTTGTGAAAGACGTGGAAAATATCTTCATTCACCGCGACTTATTAAAATTACTCAAGAGCGTAACATCCGACGGACAGTAGCAGATTTCAAGCCTGAAAAGTTTTTTTCAAAACTTCCTTATTGACTGTGCGACCAAACCAGATTATTCAACGTGTACAGGGTCTCTGTACCCGACGATAAATCAGCAGGGACGTGAAACTGAATACTCAGCTCCTTTTACCACCGCCTTTGTTAAAGTGTCGAACTGTGTGTGTACTGTCTCTGTAGGTTTGATATCGTGGGCAGAGAGAAATTTACTTTACTTTTGATCGTAGTCTCTATGTTTCAATGGTTTGGCTTGGTAAGACACCACGTCACGAAATTTCAGTACTGTAGATAAAAATTCATCTACAAATGTAGGAACATCTGCCTAAGCACTTTTTTTAATTCAGCTCAATAAAATTCTCCAAGGGAGAGGGCCACTCATTTTCTCCCACCAGTTACTGATTATTGTACAGTGCATCCTAAAAGGCCGTTTGTTTCATCGGGCTAGTGCAGTAGGGCCTTGCATATTGCTATAATTGCTTAATATCGTGAAATTTGAATATACTTGTGACGCACTAGCGAAGAGGAATGTGGAGTAGAGATATAGCTGCACATATTCTTAACGTCGACACTAGATGTGTGATTTTCCAGTTTCACGCTACAACCGATTTACCATCTTGAAATAAGTCTTCTGTTCCAAATTCGTTGTGGGCTAATTTTGACCTTGAATTGGCATTAGAAATAAGTAGATAAGATGATTTTTTTTTCGTTGCCTGAAATCGAACCACGATTCCTCGGGTGTTTAGCTCGTATCTTACTATTGATACATACTTAATGTGACCATACGCTAAATAAAACTTTACGAAAAAAAAGACGTTTATTTTATTACATTCTCTCTCTTTCCCAAAAAAATGTAGACTGGAAGTTCGGGATATTAATAACATGTTTATGGTATAATTATGGCGAATATGCTGCGAAGAAGAAACTGTGAATCAGTCGTTAAAGTGTCTGTTGTTCTCCACAATTTGCTTAGAATCCGAGAAGGACTGTTTAGTGAAATGGCGAAACATTCGCAGCAAGTCACTCAGCCTGTCTTCGTTTAAGCGAAGTAGATGATGGACGGCAGAGAGAACTGAGGACGCAGCTGTGAGATATCGCCTGTGTATTTATATGGTGATGAATGGAGGAGCAACTGCATCTCAGTGGGGTGGCTTGAGTTAAATACTGTTCATAATTACATACAATGAGGAATTAAATGATATATTGTCTTAGGAAATTAAAGTTATCTTATATTATTTTGTGTTGTGTAAATTGGCCTGTTATATATCTTCTTTGTATTATGTCTTAATTAGTAAATGCTTTAATTAAAGCTCTTTTGCCTCGTGTAAATTCCTTTCCCACCCCACATCCATATTGTCTGTCTGTGCATATTCTGTGTTGGTGTTGTCATACAGATGTGCCATTTCAGTAACCCATGTTGAACACATAGATTCGTGGAAGTACAGAAAACTAGACCACTGTGCAACGCCACGGTGAGCATCCTGTCTTATTCGGTTTTCTGGGACTTGACTTTGTTAGTCTTCTTTGAATTGTTCTGGTGTTGCCTTAATGTTTTTCTCAGTTCTAGCTTCCCATTGCAGTTCCGCGCGTTCAACACTTTCAAAGCAAGTTTTCTAGGATGTAACGTTTCCAATTTTCTTGGTGTTCGCTCGCCCATACAATGTGTTACTCTTGTGGTGGCTATAACGGTTTGTGTACGTAGTCAAGTTTCACTACTGTTATAACATGCTACGGCGTTGCAGGTATTACTGTTGTACGGTGGCTCTTCATGTATTATATAGTCTATACATACGTAAGAAATTGGTTAAGATTACGGTACAAATATTTTTGTTTCAAAATAAACACCACCGGCTTAGTGCTTATAGCCAATAACATCGACGGTTTTATTACTGGGAATCCCTTAGTCGTTTCATGAAGATATTTCATGGTTTGATCAGCAATGATTTTCACTGATACGACAGTTGGCTTAGTGCTACATCTTCCAGTCCCCATATGTATTTCATTAACAATGGACGATGAAATATTTGTAGAAAATTTTATTTTATTTTTACAATGTAACCTGGATGGAAAACGGATTGAATTCATACAGCTGATAACAGTGGCCTAATTGTCTGGTGAATTAACTAGGAAGTTGGGACATGCGAAATACAGTAAATAAATTAGGTGAGCGAATAGACATGCAGTCTACAGGGCTATTTATGTTTCATTCAACGATGTTTTGAATATCCCAAAGTAAATTTGTGATGGGTAAGATAAAATATGGGAGTGTATTTGTTAACGGTATTATGTTATGATGCTGGTATCAACTGTCTAGCGTTATTAGCCCGAAATTTACAGCAGGTACCAAGAAAAATCCCGATGAACATGACACAGAATATTCACTATGCTGGCCGTAATTAGTAGAGGGTACATCTCGAAAACAAACCACACGCTTCACCTATTGAGCCAAGTGCATTACAATTGTTAGAGACATACACGGTATGTGTATCAACATGGGCCTCCATACGTGAATGATACATAGTATGGCATAGTCGCAACGCTTCGGATTTTACTCAGAACTTCCCTCTTTGATTCTCGGCCAGGGCACCACCTATCCTGGCTGATGTTTCTCGTGAAAATCCTTAGTTCCTTCTGGCGAACTAAGGTACAGTACCTGAATCAGGTTACGTCCGCTTCCTCACAAAGCCTTTCCTTTGTCATACACTAAACATCGTGCCACTCGACTCCATACGCTTTAAAATACTGACAGCGTCGTTAATAAACCTATAAAATTTTATAGGGTAAGATCTTACCTGATATTTATATTTCTTTGTACATTTCGGATTCTGTGGCCTTCGATGAAGTGTAAAACCAATTTTTTTTCTCTACTCTTGTGCTGTTTCAACTCTTTGGTTTTGCTAGTTATATTTCAGTTAACATCAAAGCAGACGTCACGGTAAACACCACACAAGTACTATCTGTGTATTTTGCAACTGAGGAATCTGTCTCAAGCTGGCTGTGCACTTAGAAAATAGTTTTGGTAGCGAAATTGTATTACGTGAGAAATCAGGCGATGGTCACATAGAAGAAGCGAGTTGTCATTTTATTCTCTGTCATTCGGGTATAGTACATTTATTGTATTGAAAATAAATGGCAGTTAATTGTTTTATATCGGAAAAGAATGACAGAAAAATCTTCGGCGTATTTGTCAGAAGAAGATTTCAAAACGCACCTCGCCTGTTGGTTTTAAAGACGCATGCTGTTAATTAACGTAGCGTTCTACCAATTTTAGAGTTTCGGCAGCCTCACATCCCAGATGAGAGTCTGTAATCGTCACTTATGTAATAGATGCCTAACAAGTTACTGTAATGCGTTGGTTTTGTGTGTATGTCTTTATCTAATTTCTTAAACATTACATATGTACGAGCAACAACGTAAAACAGGTATGAGATGTTTCAAAATTGATTATATGTATTTTTTACTATTACACCAATTACTATACCACATCAGTCAGACAGAGTAAACTAAACAGATGGTACAGTTTTTTTTTTTACAGTTTTCGATATTCTGTATCACAAGGATATTTACACAATTGCAGTGAAGCATTAGCACACTGTAATGTATGCATATTTTTCCAGCGCATTTTTTGGTTCACTACTTAACTGTAACTGATGGTAAGAGTGATGCGACGAACGGCCTTTATTCAGCAGTCCTCACACGCTAGGTCCACACGGCCCACAGTTTGTAAAATCTGCAGAAATAAGACATGCTTATTAGAGAAATAGAAAAAAAACAGGCTGTTGTTAGAGTGCAGTAATAAAGGAACTGATAAAACGAATTGCGTTCGGTTTGTTCAGAAGCACTTTATAGAATGAATTAGAATTTCTTCAATCAACGTGGCACTCTCCGGAGTGCAAGTAATTTCGGTACCGTACAAATGATTCTGTGAGACTTACAAAAAATATTGAAAGTTTTGTGGAAAAACACTGCGTATTACTTGCATATAAATTTCATACCATAAATGGCAGTGAATTGAGAATATTGCTTAGGAAATGCTAGTTAGGATAGTCTGAAATTACCCTCGCAGTGACAAAAATTGAATGAATTTACGAAAGATCTTCTGAAATCTGTTAATGAATAATGAAATATCCTACTTAATATGACAGTCTTGCTTTTTTTCTCTCATTTTCCTCGTGTGTTATTTTCTGTCAATAATTTAATTAAACACTTTTTTTTAAAGAAACAAAACGGAGAATTTTCTATAACACATTATATTTAGGATAACATTTTCGTTTTAAAGTATCGTGTACAAGAAACCTAACGTTTTTCGGTAAATACTGCACCAATTTGCGTTGATCACGAAACCCTTATTGTAGTGAACAGAATTCTTGAAGATTATGTAAGATATTTTTTAAAACTTACTTGTTCCCGGGTGCAGACATTCTTATACCTTGGTTTCACAGTTGTTTGAAAATCTCATTATGACGCCGTCAGTACAACACACTGGGTTATCAATATACGCGCAAGGGTAATAGCAGGATGCTGCCCCGTCAGTCAGTCCAATAAATGCCAGTATCACTGTGGAAGCAAACACACACACGTTTTTATGTTAAACTGTTGACTACCAGCAATACAACTCCAACTACCACTACTGCTGCTGATGATGAGCTGGATTATGCAGTTCGTATAAGGAAAGCTCTCTCTGGTTTCGATTTCCAACAGATCACATATACCGGCACTTCCCTTCGTCACCGTGTCTACCAATGCAGTATTATAATGGTGCTTCGGGCCCTTGCCGTTGTGTAAGGCGGTCGGAACGTAATAGCTAAGAAACATAATGGGAGGCATCCTTTTGTGTGTGAATGGCCATGAGTACGGAAAAAAGACGGTGTCAACACAACTGCACATTTATTATGTATAAGTAATTAATTAAAAACGTAAAGCCACTCTTAGTTCAGTGTGAAGTCTGACTGTCATCTTGCAGTTTTACGTTTTACAATTTCATCTGTAGGCAAGGAGCTCTTCAACATGGTCATTTTATTGCTTGGTAATTACCGTGTTGGGAAATTTTATACATATTAGGTAGAAATGCAAATGCTGCTGATTTTAAATAGTCTGTTTGTGAATATCGTTTTATTAATTAAATTCTTGAACAGAAATAACATAGAGGCTTTTGGCGACACATGGCAACATTTAAAACTGGGAGTTAAATTAGTATTTTTAAAAATAATTAATAACAAATATTATCGCCAACCCAGCTATTTACTTATTGCGTTATATGAAGTTACATGTGTCAGGCTTCAAAAAACATCGTCAGACCAAGCATGAATACATTTGAAGAAAATGTGAAATAAAATATATATCTAAATATATACTACTTCAGTGTGAGTTATGATAACTTGCAGTTTTACTCTTCGCAATTTACGTGTACTACTGCATGAAACGAAATAAATTTTAACATCATCCCACCAATTACAAGAGGCTTCATTTCATTCTGTGCCACAACTAAACACATATGGCCTAGGCTGCCTTATTATTGAGGTTTCCAGACCGCACGTAATTAGAAACACGTCCTTGGTAGGACTCCTCTGAAGGAGCGATCAGCCCGTCTCAGAGGCCGCAACCCAAACAAAACGTAACAAACACACGAGACGACCAACCATGCGCTCAGCGGAATTCGATCCCGTAATCCCAGAAGATGAGCGGCGTTAGACCGTATGGCTACTGGGATCAGAAGGAGGATTCATTGAAATAAAAAGAATGCTTTTGCTGGTAATTCGAAAAACTTTTAGTAAAACTGTATGTTCGTACAATTATTTTCTTCTCCCATTTGCGTTTAGTGTTAAAATATATTATCCCTCATTACCGACCTAAGCACAAGTTACCTCCATCTTCCCCACACCCTACTAACACTGCCAGACTGGTACCAGTTCCTTCAAATTGCACGATGCACGTCTTTCTTTACAAAGTGATAATGTATAAAATGGTAGATTTTCTCTTAATGATGACCTGTAGATTTAATCCAATTTTAATAATTCTGTAATTTCAGCGTTTCTAAATAAAAGTCTCTCACTCCACTCACATCGATGAATTGCCGTAACAACAACCGTTGGACGTCGGTCCAGCTGTCTAAGTGTGGCGCATTCGTTTTGTCCAGAGTCAGGGAGAGGAAAGGAGGCGTTTTATTTTAACGACGCTGTCAGTTGCTAAGAATAAATGCCGTCGATGGCAGGTGAAAGAAATGTTACCATGGGCCGTTGATGGTCTGATAGTCTGTGGCTTGTTACACACGTACCGTATAACAGCTGATTGCAAGTAAAATATCAGAAGGTATATTGAGCAGAGAAGTGTAGAATTATGTTTTGCTGCATGAGGTTTACGTACGTATATCCCGGTCGAAACATAGGGTTGTATTCAGCACTGCAACATCTACTACTATCACCACGACTACCACCAACCCTTATACTGAAAGTGACTCAGAAAATAACATCTTTGTGCGGAGCGTCTGAATAATAGTTTCCACATTTAGTTAGCAAAACTTAACCATGCTTAATTTAATGTCTGTTGCTAGTAAATTACCAGAATGTGATACTGCCTATTCCTATGTATAGTATGCCAATTCATTAGATTTGTATGGATTATCGATAGTATGGTTCTCTTTGCCTTATTACGTATACGATATAGAGCAACTGATCACAAGCGAAAAAGCAGAACTTATTCTGAATGGAGGAACAGAAAATGCTGGTTGCACTTTCAAAACATGAAGGTCTAGAGATCGGTCAACATATTTGTGTATGCTCCTATTACCTGTACAATCAAGGAGCCAAAGTCTACGGCTACCGCTAACAATATTATTATTGCTTTTGCAACTACTTCTGCTGCTGCTGCTGCCGCTAATACTACTACTACTACTAGTACTACTACTACTACTGCTGCTGCTGCTACTACTACTACTAGTTTGCATATTAAGTCTAAACAATAATACTAATATGGTTTATGTGCTTTGATATAAGCCGTGAAACTTTCAGAAGAGACCTGATATACATCTGAGCATTTTGCCGAAAGCGACTATACGTGTAGCTATAATTGTTTGTCTTGTGCGTACACAAAATTTCGTAATTTACGTTGAGAACGTTTTCATATTTCAGTAACTGTATCGCCGTTCTTACCTGCGGACACGATGATGAAACACTTCATTTTCGCCTCTGTAGATGCAAAATATTGCTGTGACACTGTCAGGCACAGTGAGAGATTTACTATAGTACCAATAGATAAACTAAACTTACCTATTTTTCTGAAGATGGTTGCGGTCAGTAGTGTTAAGATGTTTTATATTGTGGAGAGAGTGGAACAGGAAGAAAGCTGGCTGTAACTTTACTGTGAAACTGTTGGTAAAATTCAAGTGTGCAGATAACAAAGGACAGAGTCACGTTTAACTTCTTGTGTTTTATCCATTAATTAATGCTTTTTCTCCTTTAAAACATAAGCGAATTCTTACGTGCGTCAAGTAATGTATACATGCCTTTTTTGTATTGTTTTGCGCCAGTTGTGGACCCTTTATGATGTGTATCTGTTTGTGTTAATGTTTGTGTACCGGTTTGAGCTGGTTCATTTGCGTGCATTATGATCTGCTGTGGAAACTTGTTATGAGGTATCATGCCTCTTAATTGCTTTCGAACACAAATGCGAAAGTCTATTGTTGTATTTGTTACGTGTTACCGTCCGTCCGTCTGTAGTCACGTCTGTTTGCAACTGTGGAACTTCGCGGCTCACACTGGACGGAATTTCGTGACATTTATACTCGATAAATTTACAAAAGTTTATTGAAAGATTCCACATTTTGGCAAATCGAACAAATATGGCAGACGGTATATAGTGAGATCTGAACATATTTGACATATTTGCGACGTAAGTAGAAATTTTTCTGTACTGGGATGTGTGGATCCATTGTTAATCCTTATGTAACACAAGGAGACTATCACCTACGCGAGAAAGAAAGAAGTACCTGAGAAATTGATAATTAACTTCAAAAATATAGAGTTGTGTTACTTTATCCTACGTGTTGCGTAAAACGTGGGAAGTCATCTTACAATATATGCATTTTAAACGGTATTTTTAAAATCACTCACGATCGTGACATCCTTGGGTCAGTAGCAGATTTGACGCACAACAAGGCTTTATAAAATTTCTTTATAGTCAATATGGACAAACCAGACTTTTCAACGTCTACAGGGACTCTTTACCCGAGGATAAATCAGCATGGACGTGAAGATGAATACTCAGCTGCTTTCAGTGCCTC
>Ga0123355_10014804_pt1 | contig 12215 bp, 15 predicted proteins | sample TergutEmb28metaG_3_FD_89872 | JGI IMG/M metagenome (GOLD analysis project Ga0123355, IMG submission 89872) | Embiratermes neotenicus P1 segment gut microbial communities from Petit-Saut dam, French Guiana - Emb289 P1 | ecosystem: Host-associated > Arthropoda: Insects > Digestive system > Gut ...
AGCTGTCCACAGTCAGCGGATACAAGGAGGCGGATATATTCTTAGCCTACCTAAGACGCAATTCCTTGGTTAGGAGGATATAGATGGCTAAGAATGCTATAAACGTGGGGGACTACGTGCGTCATAAAAAAACTGGAAATATAGGTCGTGTTTTAGCTAAATATAAGACGGCTATGCCGCTTATCTCTATAATGAAGCCTACCGAGGTTTTAGATGTAGCTAAACCTGACGACAAAGGTGTTTGGGAAGCGACTCCACTCAAGGATTGGGAGTATGCCCAATCAGAAACGAGCTAATCATGTGTAGGTATTTAGAATACGAAGAGTATGTCAGAAATTGGCATACTCTTTACGGTCCTACGCCAGAGAATCCTCTTAAAGCGAATGCCGGTCGACCTTGTACTTTCGCTGAATTCAACCGCTCAGAAGCATATTTTAACGGCGATATGACTTTAGAGGAGCTTATCCAAGCCGTTCAAAACGAAAGGAATGGTATTATATGCGAGAAATGACAATAACACTTAGTTTTCAATACGATGGGGAAAACACCTCCAGCATGTTCATATCAGATATTATAAAAAGGGGTGTGGAACTTCAAAATATGGTATGTAGATACAACCCATCGTTCGATATTTCGGACAGAGAAAAGGATGAACGTAGTTATAAAGTAACTTGTCCGAGCTGTATGGCGGTGATACAGCCTATACTAAGTGTTATAAAAGATACCGAATCGTTTATAGATAGATCCGAAGAACCCCACCCGTTTGGTATTGAAGTCGATCCTCTCCGTCCTATGTATGCCATAGAGAATGGTTTAAAGAATTCGATAGGCGATATGTATATTGCAGAAGATAAAAAAGACCCATATTTAGGAGGTGTCTACCAATGACAAAAACAAGTTTCTTTCGTCTTTTATTAGATCTCTTCCTCGTCATCGTCACAGGCGGGCTATGGCTTATTTGGTTGTTAATAAAATATCTTCGTAGTCGTTAAGGAGGATTATGGTATGATGTGTAAAAGATGTCTTAAACTAACCATGAAAACCGATACATCAGGATTCTCATGTTGTGTAGCGTGTGGTTGGTTCAGCGGGCGTCCAGTACGAAAAGTCGATATAGACGACCTAACTAAGAAAAGATATACTCTTGGTAGAAGGAGTGTTGGTAAATGGGTTTAACGGAGATTATCACGAACGAATCCGGAGATATAGCTGATAAGCGTAAACTAGTCAGTGAAGTTTATAGTTTCTGGAAATGGAAGACTCGAGTTAGTAGTATGAGTAAAAAAGAGATTCTAGACACATACAATAAACTCGTTAAACAAGGTAAAATCAAAGTCGAAAGAACCCACAATACTTGTCGATACAAACCATCTGGTGTTGACATATGTACTCGGGGTGGAGGTTCTAATTCATTAGTTCCTGGTGGGTCATGTGCTAGGTGGAAAGCGAGGAAGACTTGAATAATGTGTGTGTACCAATCGAATTCATCACGATTATAAAAACGGGGGATGAATTTGAGTTAATATTTAGTAACGATTTCCCAAAAAACTATATATCGATTAAAACAGACCTCAATAGTCTCGACAAGTTACACACCGAAATAGAAAACATCCTAATAGATAGACAAATAGAGGAGGATAATAAATGAAAAAAGTTTTAGCAAAACTGGCAGGAAAAACAGCTTTCTTCGCTAAGGAACATGGTGCGGAATTGCTATCGGCTGCCGGGGTAGTAAGTGTAGTAAGTGGTGTAGTAATGACCACTAAAGCGAGTCTTAAGGTTCATAAAGTCATGGAGGAGTATGATAGAGTCAAAACTAAGCTAGTCATGGAGGAGTATCTTAAAATCGAAGATGATGGTGAAACTGTATCAACTTACAACGAAGAAGACGTCAAAAAAGAAGTAATTATCCTACAAACTCAAACAGGTCTACAGTTAGTTAAAATGTATGCCCCAGCAGTCATATTAACTACAACCGGAATAGCGTGTCTCCTCTCCTCCAACAATATCCTAAAGAAACGTTTAGTAGCTCTATCAGCGGCCTATAAGACTCTAGAAGAGGGTTATACTGCGTATCGTAGACGCGTAGTCGAAGAATATGGAGAAGAAAAAGACCTCTATTTCAAAACGGGTCTTCGTACCGAGAAGCTCGAAATAGAAGAAATAAATGAAAAAGGTAAGCCCGTAACAAAACTCGTTGATGTCGTAAACACAGATAACTTCGGAGGCTCTCCATATTCAAGAATATATAGTCGCGCCACCTCAAGCGAATGGATGAATGGGAGTATTATAGCCAATGAAGATAGGTTAGAACATGTTCATAAATTCTGCAACACACGTCTACAAGCACAAGGGTATATGTTTATAAACTCTGTATATGAAGAACTAGGATTTGAACCAACTATAGCCGGTCAAGAAGTCGGATGGCTGTCTGCTGGGGAGATAGAGAAGCTACGTAAACAGGGTATAGACTACAAAGGAGATGGTTATATAGACTTCTTATCTCTTTACAATAATCATCTAAAGTCTCAAAACCGTCAAAACCGTGAGGAATACGCTGAAATACCATTAGATTTCAACGTCGATGGGCCCATATTAGCTAAGTTAGCGATTCTTAAACTCGAACAGATTTAGGAGGAATATTATGGATCGTAGATGTTTTTTAAATGGTCATAAATTTTACATCACAAAAAAAGAATTTTCTAGAACAACAGAGAAGACCACAATAGAGTATGTTTGTAAATGGTGTTCTTGTAAGGGGTCTAGAATAGCTTATGGTCCATTATTACATCTTAATATAGGGGATGAATTTAATGGAGATAGGTTCTGAAATCAACGATATAACATTGTCTAAACTACGTTCTAAGGAGGATATAGAAACAGAGGTCTTATTAGTGTATCACTTCTGGGAGCGAAATCTTTTTGTTGATAGTGACGGAGAAGAGATAGTAAACATCATGGACCACTTACATCCTCATGATGTAAAAAGGTTTAGAACTGATCCTGGTGATTGTCATTTCCCCCATCGCTTCCATAAAAATGTATTTGTGGAGGTTATGAGCGAAGATGATAATCCAGTATACCAAGAATGGAGAAAGGAGATAGAAGATGCTAAAAATCGTTGGGATATCCACCGCAACGTTTGTTCTGGGGGCCGGTGTTGGTTATCTAGCGACTCGGGGTTATCTCGAGAAGAGTTTGAGCGCGAAATATGCGGCGCTTGTGGAGCCAGAGAGGCTTGCTCTTAAATCTGCTAGAGAGAAGTATTATGAAGATAGAGATGTTGGGTCTACATTTGATAACGATGATATGGCCTACCAAGTTTCTCAAATCGTTGAAGATACAATGGTGAATTGGGCCACATCTAGGAGTAGTATAGACTACGCTTCTCTTACAGTAAACCCACAAGAGGCTGCTAAACGTCACTACAATCTTTCAACAGCGAAGGAGCCTACAATAGGTAGACAAGATATTACATCGGTAATGACTTCTACAGACGACCAAATAACACAAGGTATAGTGGGGTCTATCGACGAATCACTACCTTATCGAATAACTTCAGAGGAATATAGTGATGAAAATGTTGGTTATGATAAACTTTCCTTATTTTATTACAACGAAGATGATGTTGTAATAGACGAGGAAGAGATTATACAGACTGATATAGATTACACTATAGGTTGGGATGCTCTTAAATCGTTAGATAGTCAATCAGTTGTATGGGTTCGTAATGACTCTATATCTACTGACTATGAGATAGTCTTAGTAGAGGGTTCGTACGAGGAAATAGTCATGGGTCTTACTAATGAGTTAACTCCCTCCGAAAGAAGAGGGTCTGGGGTGTGATGGTGAATGAGGAAAAAGAAACCTGAGTTATTACTCAGAGATGCTTTCCAAGTCTCTGCTAATTTAGACTATTATGAGTGGTTATACGATTTAGTAGAGCTTCCTAACCATCGCGAACTACTAAAACATCTTCGTAGAATAGACTTCTATTGTATTATAGAAAAAGATCATAACCGCGAAGATGATGGAAAATCTCTTCGAACGACTTATATCAACCTGGGAGGGGCGCATAGCCCCTCTCCTTTGACAGAATGTTCTGTGTTGGAGATGTTGATTGGTTTAGCTTTCCGTATGGAACATGAGTTATCTGGCTTGGTTGAGTGTACGGACATAGTGGACTGCTTTCTTATTCTACTTGAGAATCTCGAATTATCTTTTATGAACGATAATCGGTATTTAGGGGGTAATGGAGCAGAGGTTGTGGACGACCGTATATATAATATGCTTGATAGGAGGTATAGATTTGATGGATCCGGTGGGTTATTCCCAATCAAAACCCCTAACCAAGACCAAACAGAGGTTGAGATATGGTATCAGATGCATAATTGGATGCTTGAAAATTACGTTTTTTAGAAAGGGTTTGTTATTATGGAGGTAATAAAATCTGGAATATTCTCGGATATAGACTCTCTTAATTTCACATGCGTATGTGGTTGTGTATTCACAGCTTCTAAAAACGAAAACCAGTAATATCTAGTATTTGTGGTAAACACGATTGTCCGGAATGTGGTTATCGGATTATAGAATATATAAATAAACAATATCATTTCTTGACATGATTAATCAAATATCTATAGTCTGTTACGTTTTTATTTCAATTTTTAAAAATTAGTTAGTCGTTTTTAGGTGTAAAAAAGTGTAAGGGAGTTGGTGTTTTGTTGAAAAAATAGCGTTTTGTTACGTTTTTTTGCACTTTTGTTACGTTTTTGAAAATGAAAACGTAACAGGAAAATGGTCAAAAAGTGGTATATTTGTCTCTTTTTAGGGCTTTTTTGGCTATTTTTAGCCATTTTTAGTGTTTTTGTTACGTTTGTGTATTTTTTATTACTATTCTATTATAAAAATAAAATATATATAAAAACAACATTTTGAGCAGTAACTGAAAACCTACTGTTTTTTTGCACAAACGTAACAGAGCTAAAATCTTAGTAAAGGAGGACCCATATGGATTTTTATCGCATAGTGGTATCGGAAACTAATAAAGAAGAATCTGTTTTCCCCGATTTCATCACTAGAAGGTCTAGAGACTTGATGATTAGGGGTAAATCTTTCTATGCCATATGGGATGCTGAGAATGAAATATGGTCTATGGATGAAGAGGATGTTTCAAGGCTAATCGACGAAGATCTTGAGCGGTTTAAACAAGAATATAAAGGAGACCCTAAAAAAAGAGTTAAACTTCGTCGGATGAGTAATTTCTCATCAAAATCATGGACTAGTTATCGGTCGTATCTTAATCAAATGTTTGATACCTATAAACAGTTAGACGAAGACATAACGTTTTCAAACACTAAAACTAAGAAGACTGATTACGTAAGTAGGAGATTACCATATCCTTTAGAGAAAGGTTCAATAGATGCTTATGATGAAATAATGAGAACCTTATATGATTCTGAGGAAAGAGAGAAGCTTGAATGGGCTATTGGATCTATAGTTGCTGGCGATGCAAAAAATATTCAAAAGTTTATAGTCTTATATGGGGCGTCTGGTAGTGGTAAATCAACATTTTTAAATATTCTACAGAAGCTATTTGTAGGATACTATACAGTATTCAAGGGAAAGTCGTTAGGGTCTAACAACGGAACCTTTAGTACGGCTGCTTTTAAAAACAACCCTCTTGTGGCAATAGAGCATGACGGTGATCTATCTAGGATAGAAGATAACACCACACTTAATTCTATAATATCTCATGAAGAAATAAGAATCAATGAGAAGAACAAACCAGAGTTTATTTCTCGTTTAAATTGCTTCTTATTTATGGGCACTAATAAACCTGTTAAGATAACAGATTCGAAGTCCGGAATCATACGGCGTCTAATCGATGTCCGACCAAGCTCGAGACTTATCGAGACTAATCGGTATCATCAATTAGTTAATCAAATAGATTTCGAGTTAGGTGCTATAGCTCATCATTGCCTAAAAGTGTATAAAAGAATGGGGAAAGATTACTATTCCAATTACACACCCTTTGATATGATGTTTCAAACAGACGTTTTCTTTAACTTTGTCGAAGACACAGAAGAGCTTAGTAAAGATGGAGGAATAACTCTAAAAAGGGCTTACGAGATATATAAGCTATATTGCGACGAGACATCTTTAGAATATAAATTACCACGCCATAAATTTAGAGAGGAGTTGAAATCCTATTTCAAAAATTTCGAAGAAGTTACTAGAGTGGACGGTATCCAAAAGCGAAGTTATTATTCTGGATTCATCTCGAAAAGAATGGATCGACAGACAATGGTGGTTGAAAAACGTAAAACAACATCGCTTATCTTGGATTCAACTACTTCTCTGCTCGATGATCATCTTTCAAACTCTCCGGCTCAATACGCTACCTCAGATGATATTCCTTCGACTCAATGGTCAAAGGTATGTACTACACTTAAAGACCTGGACACCAGGAGAGTCCATTACGTTCGTCCGTTGGATAATCACATAGTTATCGACTTTGATTTAGTCGACGAACAAGGTAATAAATCTTTAGAATTAAATTTACAAAAATCCAGTGAGTTTCCTAATACGTACGCGGAGATAAGTAAAGGTGGTGCAGGAGTTCATTTACACTATATATGGGATGGTGATATATCTCGACTTCAGTCTTTATTTGAGGATGGAATAGAGATTAAAACATTCACTGGTAAAAGTTCCCTAAGGCGTAGGCTCACCAAATGTAATAATATACCTATAGCCATTATAAATAGCGGACTACCCTTGAAAGGAGAGAAACCCTTGATAAACAATAAAGCATTGAAAAGTGAGAAGGGTTTACGAGACATGATCAAAAGGAATCTTAACAAAGAATTCCTACCAGGAACTAAACCTTCTATCGACTTTATCCATAAAATTTTAGAAGACGCATACAACCAAGGTCTTAATTATGATGTTAAAGATCTACGTTCTAAAGTTTTAGCATTTGCAAATAATAGTTCAAATCAGGCGGACTATTGCATCAAAAAGGTTAATGATATGAAGTTTGTTTCTGGCGAAATAAGTAAGTCACCCGAATATACGTCAGAAGAATTAGTTTTCTTTGATGTTGAGGTGTATCCAAATCTGCTTGTGGTTGTATGGATGCCACAAGGAAAAAAACCAGTCAAACTAATTAATCCTAGCCCAAATGATATTGAATCCATTCTTAATTTTAAGCTTATTGGATTTAATTGTCGTCGATATGATAACCATATTCTATATGCCAGACTTCTTGGGTGGGATAACCAACAACTCTACGAGCTTAGTCAAAAAATAATTAATAATAACCCAAACGCCTTATTTAACGAAGCGTATAATCTCTCATATACTGATATTTATGACTTCTCATCAGCAGCCAATAAGAAAGGTCTTAAGAAATGGGAGATAGAGTTGGGTTTATATCATATGGAGATGGGTATTCCGTGGGGTGAACCAGTTCCTGAGGAAATATGGCCAAAAGTTGTTGAATATTGCACTAATGACGTGTTAGCAACCGAAGCGGTATTTAATCATCTTGCTGGTGATTGGGCTGCTAGACAAATATTAGCAAGTCTTAGTGGACTATCTCTCAATGATACAACCAATAGCCACACCACAAAAATCGTGTTTGGTGATAATAAAAATCCTCAATCTGAGTTTGAAAATCCAGATTTATCAGAGTTATTTCCTGGTTATGTGTTTGATAACGGAAAAAGTACGTATAGAGGGATCGATGTCGGAGAGGGAGGGTTGGTAATAGCAAAACCTGGGATGTATGAAAATGTAGACGAATGGGATATAGGAGGTCAACATCCTAATAGCATAGAGCAGATGAATCTATTCGGCCCATATACAAAGAAATATATAGCTTTGAAAAATGGGCGAGAGGCGATTAAACACAATGATATTGAATTACTATCGTCAATGTTTGATGGTAAACTAATTCCTTACATTGAAGAAGCTCAAAAAGAGAATCCTAAGTTTACAATGAAAGATGTTTCTACGGGTCTTAAGACCGCTAATAATTCTGTTTATGGGTTGACGTTTGCTGGGTTTCCAAACCCATTCAAAGACCCAAGAAACAAAGATAATAAAGTCGCAAAAAGGGGGTCTCTATTTATGGTAGACCTCATGTTTGCGTTAGCGGATAGAGGGGTTGATGTTATTCATATAAAGACTGATTCAGTCAAAGTAACAAACAATGACCCCGCTATAAGAGAGTTTATAATTGAGTTTGCAAAAGGGTATGGGTATACAATGGAGCATGAAGCGACATATTCTAAATTTTGCTTAGTCAATGATGCGGTGTTTATATCTAAAAATGCTAAAACTAATGAATGGAAAGCCGTCGGAACTCAGTTTAAACACCCTTACGTCTTTAAAACTCTATTCTCTAAGAAAGCTATAGAATTTTCCGATTTGTGTGAAGCAAAAACAGTTAAGACCTCTTTACACATAGATATGGGGGAAAACGATTTACACTTTGTCGGTAAAGTTGGAAACTTTTGTCCTATAAAACCAAACAGAGGTGGTGGAAAATTAGTTCGTGAAAAAGACGGAAAATATTATGCGGCTACTGGAACCAAAGGATACTTTTGGTTAGAATCAGAAACGGTTAAGAATCTTGGAAAACAAGACGACGTTGACCTAAGCTATTTCGACAATCTTGTAGATGCCGCAATTGACAACATTAACAAATATGGAGATTTCTATGATTTTGTAGGAGAGAAAAAACGATGTCATGGTTTGTGTAATAGTGGAGGAGATTGTACTAATTGTACAAACTGCACATGTCCAGCTAATAAGGATGCCCCACCGTGGTGTGATGGAGTCCCGTGTCCTAATTATAATAGTGGAGATTGCGATCATTGTTATGATGATAAATCAACCCCATTACACTGTTTAACTAGCGATTGTGCTAAATGTCCGAAATCCATCAACGGTGGAGATTGTTTACCGTTCTAATTTTTGAGAGGAGAATCACCAATGTCTAGAAAACGAATTGATGAAGTACTAACCTTTGAAAATGCTAATATCATATTTAGAAATTTTCAAGGTAAAAGAACTACGTATAACGAAGAGGGGAAACGAAATTTTTGTGTAACCCTAGACGAAGAAACAGCAAGACGCTTACACGCAGATGGGTGGAATGTTAAATGGCCTAAGAACCCAACAGAAGACGACACTAGACTTCCACACTTACCAGTAGAAGTAAGCTTCAAAAATTACCCACCTAAAATATTTATGATAACAACAGGAGGTAAGAATTCCCTTGACGAGAATAATATCGACTGTCTAGATACTGCTGAAATAAAAACTGCAGATATTGTCATAAATCCATATAATTGGGATGGCCCAAGAGGTGAAGGAGTTAAAGCATATCTTAAATCTTTATATGTAACACTTATTGAAGACGAATTCGAACACAAATATATGAACATTGGCGAAAATGTATGTTCGTCATGCGGTAGATGCCCATCTAAAGGCGATTGTGGTAGTACTGATGATCTCCCTTTCTGACCATCAGTATTCGGTATTAGATAGATTAAGAACCGGCTCTATTCTTTGGGGTGGAGTCGGTTCTGGTAAATCTAGAACAATCTTAGCTTACTACTACTTCAAACTATCCGGCGGACTTCTACCATACACAGTAAAAGACCAAGATTTGAACGTTGTTTTTGAGAATAAAGAATGGAAGGAGCGAGAGAATCCAATCCCAGTATATATTATAACCACCGCTAAAAAGAGAGACGACCTTGATTGGAAAAAAGAGGCTATCGACTTTCTCATGTATGATGAGATAACCGTTGATTCTTGGAATAATATCTCCAAATATAAAGATATAAAAAATGCGTACTTTATATTTGATGAACAAAGAGTTGTTGGGTCAGGCTCTTGGGTTAAATCATTTCTTCGAATAACCAAAGAAAATGATTGGAATCTGTTATCGGCGACACCAGGTGATACATGGATGGATTATATTCCAATATTCATAGCGAATGGATTTTATCGCAATAGGACTGAGTTTCTTCGTGAGCATGTAGTTTATAATAGCTTCTCTAAGTATCCAAAAGTCGACTATTTTGTTAAGACATCGAAGCTAATAAAACAAAGAAGTCAAATATTAGTTAAGATGAAATATATTCGAATGACGAAAAGACATGATAAAGAGATAATACTACCATATAATAAGTCTCTTTATAATATAGTGTCCAAGGACAGATGGGATCCTTATAAAAACGAACCTATAAAGGACGCTGGATCTTTATGTTATGTAATGAGGAAGGTTGTGAATACCGATCTCTCTAGAATAAACACGCTCACCAAGATAGTCGATTATCATCCTAAAGTTATTGTATTTTATAACTTCAACTATGAGCTTGATATGTTATTAGCTATGACTAAAGATCTAAATATACCAACAGCACAATGGAATGGACATAAGCATGAACCAATTCCAAAAGCTAACAACTGGATATATCTAGTCCAATATACTGCGGGAGCGGAAGGATGGAACTGCATAGAAACTGACGTTATTGTGTTTCTATCACAAAACTACTCTTATAAAATATTAACTCAATCTGCTGGAAGGATAGATCGTTTGAATACCCCATTCATACACCTATACTACTATCACTTTATGTCTGACGCCAGTATAGACAAGGGTATTCGCGAGGCACTTAAAACAAAACAAAATTTCAACGAAGTAAAATTTTCGTCGTTTTAATTTTGACGCGTGTAAAACATACACTATATAGGAGGAGAAGGTATGATCACATATTCTTTTCTTTTTATCTCCGAAAGGTTGACGTATTATGCCCGTTAAAGAACGAGAGTTTCGAAGAAAGTTAAAAAGAGAATTAAAAGACATATTTCCAGGCTGTATTATTTTACCTGGAGATTCTAGTGAGACTCAAGGGTTTCCTGATTTAATAATTCTCTATAATAATAAATGGGCTGCCTTGGAGACTAAGAAAGCTTCTAATTCATCGAAAAGACCAAATCAAGATTATTGGGTTGACGTTATGAATAAAATGTCTTTTGCGGCCTTCGTATGTCCTGAAAACAAGGAGGAGATTCTTAATGGTCTTCAACAAACACTTACGACTAGAAGGTCAGCACGCCTTCCTAAGTGCTAGTAAATACCATTGGATTAATTACGATGATGATAAATTAGCAGCTAGATTTAATAAACATCGTGCCACCGTAATAGGGGTCGAGTTACATGACGTTGCTAATAAACTAATTCGTCTAGGTATAAAACAAGCAAAGCGTCCTTCTACTACTTTAAGTATGTATGTTAATGACGCTATAGGATATAAAATGGAAACGGAGCAAATTCTATATTTTTCTGACAATGCATTTGGTACAGCCGACGCAATATCTTTTAAAAAAAATATCCTAAGGATATTTGATTATAAAAGTGGAGAAACACCTGCTAATATGAATCAAGTTAAGGTCTATGCAGCATACTTTTGTCTTGAATACGGTCATAATCCATTTGATATAGAAATGGATTTACGGATATATCAGAATAATGATATATTTATAGAAACCCCAGATCCTAAAGAAATACTTAATATAATGGAGAAGACTGTTAAGTTTGACCAACTTATAAACAATATCAAAACGGGGGGTTAATTCCATGAGTAGAGAACCTTTACCTTGGGGGCTAGACGAAATATATCAAAATGCTGAGTTTCTTGCTCATATAGGAATGCCTCGTCGTTCAGGTCGTTTTCCATGGGGGTCTGGTAAAAACCCATTTCAAAGCGCGATAAGTTTTATGGGGGCGGTTAATAAACTCAGAAGCGAAGGTATTGATAATACCGCAATATCTAGAGGTCTTGGTTTTGAATCAACTAAAGATTTTAGAATAATGATTCGCTTAGCAGACGAAGAAATTCGACAGGATCGTCGAACTCAAGCTATAGAACTTCAGCGAAAAGGAATGGGTCCAACTAATATAGCTCGTCGTATGGGGTTATATGATGCCAACGGGAAACCTAGTGAGTCAGCAGTTCGCAGTTTATTAGATCCTGTTATAGCAGAAAGACGACAAAAAACAGCTAATACTGCAAAAATCCTTGAAGAGAGCGTCACCAACTTTAAGTATGTTGAAGTTGGGACTGGTGCTGAAAATGGGATGGGTATTACTAGAGATACTTTAGATCACGCGGTCCGTCGTTTAGAGTATA
>Ga0123355_10014805_pt1 | contig 12215 bp, 7 predicted proteins | sample TergutEmb28metaG_3_FD_89872 | JGI IMG/M metagenome (GOLD analysis project Ga0123355, IMG submission 89872) | Embiratermes neotenicus P1 segment gut microbial communities from Petit-Saut dam, French Guiana - Emb289 P1 | ecosystem: Host-associated > Arthropoda: Insects > Digestive system > Gut ...
CAAGGGCTTTCTCACTTCTTCATCGAGCAATTCGAATCTTTGGGCGGCACAGCAATACAAGAAAACTTCCCTGAAGGAACTTCCGACTTTAGCGGATTCATGACAAACGCCATGGTTGCCGGCGCAGAGGCAATCTTTGCGCCAACCTCTTCCGAAGCTGCGGCACTTATCATTGATGCCGCGCACGTTACAGGCGCAGGTGCTACTATTCCTTTGCTTGCAGGCGATACTTGGGACTCACCTCAAGTTCTTGATGCAGCAACCGGCAGAAATGTTTCTGTCATGGTAACCACTTTCTATCAAGAGGGCGGCGCTCCTGAATGGGATAGCGACTTCAAAGCATGGCTCAACGCCAACCCCGCTCAACTTGCCAACAACGGCGGTTCTGACGTAATTGCTGGCTTTACAGCAATGGGCTATGACGCTTACATGGTTACTCTCGACATTTTCCAAAGATCCGGAGTTGCTTACCCATTCGACCAAGCAGCCATCAGGGCTGCAACTTGGGCAACTTCCTTTAATGGCCCTGTAGCTGGCCTAATTGAGTTTGATGAAAACGGCGATGCGAAGCGCGACACAGCGTTTGTTAAGTCAATTGATACCGAAGCAGGCGAATGGGTATTCTACGCAGCACAAAGACTGTAAATTTTTTACAATAATCATTCTGCAAATAGTAAACTGCCCCGCGGCAAGCCGCGGGGCATCGGTTTGCTACAACGCGGCTAGCCGCGGTGTTATAAACAGAAAGGGGCTAGCATGGACGCATACGAATTATTTCGACTTCTTTTTCCATATATTCTGTCAGGCATATCCATCGGTGGACAATACGCACTGATTGCAATCGGGTATTCCATGGTATACAGCATCCTTAGGCTTATTAACTTCGCCCATGGCGATGTATTTATGGTTGGCGGTCTTTTTATGGTGTTTGTCGCAGCGTCTTTTCCGCTATGGGTGGCAATCCCGATTGTTATCCTTATGATTGTGCTTCTTGGGTTTTCGATAGAGCGGGTTGCGTACCGGCCATTGCGTACAGCACCGCGGATGTCAGTTATGATTTCTGCAATTGGTGTCAGCTATCTGCTGCAAAACCTTGCGCTGTACTTCACTGGTGGACTAAACCGTATGTACCCAACCATTCCTTGGATTTCTGATACTATCAGTGTTTTTGGATTCTACACCAGGCGAGTAACGGTGATTACTCCGTTTTTGGTCGCCATACTTGTGTTTATCATTGTTTGGCTAATTAACAATACTAAAATCGGTATTGCCATGCGTGCTGCTGCCAAAGACTTCGACACCGCACAATTGATGGGTATCAAAATCGATTCGGTTATTTCTACAACATTTATTATCGGCACATTTCTTGCCGCTATCGGCTCTATTTTGTTCTTCACAAGTTTTCCCGGTGTCTTCCCTGCCGCTGGCGCAATGCCGGGGCTAAAGGCGTTTGTCGCAGCTGTGTTTGGCGGCATCGGTTCAATACCGGGTGCTGTGATTGGCGGGCTATTGATTGGCGTTGTAGAGACTATTATCAGAGGTGGCGACATTATCTTAGGCCCGGCAGGCCTTGGGATTTTGAGCAGTCCTATGGATATTGCCGCATTCTCTGACGCATTTACGTTTGTTCTGCTTGTTGTCATACTGGTTTTTAAACCAACCGGTTTGTTCGGTGACAAGCCGACCGATAAAGTTTAAGGGGGGTGCGATAAATGAAAAAACTCAGCACAACTAATATCGTTATGATTCTGATGCTTATCGCATTCTTTGTGTCACTTATTATCCTGGAGCAAGTAATTGCCCCTACTGACAGAATGAATATGCTTTTAGTTTCTCTGCGGCAGGGTTCAATTTTCGCGCTGCTTGCGGTTGCAATGAATTTGCTCAACGGATTTACCGGGTTGTTTTCACTTGGACATGCAGGGTTTATGTTGATTGGGGCTATGACGTATTCATTATTCACGATTCCATTAGCTCTTCGTAGAGATGTGTTTCTTTGGTTCAGCGACAGCTATGTGATTAGGCTCTCCTTTCCTGAAATTCTTGGAAACCTTTTCGGCGGCCCCGGAATGATAATAGGCATGTTAATCGCAATTATTCTAGCCGGTTTGGTTGCAGCTCTATTCGCGTTTTTGGTTGGCCTTCCGGTTTTGCGGATGAAAAGCGACTATTTGGCGATTGCTACCCTTGGCTTTGCTGAAATTATTCGGGCTGTAATAATGTGGCAAGGAGTCGGGCCTATTACCAACGCCGGAAACCCCCTGCGAATGTTTACCCGACAGGGTAGCCTCAACGTCACCATAGCCGGCCATGAGATTGGACTTATTACGTTTACGTTAGCGCTTTTATCCTCGATTTGTATCTTCATCATTTTTCTGTTGGTTACTTCGTCTTACGGCAGAGCATTCAAAGCGATACGTGAGGATGAAATCGCTGCAGAAGCGATGGGAATTAACCTATTCAAACACAAGCAGCTATCGTTCTGCATCAGTTCGTTCTTTGTTGGTATAGGTGGCGCATTGCTCGCCATCTTTATGGGTACGGTTGCTCCGATACAATTCCGTGCCGCGATGACCTATGAATTTCTGCTGATTGTTGTTCTTGGAGGTATCGGTTCGATTACCGGCAGCATCGTTGGTGCTATGCTCTTTGTATTCGCATCTATGTGGTGGTTGCGCGGGCTTGATTCCGGAGCGTTCTTGGGTTTGGAAAGAATTACAATCTTCGGCGTCAACTTGGGCGAAGACGTCTTCGTTTCCGGTTTCCGCCTTGTTGTGTTCTCTGTAATAATAATGTGCGTTGTTCTTTTCTTCCGCCGTGGATTGTGCGGAGATAAAGAGTTGCCATACTACATTAACAAGGGGAAAGCGTTCATTCAACGCAAGCTCAAAGCCACGCCGAAAGTAGGTGGCGCAGATGTCTGAGAATGTGCTTAGACTTGAAAACCTTACGATGCAGTTTGGCGGCGTTGTTGCTGTAGATAATATCTCACTCGACGTCAACAAAGGCGAAATCGTAGCACTTATCGGCCCAAACGGTGCAGGCAAAACAACCGCGTTCAATTGCATAACAAGTGTATACGAGCCGACTAATGGACGGGTGTTGCTAAACGGTGGTGTGATTGCCGAAGGCTACCCCCATGGCAAGATGAAAGAGCTATATAAGGGCGAAAACAAAGGCAAGTACACCAAAAAAGTCAAATACACACCCGATAAAATAACCCACCTTGGCATCGCCCGGACCTTCCAAAATGTCCGGTTATTTAAGGCACTCACTGTCTTCGAGAATGTCCTGATTGCCAAGCATATGCGCGCCAAGCAGAACGTCTTTTCTGCTACATTTCGCCTCAACCACAAAGAAGAGAAACGGATGCGTGAGGAGTCGATGGCGTTGCTGGAAGAGCAAAACCTTGCTCACCTCAAGGATCATATTTCATCCAGTTTGCCATATGGGCTTCAACGCCGACTAGAGGTTGCACGGGCGCTTGCTATCGAGCCATCGCTGTTGCTGCTTGATGAGCCGGCGGCCGGTATGAATCCACAGGAAACGCAAGAAATGGCTGAATTTATCCACCAAATCCGTGATCGTTACAACCTAACCATCCTGTTGATTGAGCATCATATGGGATTGGTCATGCAGATTTCCGAGCGGATATATGTACTCGACTTTGGCAAGATGATTTCGCACGGCACTCCTGATGAAGTACGTGCCGACCAGCGAGTCATCGACGCTTACTTGGGGGTGGCCGAAGATGCTTAAAATTGATAATTTAAAGGTAAACTATGGCGGCATCGAAGCTGTTAAGGGTATCAGCTTTGAGGTGCCGCAAAATGAAATCGTCACGCTTATAGGCGCGAACGGTGCCGGTAAGTCTACAACTTTGCGCACGATATCCGGGCTGGTAAAGCCGGCATCTGGCAAGATTTACTTCCAAGGCGAGGATATTACCGGCCTGCCGCCTTATCAGATTGTGTCCAAAGGCATCACGCTGGTTCCCGAGGGGCGCAGGGTCTTCCCTGACCTCACTGTGCTGGAAAACCTCAAGGCCGGCGCGTATCTGCGCAAGGACAATATAAAACCGGATATCGAGTGGGTTTACAGCTTGTTCCCTAGGTTGAAGGAACGTGCCTGGCAGGCGGCGGGTACAATGTCCGGCGGCGAACAACAGATGTTAGCGGTCGGCCGTGCGCTGATGAGCAAGCCCAAGTTAATGATGATGGATGAGCCGTCGCTGGGGCTTGCGCCGCTTGTTGTCAAAGATATCTTTGACATCATAAAAGAAATCGTTCGCCAAGGTGTGACCATCTTGCTGATTGAGCAGAATGCTAACATGGCACTGCAAACGGCTAATCTGGCTTATGTGCTTGAAGTTGGTAATATTACAATGACCGGTACCGGTCGCGAGTTGCTTTCCAACGAGGATGTTCGCAAGGCGTATTTGGGATAAATTCGTGAAAAACCCAACTGGTATGAATTTCATACCAGTTGGGTTTTTCAACGAAACAAATCGCGATTTTAGGGGGTTTTCTATGTTGGTGTAAAGTAAATTTTCGGTGCAAGTAAAAATCCCCCGGAGGTTATGTACCATTAGGGGATTTATGCTATTGAGCGACGGCTATTTGTACTCTTTATAAATCTTTTATGTCAGGCATTTTTTTCAAAAGTTCATTCCTTATTTCAGGAATTTTTTCTTTGAAATACTTTAAAACCATCTCAAATTCGTCTATAAAACCCTGTTGGGTATTCACTTGCTTGCCAACTGGCTCAATTACTCCCATTAGCGTACACTCACCTAAATATGTGCGCAAAGCTTTCATTTGTTCGCTCCATAGCTTGTTCCTATCTCCAGATTTAACATCTTTTTGTGGCAACTGGTTGTTTTCTGTGGAGAAAAATTTCAAGAAGTCTTCTGCAACGCATTTTACCCTTTTGCAGTCCGCTTTCATAACATCGTCTGTAGGTTGTTCGTTATCTGTATAATAAGGGGTTAGCTTTAGCTTTGACAACGCGCTTTCCAACATTGCACAGTGCGCTTCCAGCTTAGAGTAAAATCCAAACACAGCATCAACATAGCGTGTTCGGTACAACTGTATCATTTCCTTCAATTTACCAACCCCTAAAATAATGCCGAAAATTGTAGTCAACGATAAAATCGCAGACAAAAACCCGTTTACATCTTTTAGCGTAATACAGATAGTGTATGTTGTTATTAACATATATATTCCATCCTTTAAATATGTCACCGTTGGCGGCACAAATAACCTCATAAAAAACAGTAAGATTAACATATATATTCACTCCTTTGAACATACTGCCGTTGGCAGTACAAATAATCTCATGGAAAACAGCAAGCTGTTTTTCACACTTCACATTAAATTTTACCAATATCCCAAAGGTTTTTCATCCTAGAATAGAAATATTTTCTTTCATTTTCAAAAAAGCACTCTTCATATTTGTCGAAATATTCTTTTAAGGTTCTAATCATATCTTTTTTCACGTTTTTATCAAGTGAACACAGTGGACTTCTCAGATAGACTCCAAAAATTGCAAGATAGCGCGCTTGTGACGTAAGCAATCTCTCTATATGTCTTTGCTCTTTGTCTCCGATTTTATATACCCATGAATTTTTTTGTGTGCCTTCAAATTTGTAAACATTATCAAGGCATTCCATAGTCTTACTAAATATTTCTTCAAGCAAAGTTCGTAGTTTATCATTCGTATCAATCGCTAATAACGGTGGCGATGCTTTGCTGTAACGGCATGAAAAATATTCAAAATCCGGCATAAAAAAAGCATACATCTCCCCTGTGTTTGTTATTTTTGCTTCAACCCTCGGTTCGTTAAGGAGTGTTCGATTTTTTTGTTGATAGAGCTCCCAATCGTCCTGTATTAAGCGAGAAAGCCTTTGTCTGGAAAACATAGTGCCATCAGGCACTTCAACATAAATCATTTGCGGCAATGCTTGGTCTGCTATTATTCCGCGATTTAAGTTGTAAATCACTTTGTAAAATCCATCCTTGTGAGCATTTGAAATAGAAGTATTACTAGGTAGTATTTGTTTATTATGGACTACAAGTTCATATATCAACTCACCAGCACTGACAAAGCGTCCATCATCATCTGTACTGTCCATATCTTCCTGTTTCTGCTCCTGCTCCTGTTTGTGACGTAAAAGATACAGCAAGATTCTTCTCGCATAGGAACTGATTTCATCAGTTCCTCCAACATGACACAAATCTGAAAAGAAGTCATACTTATTCCCGCTTTTATCGACCTTATCCATATTGATGTATTTCAGTAGCAAACTGATAATATATTTTCTGCAAAGATGAGCAAATGCATCAAGTTGCTTTTTTCTTTCGTCAGTGTGATTTTGATGGTCTTTTCGTTGTTCTACTAGCTCTTTCCATCGCAAATTAAAGAATTGCAAGGGATTGTATTGTTGGTTGTCATACTCAATTTCTCTAATTTCAGCAGGCTCGTAATGTAACAGAAACCCGGAAATAACTCTCTGATAAACAACTTGTTTGGAATTGTTGTATAGATCGTTAATGAAATCATCAAGTGCCCAAGCAGAATAAGAGCGGTCTCTGACAACATTATAAAAGCACATTACCGCTTCGCTTTTTCCATAATTTCTATTTTCTAGTAATTTTTCAACGCTATCACAGCCTGTAAAATACTTGATTTTATTAACAAGTATATCCTCCTGCGCATACCAATCTGAAACATTTATATCACAAATTAGGCCAGCATTCTCCATGTTGTTGTGGGAAGGTCTGCGCATCGCCTGCAATATCCCATAAGTGCTTTCCCGCATAGCCAAAAGAATGGCAACAGGGTTGCTTTTAATGTAAGCGCTCCTTGTTTCCATTTGAGCGATCCTCGTTCTGAAATCTTTTGCAGAAAGATTTACAACTTCCAAAATAAATTGTATGTCGGATTCTCCGATGAGACAGTTAGAACTTGCACCACTAATTGCATATTCTATATTGTCTATAGCTAAAACAACTTTGTTTTTGCTCATGCATCCTGATTCAATTAAGCAAAAATTAAGCCGATAAAATAGGCCTGCCAAACATGTGGCAAGACTTTTGTCTTCCTTACGTGTGCCGGAATTTGGCAAAGTGCTTTTTAAGTTTTTGGTTAATTCTAAAACAGCATCCGCAATTTCTTGTACCGTAGTTTTGTCCTTTGGGATATTTCCCAATTCTGTGAAGAACCTTCTAAATTCAGGCAAATCTTTCCATTGCCCATTTGGTCTATCGAAGAAGTATTCTTTATAGGTATCGCATATTAAAGATATTCTGTTTTTCAAAAAATCAAGGCTTGGCATAGGGTATGTTGGTCTCAAATAATCGTCCTTATTATAAACTGCTGGGCAAAAACAATAATGAATATGTTCTACAAGAAGTAATATAAAGTAATTTACAGGTGTTATTTCATACATATCATAATTTGTATTTTCAAACAGGAAACTTACACTATAATTGCCCATAACCTCAAAACTAACAAAATATGGATGTATTTCTTCTATGCCTTTTTCTAAAAGTTTATGCACAAAGTGTGATTTTCCGCAACCGGTTGAGCCAATAACAAGATACAGCGGACTTTTTAATGCATTATCTAAAGACCCACGACGATAGGGTTCTCCATCTGCTGGCTCGTTTATTTGCTCATCCGTTTCGTTAAAATGACCTAACAATGATTCATGGAAATCGCCATACTTCTTGTATTGAGCGCGAATAGCCTCTTTGCCACCATGTCTTTTGATTGTTTTTTCGTCATCCGTGATTAACTGCTCGTCCGTCAATGGGAAATTGACATTACTTCCTTTAATAAAATAAGGAAAAGCATATATTTCAGAAAGGTAATCTTTGCGCCACTTATCGGTAGATAAAATTTCTTTTCCAAAGAATCCAGCTGTGCTTCGATAACATGCACGGCTATCTTCGGAAAATGGTGATGCCAATAGCAAATTTGAAAGAACCCTTGCTGTAATTTTTTTCATAATAATGCCCTTTCCGTTTAACAAATTTTCTCTCTTTTGCCATTAATGATATCATCTTGTCCACTGCAGGGCAACCGTACGCATACAAAATAATTCAGTAAAACAAAAACGTTTTTTTACGCATTGTTCCCCTGGTGCGACTTCCTCTTTTTTTCAATCAGCTTTGTCTATAGAATAGCATAATCCTTTCGGTTTTTGAGTGGAAAGTGTATCAGGCAACTGATGTTTTCCCATCCGTTTTATTTGCAAGCCTTTCTTTGACTCCATTCAAAAAAACGACAAGCAAACCCTTTTAAGCAAAGGATTTACTTGTCGCTGTTATACCGTAGTTGCTTGAATTTTTTGCTCCTTCAAGGCTTAACTTAATGATATTGGAGCCCGGGCTCCGCAGTGCCGCATCGTATTTGAAAGGTGCTAGCATGGGTAGCAACGCCGGGTCGGATCCAAAACCTGGCGTGCTGCCCCCTTCAAAACGGATGGGCGGGTAAAGCAGGCAACGTAGAAAAGAGGTTAAAGCGGGAGCGGTGCGGTCTGTTTCAGGGCGAACCCTTTCCAGAGGTGGCAAAACCCGTCCATGGCTTAAAAACGTCTTGTTTGATTGTTGCTGCTATATAATATTGCGTAACGTGCAATTTGTGAACCTTTTTCAAGTTTCTACATACTTGGCATGGCGAATTTCGTTTTTTTGATACGAATCTCAGAAAATCACGTCGACAACCGAGCGAAAAATCGGCGGCATTAGGCCGTTTTTCGCGAAATGTTGGCGACGATGATTTTCGAGATTCGTATGAGAGTGGAAATCGTATGAACTGGAAAAGCAGCATTCAAAAAATCGCGGATTTCCGCGGTTTTAAGCCTGTGCATATGGCCCTGTGGGCTTGATGCTGCTAGTAAAAAACGAATTAATCCTCCTCCGGCACTTCCACTGCATATGCACACCCAGAACAAGCCACAATCCGCTTCTTCCGTCCCTTCTCCACCAAATATGCATTACACTCTGGGCATAAATCGCCTGTAGGCAAATTCCATGAAATAAAGTCGCAGTCGGGGCTTTTTTCACAGCCGTAGTATTTACGTCCTTTTTTTGATTTCTTCACCACGACTTTGCCGCTGCACAGTGGGCAGTCTACCCCTGCTTCTTCGAAAAGCGGCTTGGCATTGCGGCATTCTGGGAAACCCGGGCAGGCCAAAAACTTCCCAAAACGGCCAAACTTGATTACCATGAAGCGATCGCAATGCTCGCATTTTATATCTGTCACTTCGTCTTTGACTTCTATGTCACCTATTTTTTCTTCCGCTTCTTGGATTTTTATGGCAAAGTCTGGATAGAACTCCCTGACTATACTTTTCCATTCCACTTCGCCAAGCTCTACCCGGTCTAGCTCGCTTTCCATGCGAGCTGTGAAGTCTACGTCTACGATATTGTCAAAATAATCGGCCATTATTTCGCTTACAATTTCGCCAAGTTCTGTGGGGTACAGCACCTTGTTTTCCTTGGTCATATAACCGCGGTTCATAAGCGTGGTAATTGTCTGCGCAAATGTACCGGGTCGACCAATGCCCATCTCTTCCATGGTGCGAACCATGCTGCCTTCGGAATAACGCGGCGGAGGCTGGGTAAAATGCTGTGCCGGGTTGTACTCGGGGGACGACAATTTTTGTCCCACTTCCAACGGCGGCATGGTTACATCTTTTTCAGAATCCTCATTTTTGCTGTATACGGCCAAATATCCATCAAATTTCAGCACAGAACCGCTGGCACGGAAAATAACCGCATCTTTATTTTTGCCAGCGGAAATTTTAACGGCCAACGTGTCATAGATAGCCGGGTTCATTTGGCTGCAAACAAGCCGCTCCCATACGAGTTTGTACAATTTAAATTGCTCCGCAGTAAGCGATGCCTTTACATCCTCTGGCCTGCGAGCCGCGCTGGTAGGGCGAATGGCCTCGTGTGCATCTTGAGTGCGACCCTTTGCCTTGTATACTGGTCTTTCGGCGGGGAGATAGCTCTCGCCATACTGTGATTTAATCAGCGCAACCGCATCGTCATAAGCATCATCAGAAATGCGGGGCGAGTCCGTGCGGATATACGTCAGCAAGCCTACCGTACCCTCGCCTTTGACGTCCACACCCTCATAAAGCTGCTGGGCAATGCGCATGGTGCGGCTGGTGGCATAGCCAAAAAGTTTGCTGGCTTCCTGTTGAAGGGTGCTGGTGGTAAATGGTGCGGGTGGCTTTTTTTGACGAGTGCCGTGTTTTACGTCTTGTACAATGAAGTCCCCTTTTTTTGCGGCACTGATTACGGTCTGTACATCGGCCTCTGTTTTAAGTTCTTTTTTGCCATTGTCCCCGGCGCTGTAGCGGGCAGTTAGTGTGGCTTTGCCCTTGGAAGTCTTTGAATTTTCCGGTGACAACTGCACTTCCAGCGTCCAATATTCTTCGGGGATAAACTGCTCGATTTCTTCTTCCCTGTCGCAGACCAGTTTAAGCACCACGGACTGTACACGCCCGGCACTTAGGCCTTTTTTCACCTTTTTCCACAAAAGCGGACTGATTCTGTAGCCAACCATGCGATCCAGCACGCGCCTGGCCTGCTGAGCGTCCACCAGGTTCATGTCAATGGGGCGGGCTTCTTTTAATGATTTTTTCACGGCATTTTTTGTGATTTCATTAAATGTGATGCGCTCGGTGTTGGATTCATCCAGCTTTAGCGCGTGCATCAAATGCCAGCTTATTGCTTCCCCTTCGCGATCCGGGTCAGTGGCTAGGTAGATTTTTTTTGCGGTTTTGGCCATTTTGCGTAAATTGGCCAAAATATCCCCCTTGCCGCGGATTGTTATATATTTGGGCTCGAAGTCGTTGTCCACATCCACCCCAAAATGGCTTTTGGGAAGGTCGCGCACGTGGCCTACGCAGGCCTCTATTTTATAATTTGATCCAAGAATTTTCTTGATCGTTTTCGCCTTTGATGGCGATTCTAAAATTACTAAGTTCTTTGCGCTGTTCTTTGCCATTATTAACTCCTTATATATCTTGAGCCGGGCAACTTGCGCGCCAGCCCTTTAAGCTCAAGCCCCATGCATATTAAATGCAGCCGGCCGGGTTCGATATCTGTTTTGTCTAAAAGCGTATCGAAACTGATAGCCTCCAAAGTTAGGCTATCATACACTTGTTTTTCGTCGGGCGCAAGATTTTGTGGAATTTTTTCTATTATAGTTTGCGGAATTGCTTCTTTTTTATGTCGAGGTGCTTGTTTTTTTGTTTTTTCGACAGTGCGTGGGGTTGATATGCTCATCACAGACAAAACGTCAGTGTAGTCTGCCACGGGATGCGCCCCATCGCGGATTAGCGCGTTGGTGCCTTGGCTTAGCTTGCTGGAGATGTTGCCGGGGACGGCCAAAACCTCGCGCCCTTGTTCCATTGCCTGGTCTACAGTGATTAACGTCCCGCTTTTTTTGCCTGCTTCTGTTACAACTACGCCGTGGCTTAGGCCGCTTATTATTCTGTTGCGTGCCGGAAAATATGCCGGAAGCGGGCGAGTCCCCGGCGGATATTCGGACATTACGCAGCCATTGCCAATGATTTCCTGGCGCAGTGCCGCGTTTTCTGATGGATAGCAGATGTCTACCCCGCATCCAAGTACGGCAATGGTTTTTCCGCCACCGTCTAATGCCCCGCGATGTGCCATGGAATCTACGCCGCGTGCCATTCCGCTTACGACTACTACCCCGGCCTGTGCCAACGGTTTGGCCAATAACCTGGCGGTCATAAGCCCGTATTCAGAACATTTTCGTGAGCCGATGATTGCTATTTTGTTGGTATCATCTGCGGGAAGCATGCCTATAAAAAATATCCCCAGCGGCGGGTCTGGAATCGTTTTCAATAGAATTGGGAATATATCACTGTTGCGCGACAAATACATTATGCCCTTTGATTCCATATCGTCCATCATGGATTCTATGTAATCTAGGCTGCAGTCGCTGGTTAGGACATCCATTGCATGTGGCGTCAATTTTGCGCGTTCTTGCAACGCTTGTTTGTCGGCATTGAAGACATCCCGCGCGGTGCCAAAAATTTCAAGCAAGCCATTCAACTTACGCGAACCAAGATCATTCACTTTCGACGAAAGCCACAGCATGTATATGTCGTCACGCATGGAAATATCACCGCCTTTCAGGTATAATACCCTTATAATCGAATTTGC
>Ga0123355_10014806_pt1 | contig 12215 bp, 9 predicted proteins | sample TergutEmb28metaG_3_FD_89872 | JGI IMG/M metagenome (GOLD analysis project Ga0123355, IMG submission 89872) | Embiratermes neotenicus P1 segment gut microbial communities from Petit-Saut dam, French Guiana - Emb289 P1 | ecosystem: Host-associated > Arthropoda: Insects > Digestive system > Gut ...
ACAGCTACGACACAGCCCGCCGCCTAACCCGCGAGCACGACACCGGAGCCGGAGGCGGAACACTAACCCGCGACTACCTCTTTGACGCACGCGGCAACCGCACACGCATGACAGTAACGGGTGCAGAAGCATACACAGTCAACTACACATATGACCTAAATAACAGGCTATTAACAGAAGTGCGTACCGGAAGCAACCCACGAACAACCACCTTCACCTACGACAACAACGGCAACCAACTAACAAGCGCAACCAGCGGCCAACCCGGCCAGCCCAACCAAACCGAAATGCGTACGTATAACGCATTCAACCAGCTAACCCGCGTAACCCGGCCCGGCATGACCTCCACCTATACCTACAGGGCAGACGGATTACGACAGAGTAAGATTGTTAACGATGTGAGAACTACGCATGTCTGGGATGGAACACATGTAGTGGCCGAGCAGAACACTCGAGGTGGAGTAATAAACCGCTATGACCGTGGAGCCGGGTGGCGTATTGTAAGAAGCGAGCGACATGGGTTTTTCCTACACAACGCTCGCGGGGATGTCATACAGCGTACTAATGCCAGTGGGGCTGTAATCCACACGTACAGGTACACCGCCTTTGGTATGGAGTTGGATTTACCACAGGCCCCGCCGGAAATCACAATCACAACCAGAGAGCGGGTGCCATTTACGCTATGCAATTGTATGTGGCAACCCATTGGTGGGCTGGAGTTAGAGTCTGGATTTGATTTGCAATCCGATGCAGAGTTCGACTTACTACCTGGCCTCGGCCCTGAACTTGAAATACTGCCACCTGGATGCACTGTGCTTACGCCTCTGCGTGATACAACTACTGTTGAAGTAAGAACAACTCCCGGTACGAAGCATGTTTTGGAGTTTGATTTTAATGGCAGTATGAGCGCTGGCTACCTACGATTGAATATTGCCTCCCCAAGCGTGATTGGCCACTACTATGCAAGGATGTACCCAGTAAGTATTTTTAGACAGAGTGTGAGCGTGGAGTTTACTTCATCTAATGAAAGAGTTTGGGTTAGCTTTAGACGGATTATTCCGGGCATTGGGGCTTTTGGATACTATTTACTTGACGATGACTTTCGTGGACACGATATAGAAAGTCATGTGACACAAACCCAAGAGGCGCAAGAGCAGGATATATCTGGTCATGAAGTCCTAAGACTATTCGGCTTCGAGAATGTTTATCTGTCTAATGCCGTGCTATATAGGTATGTTGAGCGAAACGTGCCAGACCCAGATTGGGTTTGGGAGGAGTCGGATAGCCCTTTCCGCTTTAGTGGGCTCTATAGGGATGGTCATACAAGCACCTATTTGACACCGCATAGACACTTTTCGCCGCGTTTGGGGCGCTGGACCCAGCCTGACCCCTTCTGGGGCATACACAACATGATGGAGTGCAATCTAGCCATCAGGCAATCCGGCAACTTGTTCATGTATGTACTGCATAACCCAGTGAGATGGACTGACCCAACTGGGCTTGATTTGCGCATAAGTGGAAGTGAAGATTTTAGGAACCAGGTAATGTTCTATTTGCGACAATTGACAGACCATCAGCTATACTTCCAACGTATTGATGCTGATTATTGGCAAGTGAGAATTGCTGGCTTTGCATCAAGTGACAGCTTGCTCCCCTATGGTAATGCTTTGATAAAAAGGGTGGTTGCATCAGCGCATATTACTACAATTAGACATGGCGACAGGAATCAATTCGGTGTCGACAATGTACGCAGAGCGACTCTTGCTCACTATGGAAGTGGTAGTCGCATATACTTTAATCCAGCCTTCGACCCTCTCATCACAACCTTTGATTCAGCAGGGCTAGCTGTCTCCACTAATCGCCCAGCGCATATTGGTTTGGCTCATGAACTAATTCATGCAGACAGGGCTATGCGGGGTGTGTATTCAGCAGTACGCAGATTGGAGACAATTTCTCTTGATGTGGAAAGGGCCAGGTTCAGCCCTGCACGCATTTTAGGTGGTCCGACAAGAACTGTAACACATGCATTTGAACGCGAAGAGTTTGCGACAATAGGCATTAGGCATTATACTGCTAATTGCATAACGGAAAATATGATTAGAAGAGAGCATGGCCTCCCCCAGCGTGCATCTCATAGGGAGCTGTGATGAACATGAAGATGTTTTCGTTAATTACGTTAGCTTTAATTATATTTGTCGCATCAGTTGTCGTTGTTTTCGTGGCTATTTCTAATCAAAGAGAAAAGGGCGAAATTTTGGCGGAAATAGTTATATGGCCTAATGGAGGAGGGGGAAGAGGAGGGCCGATTTATTATTTTGTTGTAAGAAGCGACGGTACCCTTATAGGTTATCACGGACGTAGTCGAAGTGATAGCGGCCACGATAGAACGCGTAACTTCGTAAGGTCAATTCAAGAAAGAGAGCATGTGGGTTTGAGTTCAGATGACTTTTTGTATATTTCCGAGTTGATTAGCAGGATAGTTCTAGGCGCAGATAATGTGGAAGGTTATTTAGAGGGTTATCATGGTAGTACACATGTCATGTTTTTACAAAACGGATATTTTTACGAAAACTCATCCTTTCGGTCGAGATCACTTCAAAATTTGCTACGCATGCTTTTTAGGTTGACATCAATATCAATTATTGGATATTAAGCCAGGTAGAAAATTTACAATCAATGTCACCCAACGTCTTAGGGCGTTGGGTGGCAAATGAAATGCAGATTAAAGAAAGGGTGGCGTTAAAAATGTCAGACCATTTTGTTCGCTTAATACCCGAGGATATACACATTAGTCTTGATGAAAACAGCATAAATCTCATAGAAGGATTAAGATGGAACGAGAATATTCCCAAATTTATATTTAGCGAGCAAGTACATTTTGCAGATGCAGGGCAAAATTTTGAATCAGTAAAATGTCCGTCATGCAAGACCGACCTAATAGAATGGTGGGGCAATGCAATGAGTTCCGCTTATTCAAATGAGCACGGATTTGTCAATCTTGAGATAACAACTCCATGTTGCAGTATGAATATGTCACTGCATGATTTGGAATATAACTTCCCACAAGGTTTTTACAAAACAATGATTGAAGTTATGCACGAATCGGAAAACAAAGCTGTATACGGAGATATCGTTGATAGTCTTTTGAATATAACTGGAGTGAAATGGCGTATAATTTACGCACATTATTAGACAATCAAGTGTCAAGGGGCGGAGGAACTGATACACGTCCGATGGAATGTTTACAATCACGCATAACCATCATATAATAAAGCCAGAATAAAAAACGGAGCAGGTGTGTCCAAACACCCACTCCGTAACTACAGCCGCAAGGCGTAACGACTGAACCGTAATAAAACGAGAAATAGCCGCCCAGCACTGGCGAAAGAGCAGGGGCGGCTATTTTCTATTGCGGGTTATAACGTCAATGAGGTAAACAATCAGAGTAATTAACGCAATAACTGCGAGAAAAGTCTGAACATCTATCCACATAGGGCCTCACCCCGGTTGCATGGGCGAGCAGTTCCGCACTAGCGGAACGACCAGCCACCTTTCGATGGTTCAGCCGGGGGTATAAACCGCCCTGCTTCTGTAGTTACATAGATTATAGAACATTTGTCTCATTTTAGGAAGTCCACGGCCTCGGATGAGTGAAGCTAGGCCCATTCCCCTAGACCCCACGTTTTGATGATTGGGCCAAAAGCGATTTTCCGGTTTTGATACCGTGGACAAAAGCGGTCAAGCCCCTTCTTTATTACTTGCGACCCTCATTGGTTAGTCTATAAGGGGCAGAGTAGCCGAGCGGTTAAGGATGCCAATGGAACTGCAGACTGTTACGAAACTCCAAATCAGTTACGCTATTTCCTTGTTTATGCGCATTTTTGCGTGTATGCAAACGTTTTCATAATGAAAAGTGAGTTTTGTAACAGGCTGACGGAGGAAGTGACACATAGGCATTCGTAAAATCAATTACCTTCTAAATCCAGCCGGAACCAAGGCCGCATTCCAGGTCATCGGGGCATACCGAGCCCCCAAGGCTCTGACGAAGAACCAACCGGGCGGCGGCTTCGGATGGGTAAAGTCAGGCCCATTCCCCGCGAAAACCTGCGATTTTTCAGTTTCGAAATGATTTGATTTTTTCGGTAAATTGGATATAATAAAAGCAGGCCACGGTTTAAGGCGTGACCTGTGTGTTGCCAACCGTTTGGCTTGGCTTCACAGCCTAATGACTATTTATCAGAAGAGCCGCAATCCTTGCCTGGGGGCGGCTCTTTACTTTGGCGGTCTTTATCTGTCCTGCGTCCAGCTAAATAGGCCAAAACCATGCCTAAAACTGTAATCAAGAACGAGTATAAATCAGCAAAAGAAAAGTCAAACATGCTATCACCTCCTTTCTGCCCTTAAAGCATTAGGAAATGAAGCCCAGCCAACCCACGGTTGCTTGTCTATTATATCATTTTTCGCACTGGCTTTGGTGCTCTTGAAGCCCATATATCAATATGAAAACATGGTTAAATGTTGGCTGATGCGATACCGCATACCCGCAAAATTTTAACTATAAAGGAGATTGGAAGATGGATATTCGGAACATTCAAGAACTTATAAATAAGTATCCATATGAAGATGCGAGAGCAAAAATACTGGAGTGTAATCATTTTGGCGATGAAGTAACGCTCATATATGAAAGTACACATGAAAGAGATATATTAGAGTAATATCTTTATCGACTGAGGGTAAAACGTACTCTGAGTTTAGATAATCACAGGTCATGTGCGGAGAGCCAACCGGGCGGCTCTTTACTTTGGCGGTCTTTATCTGTCCTGCGTCCAGCCAAGTAGGCCAAAACCATGCCTAAAACTGTAATCAAGAACGAGTATAATAACGTATTAGCCCCATACCCCAATTTCTGCACCACCACACATTAAGAAGCTGTGCTCAACCGGATAATGGATTTTCAATGATGCAATGTAGTTATAAGTGAATCGAAATATTAATGGAGGCCCTGTGGTTTATGCTTAGTATGAAAATTAAAATACTGAAAGTAACGGATTATTCATTTTATCCCGGATATGTGGAATGTCTAATAACAGACGCATGGGGTAATAATCACATATTTAATGAAAAAATCCCTGTTGTGACTTGTAATGATATTGATGACAAAAGTAAGTTACCTCAAGATGGATTCATCAGATGTGAATTACTTAAACAGTGGACAGATGATCATGGAAACAAAATAATAACAGTAAGCACGGAAAGCCCTAATGATGTTGAATCAATAGACGGGGTAAAAGAATTCGACTTGCTACCTTGTCAGCTCAGCAATCAGTGACATGGTGGCACCCCGTACACCCCAGTGAATGAGCCATTGGGAGTCTGCATTACTTGGAAAGATTAAAATATTGGTGGTGAATTAATATTTTTAGCGAATCTGTCTGACCATGATAACACGGGAACAAAGGACTATTTCCGGTTTTGATACCGTGGACAAAAGCGGTATTACCTACAACCCAGCAATCTGTTTATGTACAGCGGCCATAATCCAGCCCGCTGGGTAGGCCAACGTGGGTTATAATTATGGGCTTGTAATAAATATCAAACACTCTTCTCCTTAACAATAAAAACCGGCCGCCCCTTAACCTCCATATAAGTCTTAGACAAATAAAGCCCCATAATACCGGTACACAACAGCTGTATCCCGCCCACAAATAACACAATAGTAACCGTAGAGGCCCAGCCCGCAACAGGGTCGCCAAACACTACCCAGCGTATGATTATGATAATTACCGCAACAAAGGCAACAAGGCAAAGCAAAACCCCAATAAAAGAAGCCAACGCCAGCGGCTTCACAGAAAACGCCGCAATACCATCCATGGAATATAATAAAAGTTGCCCGAAGTTAAACTTAGTGGTACCGGCTACACGGGTTTGATTATCGTACTCCAGCCACTTGGTATTAAAGCCCACCCAGTTAAAAAGGCCCTTCGAGAACCTATTGTACTCCTTTAGGGATAGAATTGCGTCTACCATTTGCCGGGTCATTAGGCGGAAATCGCGTGCGCCGTCTACCATTTTTGTTTCTGATATCCTATTAATAAACTTGTAAAACCTGTTAGCAAAGAAAGACCTAATAGGCGGTTCGCCCTTGCGGGTTACGCGGCGGGTTGCTACGCAGTCGTAATCCTCTGTGGTTACGGTTAGGTACATCTCCGGTATTAGTTCCGGCGGGTCTTGCAGGTCTGCGTCCATTACTACTACATAATCGCCAGCGGAGGCTTCAAGCCCCGCCATTAATGCAGACTCCTTGCCAAAGTTTCGTGAGAAGGACAGGTACTTTACCCGGGCATACTCTTCCGCGTACCCGCGCAAAACTTTTAATGTCGCGTCCTTAGAGCCGTCATCCACAAAAATGTATTCGAAATCAACCTCCGGCATAGTATCAGCCATGGCTGTTATGGCGGCCAAAAAATGCGGCAGGGCTTCTTCTTCGTTGTAGCAGGGTACTACTACGCTTATCTTTGGTAGCTTCATGGTATCACCTGTTGTTCGAGAATGTATTATACCGGTCCAGTTTATACCATGGAAATAAAGTTTGCAAAGTAATTCGAATAAAGATGATTTCCATGACGAAATAAAGTGATATAAATTACCCCGTTAAAATACAAAGTTATTACGGATAAGCTCATTAAAATAAAGTGCAAACATCACTAAATAGGCTATAGTCAAACCCAGATTATAGCCTTTTTTAGTACCGGCAAGCTTAGCCGCCGCAAAGGCCAGCGGAAAAATAACCATTGCATACCTAGGCCCGCTCATAAGCCAAGTTGGGCCAAAAGCAAAAATAAAATACGCCATTGCATACAGGGTCAAGGAAGGCCGGATTTTATTTGCGCCATATATAATAACGCCCAAGGTTAGGAAAATAACAATAACCCCAGGGATAAAAAGCCCAAGTACAATGCCGGTATTAAAATTGGTTATGCCAATGCTAAGATAGGTCACGGTGTTCCAGAAAAAATACATAGACTGGCCCCAGTGCTCGTATTGAAATATCATAAATTGCGTTGCGTTGCCGTAAACCATGTAGTTGATAAGCAAGTATATACCTATCCCAAGTGGGAAGGCCAAAAGGCTTGTAAACTTTAAAAGCTCACTGCGTGAAAGCCCCAGCCTAATACGTGCCATAAACCGCAGAGAGGCGGCATCGCTGGATTGGCTTATGACGTTTTTGTAGGATATGCGCATCTGGTTAATAATTTCACAGGCCGCCGGGATGAATAGAAGCACACCAACAGAGCGTGTAAGGGCCGCCATAACGCCAAAGATAAACACCTGTATATACTTAGCCTTAATAGCGTAATACACCACCGCAACAGATAAAAATAAGAACAGGCTTTCCGTCATAGGCATAAATAAAAAGAACGCAGATGGAAAAATAAACATAAACTTAACAGCTAATCGCGCTTCCTTAGGGTTAGTAATAAGCATTGCCAGCTTGTAAAGCATAACACCCGCCGCAAAGGCAAAGATAGTGCTTACAGCATATGCCGCAAACATATAACTGGGCGAGACAAAGTACATAATCCTAATAAGGATAGCATAGAACGGAAAGAAAACGATTTTAAATTTATAGTCGTCTTGGGAGTTTTGGTACCATTGGCGGGCTATATTAATGTAGTGGTTGGTGTCGTTACCGTAACGTCCAAAGAAATTATAAAGCATTTCATGAAAAGGTACGCCGTTTTCTATTTGAAAGCCAAACGCGAAGAAAAACGAGTTGATAAAAATAAGCCACATTGCTATCGCAATATATGTGCATAGCGGGTGGCTGGTATTAATGCGGGTTCTTTTAAGGCCCCAAAAATCCTCTATAACGGGAACGGCTTTGTAGATGGCATACATAAAACCTACAATAGAAACTATTGCAGGTAGGTAGCGCAAAAGCGCTATTTGGTCTTGATGCGAAAGCCAATTGAAAAACATAAAATACCCCGCGGCAGATGCGGCGAGACCTACTATTGAAACCACGGTTACATTTTGAATGATATCCGTTAAAGTGTCTGCTGTGCGAATGGTTGCACTAATTGCAATACGTTGGATACGCGATTGTATGTTATCTTGTTCGTTCATTGGTATCTCCTGCTATGCACTGGCTTTTTTAGTGCATACGTATAGTAAGTTTACATCTAAAGCGAATGGGCCGTATTTTGGCATGACTTTTTCATTTTCTTGGCTACCGTCATAAACCGTTACATTAAAATCGGCTTCTAACTTGCCTTGCAAATCGCGGCCAAAAAGGCGTACATGGTCTTGCTGGCCAAACTGTTCTGTTCTTGCCTGGGCTTTGGCGCGTGGGCTTAGGGATGGGTCTATGTCGGATTCTTTTGTTGTTTCCATATCTAAGTCCATAGGTACTATTACCAATAATGTGCCGGTGTTGGTTAGTACCCTTGCCAGTTCTGAAATGGCTAGCCTATCGTCTGGTACATGCTCTAGTATATGGTTGCAAATTAGCAGGTCTTGGGAACTGTCTGGTAGGCGTATATCGCATAGGTCTATTTGTAAATCACAGCCTTTTCTAAATAGGTCAGAGGTTTTAAAGGGGATGTTGGCCCTTTTTAGATATTTCATAACGCATGGCTCTGGCGCAAAAAGAATATTTTGTTGCCCCGTGCTTTTACCGGCTGTAAAATTGTTTGCAAGCCAATGACAAATTACCCGTTGCCTGGGTAAAGAGCAACAGTAGGTGCATAGGGTTTCAGTTTCGATATGCGCTGTGCTGTTGGCGTTAAAGCTGGATGTAGTGATATTTTTGAACTTTCTATGCCCCTTGCCGCAACATGGGCAGGTGAGTTTATCACCACGGTAAAATGGGTGGTAAAATACCACCCTAACCATAAACATCATAAAACGTTCGCACCAAGGCGGTAATTTTGTTAAAAACCATTTAATTTGTTGTATCATTTGTAAGTACTCCCTTATGCTACAATATTCCTACAGCATTCTAGCAGGTATTTGATTTTAAGTTAAGCTAGTGTATCATACAAACAAATTACAATTTTATGCGAAAAGGATTGAATGTAATGAATATGAAATCAGTACTTTCGGTGAAGGTGCAACAATTTCGTGAAAGACTTAACACCGAAAACAAAAGTTGGATATGGCAATTTTTAAATGACTACGCTTTAGTGCTGGCATTATTCGCATTAGCAATATGGGTAAGGGTGTACCAGTTTGGCCTTGTACCAGGCGGGTTTAACCAAGACGAAGCCATGTCTGCTTACGATGGGTATCTTATTGCCCGCTATGGCATGGACCGTAGCGGCATGAGGCTACCGGTGCATTTTTATGCTTGGGGTTTTGGCCAGCAAAGTGCGTTTATGATATATGCTATGGTGCCGTTTTACTGGATTATGGGCATGTCTGTCGTGTCTGCCAGGCTTCCGATACTATTGTTTAGCCTGCTTGGGCTTTTTGCGATGTATTGGTTTACAGAGGATGCCTTTGGCAATAGGCGGCTTTCATTGGCGGTACTAGCTGTTGGTGCTATTAACCCATGGCATATTATGCAATCGCGCTGGGCACTGGATTGTAATATGTTCCCGCATTTGATGATGATTGGAAGCTGGTTTTTATATCGCGGGATTAAGGCCCTGGATGGCGAAAAACGCCGAAATATAAATGCATGGCTTGTTGCTTCTATGGTGACCATAGCGTTAAGTCTTTATTCGTATGGTATTGCGCTTTATTCTGTGCCGGTGTTTATGCTGGCTATGACGGTTTATTTGCTGGTTTTGGATTGGCGGCGGTATATGATGCCGCTTATTATATCTTTTGTGGTGTTTGTGGCTGTGGCCTGGCCTATGATGGCTATGGTGCTTATCAATTACTTCGAAAGGCCAACATTTAGCGTTCTTGGGATAACAATTCCCTACTTTTATAATAGCCGTACAGACGAGTTGCTTTTCTTTGGCCCGTACCCGCGGCAACAGCTCTGGCACAATGTCCGCTCCCTTTCTCGTATTTTACTGCAACAAGATGACTTGCCTTGGAACACTGTTTCTGGGCATGGTACTTTGTTTATGTGGTCTATCCCGTTTACTTCGCTTGGGCTGTTTGCGGCTTTTGGGTTTAAAAAGAGCGTGGGTAAAGTCATTTTGCTATTCTGGCTTGGGATGGCTGTTTTTGCCGGGCTTGTGGTTAGGGGTGCTAATGTTAACCAGGCTAATATTATTTTTTACCCGCTTATTATGTTAACGGGGATAGGCATGTATGAGGCTGTTAAAATGGCTAAGAAGTTCCGCACTAAGCTTGTTGTTGCCGCGCTTTTGATTATTATTAGCGCATCTTCATTTACGGTTTTTGCCCGGTCATATTTTGGCGAACATGGCGAAAGGCTAGGGTTTATGTTTTATTCAGATTTCTTCCGCAGTGTGGAGCACGCGCAGGAGCTGGGGTACGACAGGCTGTATATCACGGCCCATACAAGAGGGCGATATGAGTTTTTTATGACAGAAGTGTTGATTTTGTTTGGGGCCAGTGTTGAGCCAGCAACATTTTTTGACGGTAGCTTTAGAGATACCTACCGAATACGAAGTTTTGATAGGGTGCCAGACCCGCCGGAGGATGGCGTTAATGCAGTGTATGTGTTTAATGTGCATGAGGCGCATTTGTTTCCTCATGAGATATTTTATATTACCTGGGTACAAGGTTTTGGGGTGGCGCGGTTTAGGTAGTGCTATCTGTTTTGCGCCCTACGGAAGTATTGCGGGTTCCAGGTGCCGAGCCCCCTTCTTTAGAAGGGGGTGGGCCGAAGGGCCGGGGGTTGGTTTTTAGCCAATCGCAACCTGCAACCCCCGCCGCCTTTGGCGGCACCCCCTTCTAAAGAAGGGGGCTTTTCCGGGCTTCGCCCCTTAAGTTGGCGCGTATGGGGTAGTGGCCCGGTTTTGATGATTTGGTAAAAAGCGATATTTCAGTTTTGATACCAATGACAAAACCTAAAAAGTAACACATTAAAAACCACCTTTGGAGGTAATCATGCAACAGCAACCATTCGTACACCTACACGTCCACACCGAATACAGCCTATTAGACGGCTCTGCCAAAATATCCGAGTTAGTAACCACCGCCAAGGCCCAAGGCATGAACAGCCTAGCAATAACCGACCACGGCGTTATGTACGGCGTAATAGACTTCTACAAAGCCGCAACCAAGGCCGGGATAAAACCCATCCTAGGTTGCGAGGTATACGTAGCCCCAGGCTCCCGCCACGACAAAAAAACAACCTCCGAAGGGGTATACCAGCACCTAGTCCTACTGGCCGAAAACCTAGAAGGCTATCAAAACCTAGTAAAAATGGTATCCCTAGGCTTTACAGAAGGCTTCTACTACCGCCCCCGCGTAGACGTAGAGCTACTAGAAAAATACAGCAAAGGTCTAATAGCCTTAAGTGCCTGCCTAGGCGGCGTAATCCCAAGGCTACTACTAAACAGCACCTACGAAGCCGCCAAAGAACGCGCCCTGGAATACGAAGCAATCTTTGGCAAGGGCAACTTCTTCCTAGAGCTGCAAAACTACGGCTCAGAAGAACAACAAGGCGTTAACCAACAGCTAGTACGCATGTCCAAAGAAACAGGCATACAACTGGTAGCCACCAACGATGTGCACTATATAAACCAATCCGACGCAAAAGCCCACGAGGTATTACTATGCATCCAAACCGGCAAGACAATCCTAGACGAGGACCGCATGACCTTCGACAGCGACCAATTCTACCTAAAATCCCCAGAAGAAATGTACGCCCTATTCCCCTTCGCCAAAGAAGCGGCAGAAAACACCCAAAAAATAGCCGACCGCTGTAACATAGAGATAAAATTCAACGAATACAAGCTACCAGTCTTTGAAGTACCCAGCGGGCAAAGCGCATACGGCTACCTAAAGCAAGTATGCGAAGACGGCCTAATAATCCGCTACGGCGAAGAAGCAAGCAAGTACCAAGAGCGCCTAGTTTACGAGCTAGACACAATAAATTCCATGGGATTTATAGAATACTTCTTAATAGTATGGGATTTCATAAAATACGCCCGCGACAACGGCATAATGGTAGGCCCCGGGCGCGGAAGCGGCGCAGGCAGCTTGGTAGCCTATGTACTATGGATAACAGACATTGACCCAATCCCCTACAACCTGCTATTCGAGCGTTTCCTTAACCCAGAGCG
>Ga0123355_10014807_pt1 | contig 12215 bp, 8 predicted proteins | sample TergutEmb28metaG_3_FD_89872 | JGI IMG/M metagenome (GOLD analysis project Ga0123355, IMG submission 89872) | Embiratermes neotenicus P1 segment gut microbial communities from Petit-Saut dam, French Guiana - Emb289 P1 | ecosystem: Host-associated > Arthropoda: Insects > Digestive system > Gut ...
ATAATCTCCATACAAATTTAAACACTTGTCCCACTGTTTCACAAGTCCCTGGAAACCTGCGGCGTAAAATTCTTTTGGTTGCTGTCGGAACCATGCGCGCACTGCTCTTTCAACCGCATCATCGTCAGGAAAGCTTTCTCCCGAAAGATGATGCTTTAAAGGGCCAAACATGTGGAAATTGCTTGGAGCGAGGTCCGGGCTGTAAGGTGGATGTTGGAGGACTTCCCACTTGAATGACCTCAGTGTTGCTGTGGTCTGATTGACACTATGAGGACAGGCATTGTCATGCAGCAGCAACACCCCTTTAGTGAGGAGGCCTGGTCACTTCCGGCGAATGGCGGCATGAAGTTTCGTCAGAATCGTGCAGTATGAGGCAGATGTAACGGTGTGGCCACATTGCTGGAATTTGGTGAGCAGTACGCCTTGGCAATCCCAGAACACTGTCAACATGACTTTCCCGGCCAAGGGTGGACCTTAAACTTCTTGTGCGCTGGGGACGCGGAATGTTTCCACTGCATGGAGGCATGCTTCGTCTCGGGCTCATAATGGTGCACCCAAGACTCATCACCAGTGACGATCCGAGAAAGCATGTCGTCCCCTTGATCCTGGTAGCGCTGGAGATGCTGCAATGACAAGCCCATTCTCTGGCTTTTGTGTTGTGGTGTAAGCTGGCGTGGCACCCAGCGGGAGCACACTTTGTGGAAGCCCAGCCCCTCATGCATCATGTTGTAAGCCTGGCCACGTGAACAACCAATAGCAGTTGCTACAGCATCGACGGTGACCCTCCTCTCTGCTCGGATGATGTCTTCGACGCGCTGCAACATTTCCGGCGTGGCGATCTCCACCAGCCGACCGGCTCGATGTTCATCTTCGATACTTGTCCGCCCTTCCGAGAACATGACAGGCAATGTTCACCGTACATGGGCAGCATTTCTTTGTGGATATCCTTTGCTTCCATTTTTTTGGCCCACAAAAAACACACAACGCCACGCTGCTCTATCGTGGTACATGCACTCAGGGGCGCCACCATCTTGTAACAGCTGCTACGTCTGTACAGTCATGCGCATACCAATCGTTGTGCATCACAATAAAACTAGACAGTGTTGCTATCTAGCGGTGACAGTTTCCCGCACTTAACTCAAAAATGTAGGTTGCAACTTGGATTTGTAACTTACTTATTTATTATCCTCGTATCTTGTAGGATAGAAAATGAAAATATTTTATGACTGCACTGCATTCCTATGACTATAATTAGAAAATACTACATACTCACAGCAGGACTCTTACAAGGCAAAAACACAGGTATGTCACAGACTGTGCACGTTCCCTGGACGGACACAGTGAGTGCAAGCAGTTTCTTCTCCTCTGGATCCAGCTGCCACCAACTGGATGTGGCCACAGCAACACGACCTCGGATTAACAGAAACCCATAGAGCGAGTCTACACATTCGGCCCAAGTATCCACCACGCTCTGCACATAGCCACAGGTATATTTAGCAGTTTACAACGTAACTTGATGGGTTAAAACAACAATAATACAATACACCTCTTATCCTGTGCCATGAAATTTCAGGCTGGTGTGTAAAACTGTTACTTTGTTTGCAGATCTGTGATTCACTGACATGTGGTGACATACCTGGCAGTATGCCAGGTCATGTTTTCAGCCAGTGAAGGTACAAAAAAGGTTTTACTAGGTATTAGCATAAAGTTGTGTTACTGGGTATTTCAGACAGTGAAAAAAATAAAACAAGGTTATGTCATAACATCTGTGGCCTATTACATAATAAAACCAGGGAAATGTAGTTACAGGAACATAGTACCAAGTTTAATGCACAATCTGCTTACAAGGTAATGCATCCTGGTTGACAGTCATGACAGTGGTAAGGTATGAAATATGCAAAGATATTTTCAGTTGTTGAATGCATGAGTGCTACTGAAGAAGTTATTTTTGGTATGAAACAAATGTCATAACACCAACATTTTATGTAAATGGATAAATACAAACCACAGAAGGAGGACAAAGTATACAAAACTTAAATTTATAGCAAAGTTTAATTGCTGTGCTTTGAAACCAAGCATAAACCCTGTTGAATCACAACATTTAGCACCCTCAGAAATACAGATCATTCTTCTATGTTTATGTGCTTAATTTAAAGTTCCGATGTGAAAATTTGCCATTTCCAAACCACAGATACCATAACCTTAACTTGGGGCGGGGGGTTGGCTTGGCTTGTCAATTTTAATTGGGCATCTTACCCAGATCTCCGTTAATTCATTGCTCGAGGATTATGTGACATGGTCATTTAGTTATGCATTGTGGTTCTTCAACATACCACTTCTTGGCAATCAAAGCAGAGAATCACAAATGATAATGTCCACCTGTGTTGAGCTAGCTCCATTTTACCTGAATACGAGGGGGTTCTGATAAGTCCTTAGTCCCACCTACTTCCCGATGTCGTAGGACGGAATTGATAGTGTCGTTGAAAAGAAGGGTCTGTTCATGTGCAGAATTGCAAATCTTTTCTTGTTACAGAGGCTAAAAGGAAGCATGTCAGGCAATGCGCGCAATTTCAACAACATGGAGACGCGAGCTGTCATCAAGTTTTATTTTTCCTTGCAAGGCAAGGGACCAAAGGAAATTCATGCCATTCTGACAGAAACATTAGGGGAACATGCACCATCATATGCCACTGTCAAAAACTAGATGGCCCAGTTTAAACGTGGTGATTTTTCCACCTGTGAGGCGCCTCGTCCTGGACGACCCAAAAGTGACCACCCCGGAGATTACTGATCAAATTCATGAGCTAATCTTGTAAGACCGCCAGATTTTGGCGAAATCAATAGCTGAGCAACTGAGCCTTTCACGTGAGCAGGTTGGATCCATTAATCATGAAGATTTGGACATGCAGAAGCTCTCCACGAAGTGGGTCCTGAAATGCCTGAACGCAGATGAAAAACGTCAATGGTGCCAGTCGTCTGAGCAACTTTTGGAATTTTTTTGGCGCGATCCAAATGATTTCCTGTCACGACTGGTGACCATGGACGAAACCTGGTTATATCACTATGACCTGGAGACCAAGCAACAATTAATGGAGTGGCAGCATAGAGGCTCACCCCACCCCAAAAAATTCCAAGTGCAAAAATCCGCTGGAAATTTCTCGCCTCAATTTTTTGGGATCAAGACGGCATCCTCCTCACTGATTATCTTCCAAAGGGCCAAACTATCAACACGGAGTATTACTCATCTCTGCTGGTGCAATTGAAGGACATTTTTAAGGAAAAATGCTTTGGGAAGGTCACCAAGGGGGTCTTGTTCTTGCACGACAATGCCCTGGCTTACCGGGCACTTGCAACCCACAAGAAACTGGCTTACCTGGGCTTCCAGTGTCTTGATCACCCACCCTATTCTCTGGATCTGGCCCCATCAGACTACCACCTGTTCCCTGGACTGAAAAAACAAGTGAGAGGTTGCCATTTTTTGTCCAACACGGAAGTCACCGCTGCCGCAGAGACCTAGTTGGACGGACATTCTTCTGAATTTTTTTTGAGTGGCTTGGAAAAGTTAAAGCAATGTGCTAAGAAGTGTATTGAGCTTCGTGGAGAGTATGTTGAATAAATCCCGAGTTTGGTCACTGTAGCTTGTTTCCTTCCTGGTCGGGCTAAAAAAACCCCCTCATTTAAGATGATGACGCCCCATCACAATCTACAATTTTTGGTAAAATACCTATACAAAAGATGTTTAGTTTTTGTCTGCAATTATAAGCTGACACATTTTTCCGGCGATGAGTTATGAAAAAACTGATGTATTCAGGTAAATACAGTAAATGCAACACAAAGGTTACCTCTCCGCCATCTGTGAATGGCAAACAAAAATAAAAATCCCAGAAATAATAAAAAACTTATGATGATGGGCTGCAATTCCTGTCATGTGCCTTGCCCAAAATTTCCACAAGTGTGTCAACTCACCTGCAATAGGTGGTTCTCCTGACACAACATGACCTCTACTAAACCCAGAAGGTCACTGCAAGTTACTGCCCGGTCATTGCCAGCTGTATCCACACATTCCAAGAGGTGATCCACCAAAGGGTAGCACACCTATACAAGGAAAGCATCTCATGTTGAAAACATTTGTACCTTATCTACAAACAATGAATTCAAGTTTTGTTTTTAACCATTATTATACTAATGCATTGAATCCTTTTAAATCGGCATCTTACGAACGCACCCTTCCTGGTACGCTCATGTTGAGGCTTAGAATTATAGCCCCACTTGTTATCTCCACATTACATAATGGTTTGTGGTCAGATTCACGCTCTGGCCACTTTACCCAATTATGCACCCCATGAGTAGCAGTTTCTAGCCTCCCTGTAATCTTCAAAACCTCGTATGTTTGTTCTTATGCTAAGCAACTGACGCCTTTCATTTCCTTCTGATGAATCGTGCTACGCAGTTCGTTCGTCCCAGTACTTTGTCAGCACATTCCAATGCAAAGCCTCATTCACTCTGCCAAGTGCTGCTCTTACAGGAAGTCTAATTATGATGGCATGCTTCATAGAAGAATTTTCTTGCTGTGTACCCCACAGCAAAGAACTATGTCATTTAGTGACTCATATATATTACTCTTCATGATTCAGTAGCCAAAACAGAGACACACTTTATGTGTCGAGTCACAGGATATATTACTACTAAAAGGGACTACGCACCGTCTGTCTGTATATGATAAAATGCCAATGGTATATGGTTTCTCTAATGCCTGTGTTACATTTCAGCTCAGTTTCTGCCCTATTCCAGAAGGACGGTTTGAAAAATAAGATAAACAGAATGCATAAATTCGCCCACACAAATAAATATAAGTAATTACTGGCTGCACTGTGAGGTCATGATTTTCCCATAACTTATCCTGAAAGTGAGAACCCTTGTTGGCAAACTCCACTGGGCTTATAATTTCAACTGCAGTTTGATATACAGAAATAAACAGACTGGTCTGTAAATAGTACAGCCATAAAACAGCTGAAATAATATGGCGTTTCAATGTGTTACCACTTGTTCCAACTTTGTAATAACAAGCCGGACTGAATATTCGTTTCTCAGTCAGCAGTCTGTGATGTCTGTGCGTAAGAGAGCCGCATTCCTGTCCCCAGACTGGCTATCTGAACTGGTTTGGGACAGCGAAAATGAAGAAGCAGGCCCATTGAGCAACTGCATCATTTATTTAGGCAATAGAATTTTATGCATTTTTAGGCAACTGCTGAAATATCTCTGTTTTAGTTACTCTTTCTTTGATGGAGTAAGGAAATACCATGTAGAAATTCTCAATTCCCCATCGTGAAAAACATACTGGAAATGATAACGCATGTCGGTATACTGGTAAAAAAACTCCACAAACGTAGGTCTTTCTCGGTTCAAGACGGCGTCGCATGTGAATAGCAAGTGGTGTAAAGAGAAAAGTTGTTAGTAAAGTGTTGAGAAAGTATGATGTGTGTGTGAAGTAAGATGATGTTTCTGACATCACCATGCCAAGGTACAATCCATAAATTCTGAAGCTGGAATTTCCTATGCAAACTTGGGACCCGAAACAGAAACGTAAGTAAAATAAATTGAAAATTATAATTTTTTTTTCAAATTAACTTCCTGCATTTAGGTACAAAATGTTACTTAATTTTTTTTCTTGAACTGAAGTATCTCTGATTTATTCCCAACAAAATACAGATTATAGCATTATTTCATTATCTTTGGTTGATAATATATAAACGTTTATTGTCAAACATGTGCAACGATTTAAAGGGCTGTCACGGAAAAAATTCAGTACCCGGAGCACAAAGACTGAATTAAATGTCTGGTAAAGGTTAAACATGACAATAATAGCTGAATATTCTAATACACATATGCCTTACTTTACACCCACCTGTTTTATACCATTTTGCACGAATGGCCCATACCAATGTACACTTCTTAATTTACACCCTCTTACTTTCAGTTTAATGCCCCTTTGGCTGGCTGCATTAAATTGTGCTAACTCCTTATTTCTTATGGGAGTATCACTTTTTATTTATGCCTTTTTGATTTATGCTCAGTTTTTCAGGAACACAACTAGGATGTAAAACAAGGCCTTTGCTACTTCTGAACAGCTGCAACCCATACAGTTCCTTACTAGACAAAATTACTGTTATGAGAAGTTATAACCTTTCAACAGACTTCAGTTAAAAATGCATTATTCTTTAATGGGAATTCCACACAATTAAAAATATCCAAATTTATTATGTTGCTTAAACTGAACACGAACAGTGCATTCAACACCAAAAGTTTTGCTCACATATATCTAGGATATCAATGTTAAAGAGTAAATTATTTAGCATTACCCTTCACCAGTACTAATCTTTAAACCTAAGTTACCAAGACAGGAATGTGAAAATGTCAGTGGTGTAATTAAGGAACCTGCTGACCCTGTGTTAAGGGGGTGGGGGGAGATGTGGGTTACAGGAGCCCCAAGACATTCACAATACGAAAATTTGTTGTGAGTTCTTTTGCATTGAATTCCCTTCCTCTGACAGGACACAGTATTGTGGATCCTGAGATCTGGGAGTGACTTAATAATAATTATAGGAGGTCCACCTGGAAAATGTCTACACTTTGTTTCCCAGACTGTGGCTCTTATTTCTTTTAACTTACAAAAACTGCACATCTTGCAATATGGGGCAAAAAATAAGACACACAACACCATATGGCCTCCTTCAGGTCCAGATTCTAGAAAATATGGCTACGCATTGTGTCTACTGATGGCGCCATTCAAAACTAAAAATATGGCATAAGTCCCAATGCTGCTGGCTTGTACTTGAGAGGTTTCTGTCTTGAGTCTCAGCTAGGGCACCAACTATAGCACTGAGGTTTTCCATGGATTTCCTCAGGCCCTCCATGCAAATACAAGGATAGTGCCTCAATTAAGCTGACTCTGCTTTGTTCAAAATCCTCTCCAGTTCACCATGTACTAGTCACCCTACTACTGACACTGTTTTTGAGATGCTGACAGCACTGTAAACTAAACCACATTATCGAGCACAATAACAAAATTTGAAAATCTCCAATGAAATAGTCCAAGAGTCTCTGACACTAAAAATGGCATGAACATAAAGAACTAATGACCAAACCCTTGCTGACCTCCCAATTTTTATGAACCTTTTGGCTTTACAATTACACTGGTGGATTTAAGGGGGTGGGGAGGGAACATTCAATAAACAACTTGCCCTCACACATCACACATACATGCATCAAAGCACTATATAGCTGTGGGCTGTAAAGGTTGACATCATTGACACATCATTGACACATTCTGGGTGACAACTTTAGTTGTACTTCAGTTTTCTCAGCATTGCATTGCGCAAAGACTATACTACTTTGGTGCCAAAGGGTTAAAGTAATTATGTGGTATGGATTTGCTCCTCCACAACATTTAACTAAAGACAGCCACCTTCTCAGTGTTGGACCATTTAGATCATCATATTACTTGAAGAAAAACAAATATTTGATGGGAAAAGGCAATTCTGAATCACAACAGGGCATCTTCACACACACACATACACACACACACCACTCTCTGTATAGTAATTTCTGACTAAGAAGAAATATGAATGTTGGAACAGCTACCCAACATATCATACTTTTGAACTGTGTACCTTTTCATATTTCCAAAACCAAAAATTCCTTAAAAGGGTGTTATTTTGAATCCCTTCAAGATACTGACAGCAATGTGACTAAGGGTGGTCAAGAACATGGTGCTGAGGAAAACTGCATAATAATGAACTTCAAGACTTGTACTCCTCACTAAATTCCATTAGGATGATCAAATCAAGAAGGATGAGATTGGCAGGGCATGTTGCATACAAGGTTTTGGTTGGAACTCCTGAAAGGAAAGTATCACTTGGAATACACGAGGCATAGATGGGAGTATCATATTTAAATGGATCTTAAAGCAACAGGAGAGGGTGCGGACTGTATTAATCTGGTTCAGGGTTGGTACATGTCATAGGCTCTTGTGAAAAAGTTAATGAACCTTTAGCTTCCATAAATGTAGGTAATTTCTTGACCAAGGGCATACTAGCTTCCCAGTTAGTTACTTTGTTAGATTACTGAGTAATTATGTTTACCACTTATGGCATCATCCAAGAACAAATGATTTAGGTGATAACTGTGCATACTGCACCTTACAGCAACTCCACTGAACTAAAGTACTGATCCCAAGTGTCAAAAACTGAAGTGGCACATAGTCTCATGACATTACCCTCAGATCTCTCTTGAGACGTTCAGCATTACGAGTTGAACATAATTCATCTATGCCAACAGTAAACACCATAACATGAAAAACTGAAGTTAGCAGTTGACTTAGAAGCATTTCACTGGCACCGCAAGCTGCAGCAATGAGTGTTACACTGCAACAAATACAAATGGACACTTAGTGACAAAAACTTCTGTTACTGTCTAACTTACTTTTAATTATTAGATTCACTACTTGATTCTGCTGACATTCAGGAGAGATGTCAATGTATGGGAAGCTGCTTGCTTCTGTAATGCAATGTTCTACACTTTTTGAGCACAGCATGACAACATACATAACTGCCCATTGCCTATATAATGTATGCATCCTCTATTAATTAATTTTTTTGACTGTGGTATTTAGAGTTTGATAACATTTATTACACAAGGTCTTACTTACTTATGTACTCAATGGAGCAGAGTCCTTTTGAGAAGCTAATTGGTTCTCAGCTAGTCAAGAAATTCCCTTCACTTTATGGAACCCAAAGATTCATTACCATATTTACAAGAGCCTGCCACATGTCCCTATCCTGAGCCAGATCAATCCAGTCCATGCCCCTCATTCCACTTCCTGAAGATCCAGCTTAATATTATCCTCCCATCTACTCCTAGGTTATTACACAAGATCTACAATTTAAAAATAGTATGAATTGTAAAGCATTTTAAAGCAAATGAATTATGAAATGAAAATTTTAAGTTGTGTACATTTTCTGAATCATCTGTTCTTCTCAAAATATATACTGTCATGATAGGTACTGCATACTGTGCATAAGTATATGTATGTATGTGCATTCTGGCACATTTTTTCTTAGATTATGAGTATGAAAGCATGGTGAATGTTTGGATCCACATCATGAGAGAGGATGAAAATGATATATATACACCACATTATGATATTTTCATGGAATTTCTGATTATATCTTTGGTGTTTTGATTCCATGTAGATTTGTAGGTTTACACTAACATTTCATAAGAATGTGCTGCCACCATCTTCATGGTTGAGGAAATTATAGGCAGCCATACTTGCAGTGTCAAAACCCAAAATATTCAACTGAGAAATACCTACTGTGAAAGTCCTGACAAATGATACTCACCAAATTTGGAACCTAAATGCAGCAAGTTTCTTTCATTTTGGTTTGATGGCAATGACAAATGAACCACTGGAGTTAGGTATGTGAAATTTCATACAAAGATCATAAACATTCCTAAACATAAGTGTTGAGGTTATGTCTGAGATAATCTGTACGTAATATTTTTTTTTTACATAAATAAAATAAATCATAGGAAAACAGAGATGTACATCTTGGAATGTATGCAACAAAAAAGTAAACAATAAGGTATGCTAGAATTTTTTTCTGGTGAAAGTGCACATGCAATTCATATCATCCACTATACCACATTTTTGATCTGGCAGTGCTGCTCTTTGTTACTATCAATCCAGCATGATTTCATTATGTTAGGTTTGAATATTTCACCTCAGCTTAGGGAGAACAAAATGATGTTCAGCACTTTACCAATTGTATTTTACATTCCTGAATGGTCTATAAACCCACTTGAACAGCAGTCAAAGTGCAAGTTCACCACACACAGAAAATCTATATCTGTTTGACCTACACAGTATAATTAAAAGAATCCTATAATCTGAAACAACAATGCAAGTAACTATCCTGGGAAGGTGTATGTCCTTACCTGTCTTCCCTAACCTTCCAAACAACTGTTGTCTCTTGTGTTGATGTGCTCCTCAGTACTACAGACTGTGATTTCCCAAACATGTGTACCCCATTCAGAGATGCAATCACAGAGAAAGGGAGCTGCAACAGGTCAGGTACACAGCACTGCATTATGTATAAAAATGACTCCATTCGTATGAGGTCAAGGGACAAATATTTGAACATTTTCCTCTGGGACCTACGGTCCACATTTATAGAAAATAACTCTTACTTTATTTATGACTTCAATTATATTAATTATTATATTAGACAAACTACTGGTTAAAATATTGCATATCAGCCAATTGCCCTCTCTCACATCATTAAGTTATGTCATATCATATCAGTGACTTGAACATCTAGTGATCCTTCACGACTGTACCCAAACTGAATCTTGTATCTTGCTGAAAATAAATCATACATGAGTGTTCATCATTATTCTGACTACATGCCGTTTACCTTGCCCATTTTAAAAAAGACACACTGAAATAATGTTTACTGGGGGGTGTGGTTTTAAATGAATCATTCTGTACACACACTACACTTACTTCTGCATTATGGCTGCAGACATATGCACTATTTGTTACAAGTGTTCGTCCAGCACAGATAATGATATTGCTAAGGAAGATAACGGTATGGGACCTATTAAAGGACACAACAAGTATCCAAAACTAATCTTGCCTGCTATTTTGTACAATTGTGACATATGGTCTCACATTTAAGGAAGGAAAGGACACAGACTGACGGTGTTTGAGAACAAGGTGCTGAGGAAGATACTTGGAATCAAACAGGCATAACAGAAGGTTGGCCAGAACTGTATAGTCAGGAGCCTTATGATTTGTACTACTTGCAAATATTAAGGGCAATAAACCCACATACGACTTTATGTGTCTGGGAACGTAGCACATACAGTGGAAGAGAAATGCATATAAAATTTTTGTTGGAAAACCTGAAGAAAAATACCACTTGGAAGGATGGGAGGTCATACTTCAAATGGATCAGGATGGCAAGTAGGGACTGCATTCATCTGGCTGGCGACAGGGAACAGTGGCGCTTCCCGTAAACATGGTGATGCGTCTTTGGATTTCATAAAAGGGGGAGGGTTTTTTATTTTTTTTTTTTATTATTTTTTTTTTCCCCCCCTTTTTTTTTTTCACTAGCTTAACTCTGTACGATTCTGAAGACGGGCGTTGATTCATGTTTCTTCGTTAATCTAACTTCACCAACCTAAACTGGAATTTACACACAAAAACCGCACAGAAGGTACTTTGATGGGAGGACCCAAACCATATTCTGCACTTCAATAAAGGCATAACACAGAAAGACACAACCACTGCGGTTGTGAAGAAAGACACTTGAGGCTGTTATACGAGTACTAACACGATCGCAGTCCCCTCTTTTCCTGGTAAACAGTGGTAATCCACCAGAAGTTGTCAAACACATTATATGAACAACCATAATACAAGCTGAAGAGAAGCAACTGTTCACTAAAATACACACACGCCCATACAAACACAGATCATATAACTGAACACCATTTGTACGTATTCGTCCTTTTAAAATCCTGTCCGCACGCTGTAGTTATACTTCGGATGCTTCCGCTGTAGTTCGGGCGTTCTCGCTTTCGCCGGCAACTAGTGCGGCCAACTTAAGTAGTGATCAAGCACCCAAGTGACATCCGTGAATGCAGTGATTCATACAGGGATGTGTCCCACAGAACAAGCTTGTTCAGCGCGTTCGCGTATTTGCGAAAAGCGCCCATTGCGTTTATCACGTCAGTCCGTCTATTCGCATGTTTCAGCACGGATACTGCTGGGCGGATTTACGTGAAGGGACTTCATAAAAATGTGCCTAGAAATTCCAAAATTGTTTAAAACAGGGCAAAGTGTCCCGCAGTTTACTTGAAGACCCAAGTGTGTTTTATTGTTGCCGGCGACATGAAATCGCTGTAGAAGCGTTCTCTTCGAGTGAAATGGCTATTTTGAAAGCCGAGGAAGTGTAAACATTACACAAACATTATACAAACATTGCCAAACTTGTTATATCTCACATTGTGGCCGCTTAGGGACAAGGACTGTTACGTGTAGAGTACGCGCAGTCAAACACAACAATTATCACCTCTATTATTAATATAATTGGTATCAACAACAACTACATGTTTCGGCCCTACATGTGGGCCATCATCAGGTTGTAACCTTA
>Ga0123355_10014808_pt1 | contig 12214 bp, 10 predicted proteins | sample TergutEmb28metaG_3_FD_89872 | JGI IMG/M metagenome (GOLD analysis project Ga0123355, IMG submission 89872) | Embiratermes neotenicus P1 segment gut microbial communities from Petit-Saut dam, French Guiana - Emb289 P1 | ecosystem: Host-associated > Arthropoda: Insects > Digestive system > Gut ...
ATCAAAATTTTGACTTTTCATATTCACATTCCTCTCGTCTGATAATTAAAAATTGAGTACTGCGCACCTAAACTACTTGCGAGCTTGCGTTTTGCCCTTTCGTACCGCTTGCGTAAAACAGCGGCACTTGTTCCCATTTGAGCGGCTAATTCTTCATAGGAATAACCCTCGATGATGCGGGCGTATACCAATGCTCTGTCCTGTGGTTTTAGCATACCTAGGATTTAAAGTACCTCGTTGTCTGAATTTGCCGCGCAATCTGCTACGGTGTTTTCGGGGATATCACTAAAAAACATGAACTTTCGTTTTTTCACTATGTTCATGCACTTGTTATACGTGATTTTGTAAAGCCACGCAGATAAATTGCCGCCATCAAAAGCACCGATGTTTTGATATGCAGAAATGAAAACATCTTGCACAACATCCTCTGCATCTTGATGGTTGTATAGTATTGATGTGGCATATCTAAGCAGCCGCTCGCCATATTCGGAAACAACTTTATCGAGTTCAAACTCGTAGTTCATTTGCGGTATCACCTCTGTATCAATCGACCGTACACCTTTATAACAACTGAGGGATATAAAATTGTGACATTATGTAAAAAATTTTTTCAAGTGGTGACTGAGAGCCACCACTTGAGAAATTATACTACCGGTAAAATAATAGTAAACACCGCCCCGGTTTCTGGTGCCAGCAAATTATCGGCAGTGATACGCCCTCCCAAACTTTTTACTATATCCCTGCTTATTGCAAGCCCAAGCCCGTAATTACCGTTTTCGCCTTTGTAAAACCGCTCGAAAATACGAGATACATCCCTTAGGTTAACCCCGTCGCCGTCGTCTTGGATTATAATTTCCAGGTTGTTTCCTACTACATGGTAATGAACCTTAACATCACTTTTAGCGTAGCGTATGGCATTCGAAAGTATATTTATAATCGCACGTTCCAGCTTTTCTTCGTCTGCATTTATAGAAATTTCTTGCGCCGGGGATACTATTGTCACTTGCTTGCCGGATTGTTGAGCGATGGGCTTTATACGCTCGCAGCATTCGTATAACAAGTTTTGCGCATCCAGCGTAGATATTGTTATTTCTGCGCCGGTGTCCATTCTGGATATATACAGGAGCTCGCTAACCAAGTCTGTCATTTTTTGCCCCTCGGAAAGTATGACCGCGGCCGCTTCGTCTTTGTTGAAGATATCCCCTAATATGCCCTCTGCATAGCCCTGTATAGACATGAGCGGGGTACGAAGTTCGTGAGATGCATTTTGGAAAAACTGCTTTTGATTGTTCTCGTAAGCTTGTAACATATTGGACATGTTATCCATGCTTTTGGAAAGCTGGTTAAACTCCGTGTCGTTGAACGTTCCCGCGCGTTCGTTAAAATTCCCGCGACCTATTGTGTCGGCGTAGTCGCACAGGCGCACTATGGCCCGCTTAAACCTCGCCGACATAGCAATGGAAATGACCAAGCTTAAAAGCCCCGAAACCGCAAGTAACACCCCAAGTATACGGTTCATGCTGTTGGTGAAAACCATGGCAGCGCTTATGTCGGTATACATTAAAATAGATATGTTGCCATCGGGTATTGGCCGCCTAGCCGCGCTGAGGTAATAGGTACCGGTAGTACCGGCAATTCTTCTCATCTCCCTATCCGTAATCCGCGCCCGGTTTGATGCGTAGTAATCTACCAAAAACTCAACTTCTGCCCTTTGTGCGTATGGCAAAAATTCCAACACAGGGGTTAATATTTCGTTTTGGTCATTGATGATAATGGCATCTGCGCTTACAAATGATTGCTGATGCCTGATGGGGCGTATCGCAGAGAGCCCTATGACAAGTTCATAAGGTTCTTGTCTGGGCACGACAAATGACGGCGGATTATTAGGCCACCTCATGTGTAGCGATGGTTGAAATACAGTTACAGGTTGGATTTCAACATCTTGCCATATTTCAATTTGAAACCTACCCATTTGCATGGGCGGCATGTATCCCTCAACAATTCTAATGCCGTGCGGCTGTGTAATTCCGTTATCTTCGCTTGCAACCCATACTAAATTATCAGTAAAAGTGGTAGTTAAATACACAACATCCATCATACCGCCGAAAAGTTCCCGCTCGGCTTCCGCCCTTATATAGTTGCTAACCAATACATTAAATAAGAAATACACCACCAGAAAGCTGATAAAAATTACACCCGTACAGTTTAATATCAGTTTTTTTGTGAAGCTTTTCATAATGTCACCTCGAATTTATTCTAAAGCCGTGTCCCCATACGGTATCTATGGAAACAAGGCTGTCTATCTCTGCCAACTTTTTGCGCAAACGTTTTACGGTAGCATCGGTGGCTCTGGTTTCTACTGCGTTATCGTATCCCCAAATCTTGTTTAGTAATTCGTCTCTGGACACGGCTTTGTCCTGGTTTTCCAGCAAGTATGTCAGCAGGTTAAACTCTGTACTTGTAAGCACTAATTCCTTGCCGCCGCAGTATGCCGTTAGCTTACCCGGGTAAACGGTTATATCCGCAAATGTTATAGACTCGTTGGCTTTTGTTATGGCTTCCGTATCCATTTCAACCCTGCGCAGCATGGCCTTTACCCGCATAATAAGCTTAACAGGGCTAAATGGCTTTGTAAAATAGTCGTCACTGCCAAGGGAAATGCCGGAGATGTAGTCTTCTTCCGTATCCCGTGCGGTGAGCATGATAATTGGCACTTTGGAAATTGCCCTCAGTTTTGTACATATGATAAGCCCACTGCTGCCCGGCATCATGATGTCCAGTACGACAAGATCGCAGGGCTTTTCTTGAAAGGCTTCATATAACAGGTCGCCGTTTTCGAAGGCTTTTACCGCATAACTTTCTTTTTCTAAAAATGACCGGATTAAGTGCCGGATATTTTTTTCGTCTTCGGCGATATAAATTAGTTTGTTCATGTTTCACCTCATCTTATGAAAGATTATATCACGCGAAAAACCGCAATTATCGTTTGTCTCAATTTTGTTACAATTTCAAGCTGATTTTGCCCAAATTTATTTTGTATACTTCCCCTTGCAAAAAACGCCTGCATGCAGGCAAAAAAACACCTGGTACCAGGTATATTAATTTGGAGGAATGCGACAATGAAACACTTACTTAAAATTGCCATTTGTATGGGGCTGACTGCGGTGCTGCTGCTTTCAACAGCTTGCGGTGGTAACAACGGAAGTAATGGCAATAGCATGGCAGAAGCTGCTACCACCGGTACAGACGGCAACAGAGCCGCTGCAACGGCTACTGCCGCAACCGGTAGATACGTAGAAGTAGACGTTACACCGCCAATAGACGGCTGGTTTATGAGCCTTATTGCGCAAGACGGTACACTGGCAGCTTTTGACGAAGGGCTGCGCACAAGGTACGACAGCACCGACATGGGCGAAACATGGACACCATCACCGGGGCCGGGAAGCGGCACAGACCGTTTCGAGGGCGTGCGGACTGCCGCATTTTTACCTGACGGCAGGCTGCTTGCCTATGTGCAATACGAGGGCATGACAAAAATATCCCCGGACGGCGCAACGGAACATTTCCCGGTAGATGAAATAGACAGTGCCGTTGCGGATGGGGATACCCACAATATTACGCTGATACAAGCACTGGACAACGGGCAGATTATGCTTACTTACAGCATAGACTGGATTGCCAGGTTTATGCGGGAACATGACATGGGCGATTTTGTAGGCAGATTCGGTAATGACGAAGATGGCGATGATATAGAAGACCTTGACATGGGAACAGTTGAAGATGCCTATAACGAAATGTACGAATATGAAGACGCAACAGAAGGCATGGAAACCGGCGGCAGAGGAACGGTTCGCACAAGCGAAGTGCGGGTAAGCGGTACCGCCGGTGTTGGCGGAGATTTTAGATTTGGTGATATGGAAACAACCGCGATACATGATCTTGCCACGGGGCAGCAGATATCTACACGGGAAGTGCCGACTCCCGTTGGCGCAAACAGCCACGGCGATATCTACACAATGCAAGGCCACAGCTTGCTCCGCTACGGCGCAAACGGATATGTAGATACTGTACTTGACGGCACAGCATTTGCCTTTGGCGCGTCCAACAACAGTGTTGCATCTGTGCAACTGCTTGCCGACGGGGGCTTAGTTGTAAACGTGCTGGTAGACTGGCAGTTTAACCGTCTGTTCAAGTACGTTTGGGATGCTAATGCCACGGTGGACCCGAACAAAACTATCACCATTTGGTCGCTGGAAGACAACGCCCTTGTGCGTGCCGCAATAACCGAAATTTGGCGGCTGCACCCGGACGCAGACATAACTTACGAAATAGCGCTTTTGGGCGACACCACTATATCCGCGTCCGACGCTATCCGCACGCTAAACACACGCCTGCTAAGCGGCAGGGGCCCGGACATCTTGATACTGGACGGCGCACCAATTGACAGCTATGCAGGCAGGGGAATGCTGCTGGATTTAACAGGGCGCGTAGACACCGGCGGCATTTATCAAAACCTGCTTGCGCCGTACCTGGACGGCGGGCAAATGCACGTTATCCCTACGCAATTTTCAATCCCTATGCTCATGGGAAGTGCGCACACATTGGCCGAAGTATCAACGCTTGCCGCGCTTGTGGAAAGCATTGTAACCGGTAACCCCGCCGCGGCTATGGATCAAGGCAGAATGCTGGGCGGTATACCCGAAGATGAGCGCGCTCAAATGGGCTTCAACGACCTTGAAGAGCTTTTCGATCTCATGTGGCAAGCAAACGCTTCGGCATTCATAAATGATAACCGCTTGGATTCCGACGCGCTGCGGGAATTCCTTGCGGCAATAGAAGCCATAAGCAATATGTACGAGCTAACCGCAGCAGATAACATAACGGGTGGAATGGGCGTATTTATGGCTGTTGGCGGTGGCGGCGGAAGGGCGAACATGGTTTCCGGCTCGCTCATGCAATATATGATGCAAAGTACAAACCTTGCGGCGTTTTCGGTGGATAATATTATGCTTTTGCAAATGATGATGGCCCGTGACGATTCGGAACTTGCGATATTCCCTGGGTTAACGCCGGGTGCATGGCTGCCTTCTACAATTGTTGGCGTGTCTGCCGACACAAGCGTCGAAGATTTTGCAATCGCATTTGTCAACACGATGATATCCCTGCAAGTGCAGCAGATAAACCACGGCGAAGGGCTGCCCGTAACACGGCAGGGCATTCAGGCACAAATAGCCCAAATAAACCAGCAACTTGCGGAATTTGATATGGATCCGTTCGACGTTGACATGGATACATTTGTAAACCAGCTTCAAACACCGGCGTTAATTGAAGCAACCTTGCGCGAAATGATTTGGGGAACCGTAGAGCGGCTTTGCACAGGCAGAGTTGACCTGGAAGGGGCTGTACAAGAAGTTGAGCAAAACATTAGGAACTATTTGGCAGAACGTTCGTAAATTTAAAAGCGCGCTTGCGTGTGCGTTTCGTGCAGACCAATTTTCTGGCAGAATGCGTAAAGGAGGTGAGGGCTTTACCGCCCTCGCCTTTATGGCGCCCAGCCTCATCGGCATATCCGTATTTTTTCTGATTCCGTTTGTGGATACCGTCCGCCGCAGTTTTTACGACGTGCGGGGTGTCAATTTCATAGGTTTCGAAAGTTATGTATCTGTACTTAACAATGCGGCGTTTCGACTTGCGGCAAGAAATACCGCATTATTCGTAGCATTTTGTATACCGCTGCTGCTTATTATCAGCCTTGGCACTGCGCTTTTGGTGCGGTCTATCCGCCCGTATGGGAAGCTTTTTAAAACAAGCTTTCTGCTGCCAATGGCTGTACCGGTGGCCAGTATTGTTTTGCTGTGGCAGGTGGTGTTTAACGAAGGCGGGCTGGCCAATACGGTTTTAACTACCTTTGGCCTAGAACCCATTAATTTTATGGGGTCAGGGGCCGCATTTTGGGTATTGATTTTTACTTATCTTTGGAAAAATACCGGCTACAACATGATTTTGTGGCTGGCGGGGCTGGATGGCATATCAGACACATTGTACGAAGCTGCCCATGTAGACGGCGCAAGCAAGTTGCAAAGTTTCAGGTATGTCACCCTGCCTTGCCTGCTGCCGACTATCGGCATTGTGTCCATTTTATCGCTGCTAAACAGCTTTAGGGTTTTTAGGGAGGCATACTTGGTGGCGGGTTCCCACCCACACGATTCTATGTACCTATTGCAGCATTTGTTTAATAACTGGTTTCAAAATTTGGACATAAGCAGGCTAAGCGCGGCGGCTACGATGATGGCCATGGTGCTGCTGGCAATTATTTTGTTGATGCGGAGATTTTTAAATGAAAGCGATTAGATTCCTTCCCCTAACCGCCCTAGCCCTGCTCGTGTGGTGGGTGCTTTGGTTTATGGTCATGGGAAGCCTGATGTCCATTGAAGAATTAACCGGAACCATAGGCCCTGCGCTATCCGGCGACGAAGGGCTTGCCTTTTGGCCGCTGCTGCCCACATGGCCTACATTGCAGCCCCTTGTTAGGCTGCTTTTAGACACGCCGCAATTTTTTGTTATGTTTTGGAACACATTTAGGCTGGTTATACCATCCATTCTGGGGCAGTTGATTTTTGGCGCACCGGCGGCATGGGCACTAAGCCGCTTTCGCTTCCGTGGGCGCAAAATTGTAGCTACGGTGTATATCGCGCTCATGCTCATGCCGTTTCAGGTGACCATGGTGCCTAACTTTTTGGTTATAGACCGCCTGGGAATGATGGGCAGCATTTGGGCGGTTATCCTGCCGTTTGCGTTTTCGGCGTTTCCCGTGTTCATTATGCTAAAGGGCTTTGACGCTGTGCCGCGTGCGCTTTTGGAGGCGGCATCTATAGACGGCGCGGGGCCTGTGCGTACATTCGTAAGTGTGGGGCTTCCGCTTGGTATGCCAAGTATCCTGGCAGCACTTGTACTGGGTTTTTTGGAAGTGTGGGGCGCAATAGAGCAGCCGATGACATTTCTCAACGACCCGGCAACGTGGCCGTTGTCGCTGTTTCTGCCGCAAATCGTTGCAGAAGAGTTGGGCCTTGCCATGGCGGCATCGCTGTTGATGCTGCTGCCCGCCGCACTGTTTTTCTTCTTCGGTCAAAAATATCTGGAACTTGGCATACAGGCCGCCGGGATTAAGGAGTAATGGTATGAAAAATTTTATTGCACGTATAAAAGCGTCCGACCCTACGCAGCGCCGTTCTGCCGGTAATATATTCAAATTTTTAGCGGTACTGCTGGCGTTTACGCTCATTGCCCGCGGCACAAGCGGCGCAACGCTTGCCAGGGTGGTACTTGCAACACCGGAAAGAAGTGAAATAATTGACGCGATTTCCGGAACCGCCACGGTGTATTCGGCAGACACCATCGAAATTACAGCCCCGCAAGGGCTTACCATTGCCGAAATGCTTGTGAACATCGGACAAAATATAGAACGCGGCAACGCCATTGCCATTTTTCAAATGGACGAATTGGAGGAGCAGCGCGTCCGCGAAGAAGCAAGCCTTAGCAGAATGCATCTTGACCTGGAAAGGCTGGAACGCGGGGAAAGCATTGACGCAAGCGCCCTCGAAAGCGCACAGCGCAGCGTACGGCGCGCGCAGGAAGATTACACCGCAACCGTACGGCAAGGCGAAGCCGATGTGGCCGAAGCAGTAGAGGCTTTGGACGCGCTTATCGCTTCAACTTATGGGGCAGACGCATATATGCTACCGTCTGCCATCCGCACCCACCAGCGCGCATTGGAGGATTACTATTCCACGTTAGCGCAGGGGCAGACAGATATTGCTACCGCAGAAGAAGCGTTACGGGAAATAAACGTTGATGACACGACACTGCAAAACACAATGCGCAGCCATCAGCGCGCATTGGACGATTATTATTCTACGATGGCGCAAGGGCAGGCAGACATTACCGAGGCGCAAGAAGCCTTAGACGAATTGCGAACCCGCAGTGCTTCCACCGCAGACCGTACCGCGCTTGAAAATGCCCAGCGCGGCCACCAGCGCGCCCGGGATGACTACAACACAACAAGGCGGCAAGGCGAAGACAACATACATGCCGCGCAGCTTGCCTTGATGTCCGCGATTGACGCATACCATGACGCCATATTTGCATCGGCAATCGACCCAAATCCGGCTGCCATAAACGCAGCACGTGCAGAAGTTGAAAGAGCGCAAAACGCCATAACCACTGCGGAAAATACGGCCGAAGCAAACTTGCTTACGGCACGCCGCAGGCTGGAAGACGCAGAGGCAAGCCTGGCCCAGGCACAGCGCAATTTTAACGACACCACCCAAGGCGACCTGGAACGGGCAGAAACTGCCCTAGAAACGGCGCAAACCCGCGCCGCAGATAATTTACTTGCAGCGGAGCGCAGACTCGAAGACACCGAAGCAAGCCTGGAGCAAGCACAACGCAATTTTGACAACAGCGTAGCATCCGCAACAGAACAAGCGGAAAACGCACTGGAAACAGCACAAACCCGCGCCGCAGACAATTTGCTTGCCGCCGCACGCAGACTGGAAGACGCAGCCGGCAATGTAAACTCCGAAGTCGAGCGCGCACAAGCCGCCGTACAAACAGCCATGAACAGAGCCGACGATAACCGCCAAACAGCGGCCCGGCGCACAGAAGACGCCATCGCAACACGAGACACCGCGCAGCAAAACCACGAGCGAAGCACCCAACAAGCCGCCGATACTTCGGCACAAAATGTCATTAACGCCACAACTTTGCAGTTGGATATTACGGCGCAGCAACATACCGTGGACATTCTGGACACACTTATCTCAAACATCGGAATTTTATACGCCGAGTACGCCGGCACAGTATCTTTTGCGATGCCAGCGGGCGACACAACAAGCACCAGCCCATTCATTAGCCTGCGCGACACCGCCGAAGGCGGCTTTGAAGCACAAATGCAAATAACACGAACCGAAGCGGAAAGGCTGACCGTAGGAAGCGAAAGCGAAGTAACAACCGGCGGTGGCAACATGTTTTTTACCCCAACCGTGACCGGAGTAGTGTCCGGCATTTCGCAGCCGGACGACAACGACCGCGTAACCATTACCATCGCCCTGCCCGACAGCAATTGGAACGTGGGGCAGCGGGTAGATGCGCAAATTATTTTAAGCCGCGCAAACTACGACTTTAGCGTGCCCATTTCCGCAGTGCATTCAGACAATGCGGGATATTTCTTACACATAATGGAACAGCGCAACACAGTGATGGGGCTGCAAAACGTTGTAGTACGCGTCAACGTGACCATTTTTGCGTCCGATAACCAAATGGTGTCTGTCATGGGGCCGGTTAGCCGAAGCTGCCAAGTAATAATAAGCAGCAACCGGGCGATATCCGTTGGCGACCGCATTCGTGTTGCGTAGCTTAGGTGGAAAAATGACGATTACAAAATCGAAAATTGCAAGCATCTTGCTATGGTGCGTATTCGGCGTTTTGCTAACGATAGGCTTTTTGGAAGCCGCCGCAATCGCACGGTTCCCCGGTGTATCTTTGCGGTACAACCAGCCCATTACGGGGCAAACCGCCTACAGAGCGCGGCAATATTCCATCGAAAATACCGAGCGCAACCCGTTTTGGCCCACATTTTGGCACCAAAGCAGCACGACATTTTCTGTTGGAACCAGAACGGCGCAGGCAAACGCCATTTCATTTTCCGGCGATGCCGCATTGGTGTGGCCTGCGCAATACATCACAGGCAGCCCGCCAAGCTCTATTGACGGAAGCGGTGTCGCTGTGTCGGAGGCCCTTGCACACAGGCTATGGGGCAGCACAGATATTGTGGGAATGCTGGTTTATGTAGATGACAAACCACGCACTGTGCGTGGCGTGTTCGAAGGCACCGCTGAACTTGCGCTGCTGTCCTTTCATATCGAAGATACGTCGCAAAGCTGGACTGCCGTAGAACTTTCCAGCGGCGCACCCCATCCTACCCGCAGCAATGCAGAAAGCTTTGCACTGGCCACCGGCCTTGGCAGGCCAAGTTATGTACTCATGGACGGGGCAATTACCCTAGCCCGTTTCATGTCGATACTCCCGCTTTTGATACCCGCTGTTTATGCACTGGTGTTGCTTGCGGCATTTATAAGAAAGCATTACCGCGCCGCGGGTACACCAATAATTTTCTCCGGGTTTATATTGCTTGCAATTTTACTGCCGTTTTTGCTGAATGCCCTGCCTCCGTGGATAATTCCCACACATTGGAGCGACTTCTCGTTTTGGTTGTCGCTGTTGCAGCAAGCGAATGATGGTTTGCGTGAATTCCTTAGCGTTAACCCTATGCTGCGTGATGTGGAGTTGAAAATGCGCCTGCTAAGGCAGGCCGGGGTTATGGTTATTTCGATATGTTGCGGCATTATTGTTTGCACAAGACAGTCTAAAAAGCAGTGAATGTATGAAAATTCAGTTGGTGGTTTCAGGTAGTCATCAACTGATTTTTTATTTTTAAGAAACTGTTAAGAAACAGGCAAAGACTGTTAAGGATATTCCATGCTACTATACGTACATAAACAAAACAGGGCAACGCCCCATCAAAAAAGGAGAAAAAATTATGACTAACAGCATCAGCTACAACACGAACGAAAACAAACAAATGGACTTTCAAGGTGCGCGGCCAATGAATTCCGTGCGCAGTACTAAACAAGTGATTAGTAACATTCACGCCTTGGTTGGAGGAATACTTTTTGGAGTAGGCGTGTTTGTCTTTGCACTGCATTTCTTTTTTGACCATAACTCCGCCGTGCTTTCACTGCAAATAACCGGAGGGTCATTGGCTTTATCGGGTATTATTGAGCTGATTATCTCCGCATTTTTTCGTAAGTCTGCCCGCGGTGAGCAAACAAAACTGGCGAGACTAAAGGCAGAAGGTTTGAGCTTCCCAGCAGAAATCACAAAAATACAGCGTCACGTTGGTATACATTTTGCTCGTTCTTTTCCCATTTACGCCGAATGTATCTACAAGAACCATGAGGGTAGGACTTGCTTGGTTAAAAGCCCGTCATTCCTACATGAAAACAAGCATTTTGACCTGTTTCCCTATAGCACGGCAGCACTCAATATTCCCAACAATGACAATTACTCCGCATTAGTATATGTAAACCCTCATAACCCCCAGGACTACGCGGTAGAAATTTATACGCAAACATATGGAAGCGCAAGGGGTCTATGATTACCGATAATGCCGTAATAAGCGAAGAATTATTTTCACATAACGTACAAGCAAATAACTATACTTGCTTGTACGTTATATCCAACCCACACTTTTCATAAATTTCTAAAATCACAGGCTCTTTTCCGTCAATGTAGCTGTCAATATTATGGGGGAATTTCGCTGCCATTTCAAGTTTTATTTTGCTGTATTTATCGCGGTCAGCCGGGTGCAGCCGCAAATAATCTCTAAAGGTAGTTTGCCTTTTATGCTCCATCGCATCATTTGGGCAAATATACAAATGGTGCGCCATCAAATGCGGCTTATCGGTGTATTTGAACGCTTCCCTGCCGTTAACATCTAAATCGCCCATATGGGTATAGCCCAGTTGTGCCAACCTTTGAATAATCTCAGGCAACAGACCATTGTTATCAATAATAATAATCATATCTACTATCGGCTTCGCGTACAAACCCTTTACAGACGTACTGCCAACGTGCTCGATTGACAATATCAAGTCCTCCACAACTGGCAATATTTCAGCTTTTATCTTTTCGAATTCGTGCGCCCAGTTTTCATCGTGCGGAACCACAACGATATTACGCATTTAATAGCCCGCCTTCCTATCCACCACACGCTCAAATGGACGGCCCGCCAAGTAATCTATCAAGTACCGCACAAATTTGCCCACCACTAATTCAGACGTATTGTCACGCCCGCCATGGCTCGTGTGCGGCGTGATGATGACGTTTTGCATATCCCAAAGCGGGTTGACCGGCGGCAAGGGCTCCGGCGTGGTTACATCCAAGCCTGCACCGCCCAAATGTCCATTTGCTAACAGCTCTGTAAGCGCATCTTGGTCGATGGCACTTCCCCTGCCTACATTTACTATGAATGCGCCTTTTTTCATATTCGCCAAACGCTGGCGCGATAAAATCCCCGCTGTTTCGCCCGTACCGGGAAGGGCAAGTGCTACGATGTCGGCGTCTTGTATTGCTTTGTCTACTTGCTCTGCGGTGA
>Ga0123355_10014809_pt1 | contig 12213 bp, 7 predicted proteins | sample TergutEmb28metaG_3_FD_89872 | JGI IMG/M metagenome (GOLD analysis project Ga0123355, IMG submission 89872) | Embiratermes neotenicus P1 segment gut microbial communities from Petit-Saut dam, French Guiana - Emb289 P1 | ecosystem: Host-associated > Arthropoda: Insects > Digestive system > Gut ...
ACAACACTACTACTACTACTACTACTACTACTACTACCACCACCACCACCACTACCACCCCAACACTACTACTACTACTACTACTACCACCACCCCACTACTACTACTACTACTACTACTACTACTACTACTACTACTACCACCACCACTACTACACTACTACTACTCTGCTACTACTACAACTACCACCACAACACTACTACCACTACCACCATCACAACACTACTACTACTACTACTACCACCACTAGCACCACAACACTACTACTACTACTACTACTACTACTACTATTACTACACCTGATCCTGCTTTCGTATTTTTATACTCTCCCTTGTATTCTCCATTTCCATTGTTCTTATTTCCTAACTTCTTTAACTAAGACTCTTCTTCGAACACTACTACCATAAATATCCTCCTTCTTTCCTACTCTCCTTTTTTCCCATTAATTGCCTTGTGTTACTTTTTCAGCCAGCTGGTCAGTTTGTCTGTTAGTGAATTCGTCAGTCAGTTGATTATTCATGTTTATATCCGTTTAATAAATCAGTCATCCAATTAGTTGGTCACTCATACCTGTCTTCTCTAACCTGCTTCTTCTAGCAAGTTATGTCGTTTTCACATTCTCATTCTCTTTAGGAACTTGTAACGTTGTAGTGACAAACAGGAAGAGCAAGAAGCTCGGTTAATAAATTACGAATCTTTGACTTATGCCCGGCCCCTTCATTTGCGTCGGTCACGCGAAGATAAGTTCTGTCCTGTTGGCCACAACTCCAGAGATTTTTAGTCGAAACTTAGTTATGCCTTTTTTACTTTCATGTGTTGTCCCCGTCTCCATTTATCTCTCTTACGCCTTACACGTTGTTTCTTATGAAACTTCAGGGGGAAAGCCCGACTAATTTTATCAAAGCACGGTTGAAGTCATTTCTACTGTAGGCCTCTACAGGCTATTTCCCAACGCATATAAGATAAGTCCATTATAGAGAACTTTCATTCAGTGACTTATAATTATTCAGATTTTCAACCTAAACTCCGAAATTATGACGTTCCAATAGAACGTAATGTGTAAGTAATTAATGTCATTTTGTACGGTCTTTCTTGATCTGTGTTTAAAAAGCACCGAAAGGAGCACTAATATAGTAATAGCGGAACGTTTTTTATATATGAAAGGCTTAATAAGATTTCATATTTTTACCTTGGCCAGTGCTCAGATTGTTAAGTCCTGCTTGTTATAGCCTGTAGTCTTGTAGGTAGTTACTAGCAGTTCGGAGAGAAATGCTGTCTCCATGAAGCAGATAAGGGGAGTACCTAGAAATATACCTCCACTCATTCTTAGCCTCGTCACTAGTTGGTGGTAAGTGGTCAACATCGCACCCTGGACGCTTTACCTCAGGGTAAACAACCCCTGTACCTATCTTTATCGTTGCACCGTGCATTTCGTAGAGTCATTTAATTAGCATACCAACTAATGCACACACTGGCTTTCACACTTGCAAAGAATGTCAAAAAACCGAATCCCTTTGAACTCGTAACACTACAGACCACGAGGAAGGAGAACTATTGGAAGACCGAAGAAGTGTTGGCGCGAGCAGCTGTGACTCTGGAGACGGAACGGATCAAAGGGTTCAATCCTTGATGTTTATGATGATGATGATGATGATGATGATGATGATGACTAATGCACATACATAAAATTTCATATTAAAACACTTAAAATCGCTCCAACACGTTTCGATCCTAAGATCATCTTCAGGGAGCTACAATCTTCCTTGTTGAAGTCACATTTTTAAAAACACTCACTGATTAATTTCCTTACATTAACTTGGTGCTGTGGCAGGAAATTATTCAATGAGTGTTTTTAAAAATGTGACTTCAGCAAGGAACAGTGTAGCTCCCTGAAGATGATCTTAGGATCGAAACATGTTGGAGCGATTTTAAGTGTTTTAATGTGAAAGTTTATGTATGTGCTTTAGCTGGTATGCTAATTAAATGAATCCCTGTACCTATTGAATGGGAGGCTTCTTGACTTCCAGAACGGATCAGGGCGTTTTGGAGAAGAAAAATTCTGTTGAAACTAGCGGTATTCGAACATTTCAGCGCGTAGCCTGGTCACTGTACAATAGGCATTCTGGAAAATATTTTTTTCTTAGCTAGTCAAGAAATTCCCCAGCATTTTATAGAAACTGAAGTTTCGTCACAGTTTTCACAAAAGCCCACAATTTGTCCCTATTCTGGCCCAGATGATATCAATCCACGCCGTACGAAACAATCTCTTTAAGATCCACTCAAATGCTGTCTTTCAGTTTTAAAGAACGGTAGCACTGTGTTTCTCCAATAGTTGCTGTCCACTTACAAGGGTACACGGTGTCACAACCCACAGGTCTACAGCCTCTATTACACTGTAGCTCTAAGAGTCCTCTTTTACAATTTGAAACATTTATATGTGAAATCTTACGTTTATTGGACCGTGCATCATCTTGATAGTCGAATAAAGAGAGACCAACTTGATGTCACTTGCTTTATTATTTCATTACTTAATGCTCAACGTGTTTCGGATGTTAATACATCCATCCTCAGGAGCTTGCGACTTATTTGTTGAGTTATTTCACGGGTTGTTTTGCTCTGTAAGGATAGAGGTTATTGCATTAGCGTGCTTATTTAGTGGCGAGTGTTTAGTCGTCACTGCTGAACACTCGCCACTAAATAAGCACGCTAATGCAATAACCTCTATCCTTACAGAACAAAACAACCCGTGAAATAACTCAACAAATAAGTCGCAAGCTCCTGAGGATGGATGTATTAACATCCGAAACACGTTGAGTATTAAATACTGAAATAGTAAAGCAAGTGACATCAAGTTGGTCTCTCTTTATTCAACTATTTATATGTGAAATCTTTACCCGATATTACTGCCGGGGAAATGCGTAACGAAACAGCAGTATATCACATGTCGATGTTCAGTATCTCTTCTCTAAGCAATGTTTGGTTTCCGTCCATTAGTAGGAGGAAATTTCTGCAAGCCTCTTATTCTAACTTCAACCACCCCCTCCTCCACCCATAAACCCTTCGTTGTCGCGACTTTTCCTCGCGACCCCGCAAACTCGCCAGAACTACCCCCGACCCACAATTGTAGTTAGAAGGGCAGTTGGGGTATGATTTAAACGAAGCCTTAATGGTGCCATAAATACGGCTGGTTTCAATACATGGACGGAGCTACCCAATACATTACAACCTTGTACAAGCTTGATTCTAAAGGAGGAGGAGGAGGAAGCAAACCTCATCCGAAATGGCCTATTCGATCCCATATCTCTCTCTGCCTCTTCTTGTTCTCTTTCCTCATTCTGAAATATATACATAGACACAGGTGAGGGGATAGGGTAGCTTGAATGATTTCGTAAATTATGTGTTCATATATCCGCCAACGATCATAGTTTGTATGCCTGTAAGAGGAATTGGCTATGCAAGGCAATAGAAGTTGCTCACGTTTCATGGAAATTCCTTGCAATAGGTGAAGGTTTGTTTCAATTATTGTGTACGGGCTTTATTGTTAAATAATTGGCACAAGAGGAATTGGACGTTGCTTGGAAGATTGTGCGTGATAGATCATCTCGGTGTGAGGATTCATAAAGTTTTTTTTTTTATTATTATTTAATGGAAAGTGGATCTCGGTGCAATTGTCAGTAGTTTCGGGGTGACCCATAAACCATAGACATGCTTTCCCTTTTCGGTTGGGCTGTTATAAACCTCAGTGTAATTTGTAAATGCAAAATTATTGGTCAATAATATGTAAGGTTTGGGATGGACTCGTGTACGTATTTAAGGATAGGTATGAACGCGTGGCTCCTGTGAATGCGGTAAAGTTTTTAGCTTTTTGTCCTTGACAAGCTGAGCAACCACAGGGTAACATGACAGGATCTTTGCTTCGTGTAATTAGCTATTTATGGCTGTACGTTGCTCCTCACATCAACACCAACACCCAAACGTGGTTTTTTTTTTCAAGTACAGTTTCGTGTGTTTGCAGAAACGGAAGGGAATAAGCGAGACAGAAGGAAATAATTAAATGAAATAGAAATGGTATGTGAAACCTATATCTTCCTGTTATTTCCATATTTCCGCTTGCCAAAAAATCGCCAGTTACAGGAATACACCTATTTGTTCCTTCCCAATTCTTAAAAGATTTTTGACAGAAACCAGAATTTCGGGATTATCTGATCTTTTGACAAGAAACAAAAACTTTCTGTGCCAGTAGCTAATAAAAAATATCAGTACTCTCTTTTTAAACAAAAGGAGATAAAGGTGCGTTCCCCTTTCTGTAGACAGTGTACCCAGCCGTATTTTTGGCAACACAACATCTCCTAGTTTCAGACAAAAATTCATTGTTTAGCTAGTAACAATAGATATACAAATTACATTACCGAGCAGCTTGATGTAAAGAACTGGAATTTATTTATAAGGTACTCTGGTTCGAAACTCGGATCGTGTAACAGCAATCAAGAGATTATGTGTGTGTCTGTCTGTCTCAGTCTCTTGCGGATGCCTTTGACTAATCTCGACCCTTCTTACTGTTGATAAGCGTAACCAACAAGCTAAGTAGGTTTACATTTGTCTGTGTACTTTACTGCGTGACAAATAACAAAGTTATTAACTAAGACGAAGGAAAAGAAATATAGAAACAGAGAGAGAGAAAGGTGGTAACCGAAGGAAGGAGAGAAGGGAATAACAAAAAAGGATAGAGAATGCGGTAGGCAAAAAGAGGGAAAAAAGCTAAAAAGAGAAAGGAATAATAGTTTGTTGAACTGTAAGTTTAAAATTTTACGAAACATAGAGAAAGAATGAAATATATTCATTAATCTGTTAAGTGACAGAAGTAGTGATGGCACTGTCGCTTCTTTCGTGCGGTGCTTTCGACATTAGAAGGATTCTGCAATTTATGTTTTGTTCTTGTATATATTTCTTTCGTGGCTCCATTATGGGCCTGTTTTGAATTTTTCATTATTTAGTGATGACGACGCTTTCAGACAGAACCTGAGGACCATGGGTTTATTTCTTCCATGCTTACATCCCGTGTATTTACGCTTACATAAAGATATAAATTACAAGGTCAGTCTTTTGTGTCTTCCCTGTTTTCACCCAAATATGAACAGCACAAAATAAGCAAGAAACTGGGGAATGTTAAAACTTTTCAGCCTGCTTCCCTTCCCTTCTGGCATTTGCCTCTTTCTCATCCCTTCGCCCGGTCAGCAAGCCCTTTCTCTCCCGCCATGTTGCCTTCCTTTTATATAACAAATGGCATTCGAGCATCTGAGGATTAAATTTGATCAGTGTGGACATCAAGATTCATTGCGCCATTACAGAAATGATCTATGTTCGCTTTTAGTATAGAGGGGAACTACTTCACCTCTCTCCGGCGTTGTCGCTTGTGCCTGGTTTCAAAGGACTATTATCTGTTTTTTTTAGTGGAAAAGGATCTGTCGTCCTTTTCTTTCTGCAAAAGTAGCAAGGGAGTTTGTAGGGGTGCGACATTTTTATTATTATCTAAGAGCTAGCGTCTCTGTGCTAAAAGTATGGCCGCGACTCGTCGGTTTAACCATAACAGGTATTGCGTATGGTTAATATATTGTTATACACTAGAGTCGTCCAGATAACCGCATTACTCTTGCAGAGGCGGACGGGAGAGATTGCTTTCCTTCTTTCCGGAGCCAATAAGTTGCTGCTGTCCTGTGTCTTCCATATAGTGAGAAACTTTATGGAATCGGTCAACTGAAAAGTGCTACACGAAAAGGTTTCCATGGTCATTTCCTAACACAGCACCGTTTCTGCTTGTATTTCGAAACAAGAAATTATGGGATAGGATTTGCAATAGCTACTTTCCTTTTATATTGATTGATTGTTGGGCAGTTTTACGGCTGGATTATTTTACTAAATAGCTTAAGTCAGGATGGCACAATGAAATGGAAGAACACGGTTTATTTACAATTACTATCTAGGATTTCCCAGAATTTTTCTAAGAAAACTGAGGAAAGCAAGGGAAAACTAAAGACAGACTAACTTTTCTCCACACCGCAAATTGAAAATGCAACACTCCAAATACAAAATAGGAATGATTACGATAAACGAGCGACTTTTATAACTGCCTGTTTGAGAATGCAATGTAGTTAAAATCGCAGTATGTTATCATCATCACCATCATCTTCATCACCTGTGGTAAGATGTCGGGTATATTGCATGATGCTCAAATGTAACATGTCTCTTTGCTAATGCGTGACTGTTACTACAAAATTAGTGACGTATTCTACAAAAGTAGCCTGCGACTTATTAGGGCTTACAACTTCCAGTTACAGAATTTTACGGGATTTATATTTCAAGAAATACTGCAATAATCCTGACTTGACCAACCGTTAATTTGACTGCCGACACCGGGCGTTACGTTTCTGGAAATCTCAATGCAAGGCCTTAGCAGAAACAGGAGCTTCATACGAATTGAAACCAAAATACGTATAAAAATCTTTTGTTTATTGGACCGTGCATCATTGTGATAGTTGAAGAATAAAAGGCCAACTTGATGTCACTTGCTATTTTATATCACTTCTTACGTGCTCAGCATGTTCGGACATTAATATATCCATCATCAGGACACACATCGAACGAAGAACAGTACGACCAATGTGGCAATTCAACAGAATAGTCTCAAGCTCCTGATGATGGATATATTAATGTCCCAAACATGTTGAGCACATAAGAAGTGAAATAAAATAGCAAGTGACACCAAGTTGGTCTTTTATTCTTCAACGTGTAAAAATATTGGTGCAAACTATCGGGGGAATAGTCCACGTGGAACAGCTAGGCAAAATGGCAAGAAAGTATTAAAATTAATCTTATAAGTTACACGTAAGTCATGAGTGTGTGGAATGGATTCGCCTGGCTGCTACATTTCCTTCCCAACAAATCTGGATATCATAATGCCGACGCCTCTGGTACTGAAAACCGAACTCTGAGGAAGAAAAAATTGGTTACGAGAAGAAAACAGCCGATATTTAAAAATCCACACCTGGCGAAAATTTTGTTTGCAACAAATTATTGTGAAGGCGGGAGATGTATATGTGTTTGAGGCCCACAACGAAGAAAATTACTTTGAACACGTGTGTTTCGGTGTTGCACGCAGAATCAATATGGGTAGTAGGAGCTTTTTTCAGAGATCAAAGCGGACGGGGTGCGAAGCTGACTAATTTATATATAATGTCCAGCATAATATTGTGTGGCGCTATATGACTACTACTCCACCATATAACTTCATGGCCGTTTCAGGGATAATTATACTTTTACGTTCTCCTTACATTTACATTTCTCCTTACATTTACAGTATTAACTGCAATAACAATCTAGCTCTTTCCCCTACATACCCCTACCTACAGAGAAATAATAATATTTGGCATTTTGTGTTCAGGAAAGTGCATTTCCTGTGTAGACAGTTAAATGCTCAGAGAATTTAATATGTCAGTTACCCTTTGTGTTTATTGTCCAACTATTGCACTCAATTATATAAAATCTTTAAAATGCTAAAAACAATTAAACTTAGAACAACTGAAGAATAAAAAACCAACTAGATGCCACTTATTATTTTATTGTACTTCTTACAGGCTCAACACGTTTCGGGCATTACTATAACCATCATCAGGAGCTTGCAACTATGATGTTGATTACCACATTGGTCGTTTCGTTCTTGGTTTGCTGTATGGTGGAGGTTAGGTGCAGTTAGGCTGGACTAGTGTCTAGGCTGCAGGCTAAAGCATGCTTTAGCCTGCAGCCTGCAGCCCCGACACAAGTCCAGCCTAACCGCACCTAACCTCCAACATACAGTAAACCAAGAACGAAACAACCAATGTGGTAATCAACATCATAGTCGCGAGCTCCTGATGATGGGCATAGTAACGCCCGAAACATGTTGAGCCTATAAAAAGTACAATAAAATAATAAGTGGCATCTAGTTGGTTTTTTATTCTTCAGTTATCACAGAGATGCACGGTCCAATAAACATCATATTAAAACAACCTCTCCAACATGTTTCCTTTCACGTGGGAACCACAAATACTGGTTGTGGCTCCCTGATGATGGTTCCCACGTGAACCGAAACATATTGCAGCGGTTGTATTAAGTTTGTTTTTTAACATTCTAAAAATTTTATATAATTGAGTGCATTAGTTGGACAATAAAATAATTGATATTACTGATGCACAGTGTAGCCATGAAGAGGATGTCAGTTACTCTTGGCGTTTGTAAATCGTGGTGTAATTGATGTGCAAACTGCATAAGCCATCAATTTAAATTTTCAGTTTCTTTTGCTTGTTACACAAAGCGGAAAATATAATTGGAGCTGAATATGGTATATAATCATTGAGTGGTAATTATTTTTCGGGCACTGGAAAGACTTTCAGTAGTACACACACTATCTGGCTGAATAAATTCTGAATGTGGAGCAGATAGCAAGGTACTACCGGGGAGGAATTCACATTACATACATACTGGGCTGTGGGCTAATTGAAAGCAACGGGCATTATATGCATCCCCCGACCACTGGCACAAAAAAAAAAGCCTGTTTTCTAAATGACGAATTTTGCATTGCATACGTAACGCGCGGATCAGCAGTAATCCATAGAATCAGCTGATGAGTGACGTGAACAAATGAATATCGACAGAGCCGCATCTCTTGTCATATCTGGCTGGTAATGGTGCTAACGAATGGACGCTGTGCCAAATTACAATAACACTTCCTTCCATAGTAAAACGAGCAGACTTAACTTATGCTTAACACTGGCCCGCTCCGCTTCATTTAAAAAAAGTGGATCAATTTATTTCAGTTGCAGTAATGATACCCGAAGTGATGACGTTTGAAAATTGAAAGCAAAAATGATTCACCCATCTGCAAATATAGCCAGCAGAGTGACTTCCGGCCATAAAATAATTAGAGAAAATTGAAGAATATTTTACAGAGCTCTTTATTTTGTTCCAATTTTTATTTATTTCCCTCTTTTTCCTTCTTCTTTCTTTCCCCGTTTTTTTTTACTCCGTGGTTATTTACTTCTTCTTCATTAGGATTTTGATGGAAGGCACATTTAATTTAATAAAGCTTCATGTAGGGTAACGCCACGCCTAAAGCTTGTACTTGGGGTAATTTTCACACGTAAATAAAATACCATCAAATAATATTTCTCTTACATATATGCTGAAATTAATTTCTGGAAACACATATGATTAATTTCAATAAATGTAATTAGATGGGGACCGCGGTAGCACAGTGGTTAAGGCGCAGTGCTACAAATCGGAAGGTTGCTGGTTCGATCCCAGCTGGTATCATTGGAATTTTTCATTGACATAATCGCACTATGGCCCTGGGGTGGACTCAGCCTCTAACAGAAATGAGTACCAGGAGCATTTCCTGGGGGTAAAAGCGGCCGGTGCGTAAGGCTGACAACCTTACCACCATCCTATGCCGTTGTCGTGTAATCTGGGAACCTTAACTTCCTGGAACCCTCTGGGCCACTCCAGGCCTGTAATGGGACGGCTTTACCTTAAATGTAATTAGATAATTCAAGTAAGAGGCGACTGTTGAGGGGTGTTGTAAGCCTCGCATACCATTGACTGTAGTAATGTGTTCATTCGTATGACTTATAAATGAATAGTCGAATTGAGATATTGTGAAACTGAAATGGAATATCTGACGTTCTCTTTTCGCAGTTACACGTGTGTTGTTTTAGCTAACGGTCGAATGCCACGCCTAACATAACAGCGTATATTCCAGTTTCAATTTGAAATAATGGCCCAGAAGACAGGCTTCTACTAAAATAGGATCTCGGAAAGTGATGCCTGGGGAATTTAAGAATTTCTAAAAAAAAAAAAAAAATTCATATATATGACAACGGTAATGTTATATTCCGCTGTACATGTGCAGTCTGGATGTTTCTTAAAGACATTCGCTATTGCAGAGTTATTTGGACGAGAGGAAAATAACCCTTCTTTCGTGGTTGGGACGGTCTGCATAAATAGATTTAGACGTGCTCTTTATAAAACTTTCACAGACATTTTACATGTTTATAAAGCGGAAATGGAACTACAAACGTAGAACCTAAGTGCTTTTGCAACACACTTGCTCTCGAAGTCCTGCCAGTCATCTGCCTTCTATCCAATAGGCTGAAGATTTATATCTTTGGTAAAAGAGCAGTCGGAGCGTCAGGCTGAGCAACAGCTGCCATCTAGTTTTGAGATGCAGAATTTACAGTTCTTTACTTCCAAGGTGTGCTGAGGTACAACAAAAAAAATTGTATCCTACTTATTTAACATTTTACAAAAATATGATTGTCACTGTAAAATATTTTACAACGATACAGAGAGATTATTTCGTTGGTCTCGAAATCCAGTAATCTAGACAAGAAAAATATGGCCGTGGTTGTTTAATTTATTAAATATGTGGCAATATATTTTAACAACGTGTTAGAGAACTAGTATAGACAAATTGCGTTTGCTGTTTAGCCTCACTATATAGCTGTTAAACGTCACACCAAACCTTGCTTGTTCTAAATTGCAAGCCGTGAAAGGATCTGCCGATGTTAACGGCTTTGCTGTGCAGCCGATGCAGCATCTGGTAGAGGAGTTTTGCACAGGATGAGAACAGACAAAGAAAGTAAACTGAAAAGTTCTCTTGTCTTCTGTTTCCCACTTTGCAGTTTATTAAAAAGTAAGCAAAAGTTAACTTGTTATCTTATACTGCCGCCTTTTGCGGTACGAAGAATATGTGATGGGGAGGTACAGGAGAAGAACCATCAAGGTCCTCACCTGGGACGTCTAGGAAAAGCGCCGCTCGTGTTTTAGTGTCACCCTGGGGTAGGAGACAGCAGGTGATATCCTCAGCTGCCTATTACCTTCCTCGAAACAGCAATTCATGACTGTGTTGATCCTTTCTTCGTAGTAGTAATGCTTTCTGCAGGGTGTCCAACTGAAAGCAGAAGCCATTCATGGAAACTGCAAACCCTCCCATAGGACCTGCATTAACAACGTGTATTATAAAACATAAATTACTGCATATGACGTTCAAGTGACCGTGCATCGTGATAAATTCTTATAATAAAAGCCAACTAAATGCATTAATTACTCAAATTTATATTTGGAATAAAACTCTACACGTTTCGGACAGTTCCTCTATCCATCTTCAGGAGTTTTTCACTGTATAAACAGCAATGGTACATGTCACACAAGTTTACTGACAGCTTACGAGCAGGATCAGGACGGAACAGCAGGTCCGTCCTGATCCTGCTCGTTAGCTGTCAGCAAATCTGTATGACATACACCATTGCTGTGTGTACAGTGAAAAACTCCTGATGATGGACAGAGGAACTGTCCGAAACGTGTAGAGTTTTATTCCAAAAATAAATTAGAGAAATTAGTGCATCTAATTGGTTTTATTACAAGAATAACTTACCGCGTGTTACAGAAGACAGTGGGGCTAAATCTTCAACTCCCAGTTATCCTTGACTTCTGGTGGATGACTTACAAAAGACAGAAGTTCTTGTCTAGAAATGGCGGATAAACCACGGCTAATTATTTATTTCATTTAGTCCGCCGTGTGGCTTAACTGCCCACAGATTATGTTACCTTGAGCATTTAGGTGAACGTTCAAGTAATCTCATCCGCAATACCTCTACGTCACCACTAAACAGTGTTACTAGCCCGCACTATCTAAACAAAGACTAAACGTTCCTGCAAAACTCCATAAAGTTATATCTTTTTCAAACGAAACTCTTTCGAGACTGTCTTTACAGATCGCTTTGCTTTATAGATTTCCTGGGTTCAGCGTTTTAAAGATCTTCATGGACATTATTTCGTACAGGTTTCAGCATTATTATGGTTTATTCTAACAGAGCACATAGCGATCGCCCTCGCTTCTTTTGTTATAACGAAAATATTTTTTAGAAATTTCTTTATTGGTCGTTATAGCGTTGATTAAGAAGTAACTTCAGCACCAAAACACCTGCTAAAAAGTTTCTTTAAGATTTACTCCTTGCATAGGCAAGGGGACCGCGGTAGCACAGTGGTTAAGGGTGTTGTGCTACAAATCGGAAGGTCGCTGGTTCGATTCCAGATTGTATCATTGGAATGTTTCATTGACATAACCCTTCCGATTGCACTATGGTCCTGCTAAAAAGTTTCTTTAAGATTTACTCCTTGCAT
>Ga0123355_10014810_pt1 | contig 12213 bp, 13 predicted proteins | sample TergutEmb28metaG_3_FD_89872 | JGI IMG/M metagenome (GOLD analysis project Ga0123355, IMG submission 89872) | Embiratermes neotenicus P1 segment gut microbial communities from Petit-Saut dam, French Guiana - Emb289 P1 | ecosystem: Host-associated > Arthropoda: Insects > Digestive system > Gut ...
GTTCGTACAGTTTAATTTTGCCCCCGAGGCTACGCCTCGAGCAAAATTAAACTGACTCACTATATACATGGTGAATGTACGTATCTTGGCCAAAAAAGTTTGCCCTTTCGGGCAACTTTTATTCTGGAATAATTACAGTTGTCATAGTCTGCTCAAACAACTGCTCCATTTCTTCGTCTATCAATGGAAAATTTAACGCTTCTAATATTTTCTCCAGCATTTCGCCTTTCTGCCATATTTCCTCCAGCGTGGCGGGGTAAATTGATGGAAGCATCCAAAAATTCACAATCAGGAAAAACAACTCCGCTAATAAGCGTGGGTGTCCTGGCGGTATCGAGCCGTCTGCCATGCCTTCGGCAATAAATGTACCTAGCTCGCGGGCACTGTTTATGTCGCCCTTAATTTTTTCGCACAAAAACCTTGGCTGCATCAATAGCTGCAACACAAGGCGCGTGGCCTCTGTGTGGAAATTGCTTTTTGTATTTTCCATCAGCGATAATTTTAGTCCCATGCGGGCACGTTCCAGGCCATTTAGCCCTTTGGCTTCTCTCGCCATCTTAAACCCTTGCGGCTCGAAATCATCGTCGTTAAAAACTGCGTCCAGCACTTCTTCTTTTGACTTAAAGTGGTGGTAGAACGCCCCGCGGGTTAACCCGCCGAGGTTGGCCACTATGTCTAGCACCGTCGTTTCGTCGTAGCCTTTTTCTACAAACAGTTTAAGGGAAGTTAGAATTATTTTCTCCCTGGTTTCCTCCGGATATTTGTTTCTTGGCATTTTTCGCCTCCATTTCTGCGGAATGTTTTTCATACATTCAACGTGTATCTATAATAGCAGGTGATTTTTCATCTGTCAACCCTTATGCGAAAAAAATTTATCGTACTTGGGTGAATAGAAAAGGGGCTGTCCAACTAATTAGACAGCCCCTTTTGTATCACTTATTCTTTTACTCAACTTCTTCTTTCGCCTTGCGCAGTTGCATAAATCCAAGCACACCACTGATACAGGCCAGTAATATTAGCCCTACAAAAGGCGCATTATCTACAAAAACACCCATGGGCGGCAATTGTGAACGATAGTTTTCTACCAACACAAAATTTATGCTATCTATTTCGTCTTCATTATCTATACGCTGTCGCACGTGGGCGGGGTTTATCACCAGGGAGCGATTACGTACCGCAGGTATGTTGCGCCCTACCCCACCCTCTTGTTCTCTCAATTTTGTATTTATTCATCATCGTCCAAATCCTCAAAAAGTGCTTCCACGCTATCGAAACTTTTATTCAAATGTGGGTTGCGCTTCATTTCTTGAACTTCTTCAATAGCCGCTATTGTTACAGCATTAGGTACAGTCGGACGCAAATCAAATGGTAGCCCACCCAAATTGCATGACTGGTGTATAAAAACGGTAACTGCTTCTGCAAGAGACAGGCCATAGCGTGCGTAAACTGTTTCTGCTGTTTTTTTTATATCCGGGTTAAGACGGATATTCAAACTTGCGGTTTTTGTCACTGTAAAACCTCCTTTTGGTTATTTTAATGCATATCGTTCACAAATGCAACCAAACTAGTCATATCGCAAGCGCAAAAGCTCCGTCACCCTAAACTTAGTTTAGGAATGACGGAGCTTTTTATTCAATCACCCGCACAGGCGAAGCAATAACCTCCGCTGCATCATCATTTATCTGGTTTACCATATTTCCGCCCCAGCCCCACACTACACCATCCGCAGTTAGTGCTAAGGTATGAAAAATAGTAACGCCTACATCTACCACATTGTCCATTATTCGCACAGGGCTGTGGCGGTCTATTGTAGTTCCGTCGCCTAGTTGGCTGGCGGAATTGCCGCCCCAACCCCACAATACACCATTTGCATCTATCGCCATTGTATGCCCACGGGCAGAGGCTACCTTCACAACATTGTCCATAACTCGCACAGGCTCTGGGCGGTTTATTGTTGTTCCATCGCCAATAAGGCCAACAAAATTTGCACCCCAGCCCCACAGTGTGCCGTCGCTTGTTATGGCAAATGTTACTCCTCCACCAGCAGACACTGCAACTACATCGTCCATAACCCGTACTGGTGTGTGGTGGTAGCGCGTTTCTGTGTCCGAGTTAATTTGGTTGTTTATATTATTGCCAAAACCCCATAACACACCATTTGAGTCTATCGCCATTGTATGGGAAAAACCTGCCGATACATACACTATATTTTCCATAACACGAACAGGGCGAAAATTGAACAGGCCGTCTGTTATACCGCCACCTTCTGGGCGTGGTACTCCAAGCTGACCGTACATATTACTTCCCCAACCCCACAATACTCCATCGTTAGTAATGGCCATTGTGTGCTGGCAGCCCGCTGTGGCAAAGCTCATATTATCCATTACCATAAATGGCCTGGTACGGTGTAGCCATGAGCCGTTGCCTATTTGTCCGTCGGTATTGAAGCCCCAGGTGTACACATTGCCATTTGTGGCAAGCACCACGGTATGGCCAAAACCCCCAGACACGGTTGCTACATTTTCCATTATATGCAGTGGGGTTGTTTGGTCTGTGCCCCTTCTTGCGCCGCCGCCAACTTGACTAAAATCATTCCAGCCCCATGCCCACAGGTTGCCATCCGGTGTAATGTACATGGAATGGCCGTCGCCTGCACGCACCATTCCTGTTGCGCTAGCGGGAGTTGTTTCAATTACAACCGTGCGGGTCGCGCTGTTCCAACCTACGCTGTAACCCACACTCTCCAACACCGCACGAAGTGGCAACATGGTAGAGCCATTTATAATTTGCGCGTGCACATCTAGGATATGCTCTGTGCCGCTTGATATAAACACGTTGCTTCCTATTGTGATTTCAATGGTAAAATCGCTACGGGTTAGAGTGGCGGTGCGGGCCACACTATCCCATGTTGGAACAAAACCCAGTTGTTCGAACACGCCACGCACGGGCACAAGTGTTCTGCCGTCTATTATAGCGGGTTGCTGGCCGCTGAAATATACGGGTATGCCGTCAATTGTTACAGTAACTTCACTGGCTAAGAGTTTAGCCGGAGCAAGAAGCATAAATAGCATAACTAATGCAAATGTTAATTTGGCTTTCATGGGATTTTCTCCTTTGTATTTTATTATCTACTTCCTATGCACCATTCTAATCGCAATCTGCAACTGCACATCATCTTCATGTGGCATAGTACCAATGCGCCTGGTGTCGGCATCGTCCATTTCCACTACAAAATCTGGGGTAAGGCCAATATCGTGGATGGAAATGCCGTTTGGTGTAAAATATTTTGCTATGGTTAGTTTAATTGCCGTTTGGTCAGACAGGCTAAATAAATTTTGCACAATGCCTTTACCGAAAGACTGCTGACCAACCAAGCTGCCAACGCCGGTATCTTGCACCGCGCCAGCCAAAACTTCCGACGCGCTGGCACTTCTTTCATTTATAAGCACCACCAGGGGCAGGCCAAGATAATCTGCACTGGAGTAGCTGTAGCGGCGATAACCGTCCACATCTTCGGTAAATGTGATAATGCCTTCAGGCACTAGGCGGTTAGATATTTGCACCACCCGATTTAGCAGGCCGCCAGGATTGTTGCGCAAATCGATTATCAGGCTGTCCATCCCCAGGTATATCAGTTCTTCCAAGGCGTGGGCAAACTGGCTGTATGTGGGGTCTTCAAAACCATCTATGCGAATAAAGCCCGTTTTTCGTCCATCAATTTCAAGCATTTCGTGGGAAACAGTTGGCACAATAACCTGGGCGCGCACAATATCTACATCAAAACGGCGGTTTTCATCTGGGCGATAAATACCCAACACTACCGTAGTACCAGCCTCGCCCAAAATCATATCTACAATATCGGATTGGAGCATACCCACCACATCTTTACCGTCCACGGTATATACTTTATCCCCGTGCAGTAAGCCAGCATTGTAGGCTGGCGCGCCCTGGAAAACCCGCTCCAGCGTAAGTTTTTGGTCGGCTGGGTCTACAAATGCGCGTACGCCAATGCCTACAAAAGTGCCAGCCGTGCGGGTACGTAGGTCCTCAAGGGAGTCTACGCAAAAGTACTGGGTGTAGGGGTCGCCAACGCCAGCCAGCAACCCGCGATACATATTTTCTACCATTTCTGCCCTATCAAAGGGCACAATGGAATGCCTGTTTACCAGGCTGTAAATCTGCTCTACCTTGGCGTTTGGGCTAAGCCCCCCACCCCATCGCCTGTTGTTAATGTAGGTTTGAAATGCGCTGATTGTCACCAGCATTAGTAGCATTCCGACCAGTAGGCCGATGGCAAATGTCGTCTTTTTATTCATGTATGTACCTCCATCTAAGTAAGGGCAGCGGCGTAGCCGCTGGCATTGTCTTCTAGTATATGATACCAGATTTATAAATAGTAGTGTACCAATTTGAAGATTTTCCATATAATTGGAAAAAATATCAAATTTACCATTGACTTCCTGCTTTTCTTGCTGTATAATTCCAATTGATGGAAATAAATAGCAAAACATAGGAGGAAGCACAATGGAAGATGCAAGAATTTCAATTTTAATGGCAGACGACAACAAGGAATTTTGCGAGGCAATTGTTAGTTACCTGCAAAAACAGTCGGATTTTACAGTGCTGGGCGTTGCCCACGACGGTATGGAGACACTGGAAAAAATCCAGTCACTACAGCCAGACGTGGCAATTATCGACGGCATAATGCCAAAATTAGACGGCCTTGGCGTGCTAGAAAAGTTAAACCTGGCAAAAAACGACGGCCCAATGGTAATAATGATTTCCGCAATTACCCAGGACAAAATTACCCAAAAAGCGATGGAGCTTGGCGCAGAGTACTACATAGCCAAGCCATTCGACCTGGACTCGCTTGTACAGCGCATCCGCCAGCTAAAGGCTCAGCTAAAACACCCAGTACAAAAAGATACGGAATTGGGTGCTCGCAACGAACAAAATCGACTGTACTCGCTGGAAACAAAAATAACCGGCATATTGCATGAAATTGGTGTACCCGCCCACATTCGCGGCTACCACTATATGCGCGAAGCAATTATGATGGCAGTAGATGATATGGAAATTCTCAATTACATTACAAAGGAATTGTACCCTACAATTGCTAAAAAGTGCAATACAACCCCCAGCCGTGTGGAACGGGCAATTCGCCACGCAATTGAAGTGGCATGGTCGCGAGGGAAAGTAGAAGTTATTGACAGTATGTTTGGTTATACTATAAATAATAATAAGGGTAAACCTACAAATAGCGAGTTTATCGCGCTAATTTCCGATAGACTGCGGCTGGAACTGAAGGCGAGTTAAACAAAATTAAATTGAAAAGGCAGTTGGTAGCGATTTGCTACCAACTGCCTTTTATTAGTATGCCTACCCTACAAGTTCTACTAAATGGCTGCTTACATACCCCTCTGTACCAGTTGGCGACAGCACATGCAGCCAAAACAAACCAACAACATCTGGGTCTGGTACAAAATATTCAAGAAAAACTAGTCTATCGTTATCCCATAAAACTTCTATTACTGCATATTCGGCAATGCCAGGGCCGTTGCGCAAAAATGTGCCTAACGCGCCTTGGGCAGTAAGCTCCAATACCATTTCGCCAAGGTTTGGCCAGTTTGCTGGGTTTAGCCAGTGGTCTTGGTCAATGCCCCGTATGCCGCCCTCATTTGCGGCGGCTGTTTCTTCATTATTATATACATACGTATGCTGGGGTGGTATCTCATACCCAGGTGCAATCGGCACATCTGGCCTGGCAAATGCAGGCATTGTCGGAAATCGTGCCGCAGGTGCTACATATTCCCTATGAAGGCCGAAGGACGCCAGCCACAGCGCGGCCACCACTCCAACAATAAACATCAGCCGTTGCGTAAATTTTTTGCTGCGGCGCACCATGCCTGGGAATTTTGCGAACTTTAGTTTTGTACGATTACGCTTTACCTTGTCGCACAGGCGCAGATATGTTCCGGCAAATCGTTTCTTGCCCTTGGAATAGAAGCGGATGTACAACCACTCGTGCAGTGTTTCTACATATATATAGTTCCATGCGCGAAAAATTATATGAAAGTAGAACATTAGCAATAGCGGCGCGATAATATAACGGAAAATTTGCGCGGCAATGTATATTACCAGCCACGCAAGCAGTACCAGAATTATCGTGCGCATAATAAAATTTATATGCAGCCAGTCGCCAAAGAGTCTGAGATATATTCGGTTAGACCAGTCGAATGCTGTATGGAATATTTGCATTTTTTACCTCCTGCTTTAACTGGATGGTTTTCCAGTTGAATTACTATACCACAATTCTTTCGAAAATTCGACGTAGCCTTGTAATTTCTTCATTTGCAAGATTATAACTGCCTAAAAAATATCGTATGTCTACAGGCTTCATACTGGCAAAAGATTTTGCTATCCCCAGCATTACATACATTCTAGGGTTGTCACTAGTTTTTCCACGTTGCAAAAATTTGTCAGGCACTGCCGCAAGCTGGGCAAGTGTTAATTTGTCCAAGTTTGTGTCAATCCATTCACTTTCCCAGGCAAAGGGCATAAGCCCGCGAATATGTAATAATTCCGCTTCTGCAAAAAAACGCTTGGGCGGATATACAAGGCGTGAAACAGGCTTTACAACGGGTAGGGCGTTCTCTTGCACTATGTAGTCGTTGTTGCGCGCCCTAAATCCTGGCGGCACAAATGCCAAATGTATCCCCTCTTTGTCTATTGTTGTATTGGCAAAGGTGCAAAAGCCCAAAAGCTGCCTGGCTTCCGGGCTGATTATCCCATATACACGGGCCAATATTTCCCATATATGCGAATGGCTAAATTCCCGCAACACCACATACACTTTCCCTGCGCCAAAAACAGAAGCCTCTACACATTCGGCAATTTTTTCAATAAAATCATTTGCTATGTCATCACCACCAGCGGGCACTATGGCGCATGGCAAACTACATAGCTCCAAAAGCTCTGACTCCTCTGCAAAATATTTAATCCCTTGTAATTTTCCTACATTTGAAAAAACTTGAACCGCCATACGGGGCGGCAATATGTAATTGTGGGCAAAAAATGTTGTTCTTTGCCCGGTAAAATCCTTCGGCTTGTACACTGCGCGGCCAAGTAACATGCGCCCGCAGGGGTAGTTCACCAGTGTTGTCACAGTTGGCTTTTCACCTTCCCACAGGGTTGGGTAGGTGCAATATGGGTGTATCTTCTCCTTTATAAACGTTGAATCCAACCCAGGGGTGGCCGCCACAGTGCCATAACCTTCCCCCTGGCCAAACAAAGGCCGCTGTGCCCGCGTATACATCTGTTGCTGGATATTAGTAGCCATCTTCATACCCTTCAATGTACCCCAGCTGGTACAAAAGCCATAAAAACGGTTCATCCACCCGCATGGGTGCAAATGACGCAACCCGCTGGCCATCAGGCTGCGAACCAAGAGCAGACACAGCAAAATACCCAAGTTTTGCAAACCGCCGCATTAACGCGTTACGAAAATTTGGGTCCACGGCAGCAATAAAATCGTCGGTATCTTCGTCTATTGCATAATATCTGGACAGGTTAAAAAATTTACGGTGGGTGAAATTAGCAAAAATTTCGCTGTCTTGGTGAAGATATTCTTCATCCTGGGCAAGGGATTCCAGTAAATCTGTTTTAGTAAGCACCACCGCCGTGGGTATATCACTAACGCCGCCGCCCTGTTTGTATATATAATCCTCCACCAGGCCGCTAAGCACTTCTGTCGGTTCTTGTGAATAATAAACACCATCGTCCATACCGTTTTTAAGCTGCAACTTGCGACCAACCGCCCTAAACTGCAACGGGTCAACCAAAAACATTATCCCCGATGAATTTCGGATATGGGCCGCATAAATATCCATATAGCCAGTGTCCACAATGCCCTCGCCCGCTACATCAAAAAAGGCGATGTTTATTTCTGGCTTGCTTTCATCGGCAAAGGAGAATGTAAAAATAAACGGCTCTTGCTGCTTTTCCTTTTGCGTAGGCGCAAGAAGCAGGCCTTCATGTATTAGTGGGTCTTCGTATTCGTATTTGAACTTGCGCCCCATTTCGTTGCTAATTGGCGTACAAAAAATGGGAAAGTTGTGGGGCGTAACCGTTTTTAATGTATGGATAAGGGACGTGAGGAACACACTTTTTCCGCACTGGCTTGCGCCTACCACGGAAATTATTGTGCTGGGCGCAAAGCCCGCACTTTTTGGGATATCGTTATGGCAATATGGGCAAATGCGCTTGGTGGTTACATTGTCGTAGTCGTCTTTTAGGCTGCATAATATGCCCCTGTGATAGCCCTTTTGGGCTTCGTTAAATTCGTCCGGGTCAAGGGTCGGTGGCAGTTCCCCCGCCGTTCCCATATGAAAACGAGCGCGGTAATCGTCCAATATATCGTCGTAAGCTGCATAATACCCGTCTGCGTCCAGGGCTTCCAATGCGCGAAACATAACTCTATCATGGGCAAAATTTCGGAAGCAGTACAAGCACACGATTTCGTGGGTTTTATCCAGTTTAGCCCGCTCTATTGCCTCTTTCTTCCGCTTGAACAATCCCATATAAGTCCCTCATCTCTTCATTTATAAACAGGTTTATTGTCTGGTGTTTGGCCGTGCACACAACGCGGGTTATTTTCTCGTCCTGTGCTATTTCTTCATATAAATAATACCTTGTCTCGTGAAAATTGTCCACATAGAGGCTACCACTTTTTGTGTAGCATAGGATTTTCGGCGGTACGGAATAGTTTGCGTGCAGAGTAATTTTGTGGTTGGCGTATTTGCCAAAACCACCTGTTTTTATTTCGTATGTAATTATCGTTTTTTCTGTAAAGGTGATGGACGCGCCATCATCTGTAAGGGTTTCGCCATTTAAAATTGGCACGATATTGTACGTAGTATGCCCAGGAATTTTAGGCGTTATATACCCCCCGTGCTTTTTGTACTCGTGCAATGTGTATAGTTTTTCGTTTATGTACACCTCCAATATGCCCTGGGGCCAATCGAAGGTTAGTTTTATATTTTCTTGGAAGTTATGGCACTTTGGGTTTTTGATGGCTTGCATGGCGGCCTCCGGGAGATGGGTGTTGTTTAATTATATAGGTTTGGAGGCTGGGTTAGAACGGATATGCTCAATTTTTCATTTGTGCAACATTCAAAGTTAAATTTGCCAGAAGAACATCTTGCCGCCATAGAAAAACATTTGCGGAAAAGAATGTCACAGATAATTGCCTGTCTAAGTAAAGAATATGACAGGCTTTTTTCATTTCCAGATTTGCACGAATGGAGTCTCACAACAGTCTGTCGTCCATGCAGTTTTCTTATTGATTTAATCGAATCCGTGAATAAGGGCTTGAGCCGCTACATAGCGAAAAGCATCCTTTAAGTGGTCAATATACGCAACCATATCTGTATCATCTATTTCCAAATACAGTTCACGAATGCGGCTAAGTGATCCAACATCACCTGTATCAGCATCGACGTCTCCAATAATGTTACGCAAGATTATTGAGTGCACTCTACCCATATTATTTTCATATACTGCTGTAAAAATTGCTCGTATCGCAAATGTATAAGCCATACTATAATAATGGTGTCTTTCCCCACACTGTGTCACTACCACGGCATCACCTAATTCAATATGTCTCACAGATGTTTGGCGTCGGTTCTCAGAAACGTGTAAGATATTATCTGCGGCAGAAGCGTTATATATAATTTCATTACGCAAAACATCTGCCCATTGCTGGTAATCCTCTGTCTCTTCAAATGCTTCTCTGTGATAATTAAATACAGTGCCATGTGCGTCCCCGAGTCTATAAGAATATTCATGAAAACGAGTGTGATATTCAATAGGGGTGCTCCTTCTCTCATCGAGTGGGAATGCTTGGGTAAATGTATTTATCATGCCTCGTCCTATCAAGTAAGTTGCTTTGTCGATTGAGGCGAATGAATAATTTTCTAGATTCGCAAACGTGATTGGTGGCAAATATATGTTGTTCGGTTGCTCTGTGGTGTCTTCTTCATGGCTAGAGCCGTAAGTGTCACCAGGTTCGACGTTCGACTGGAAGAAACTGACCCAACTTTCTGGGATTATGTGATCTTTGATGATGTCTTCCACAAGAATCGCCGCACCATATGCAATGATCAAAGTTATAGGTATTGAAGTTATCATCGATGATAGTAGAACTTTACGAATGAATACGAAGTTGAGAATCGGGGGCTTCCACTTTTTTTTATAGTGATTGAAAATATATGAATAGACTGCTCCCATAATTGTTCCAGCAGTTGTAAGAATCCCAAAATGCACATTGTAGCGCATCCTAAAAAATAGAAAAAAAATTACCCCTACCGGTACAAGAAACAGACAGAACTTAAAAATTTTTCGCTGTCCTGCCGTAATGCGATTATTGTCAGTACGTGCTCTTCTCTCTAGTGTGAATTGGTGTTCATTAAGAACTTTAAGTCTTGATTTCCTCCTATTCTGATCCCGCACCTCGAAATCCAATTTTCTTTCTAGGCTCTCCACGTCTTCATCGATATCCTTGAGTTCGTCGCGATATCTAGTTTTAAGAGCACGTGTTAGCGATCCTTTATTCGCTAGATTGCTATACCAAGTCTGGAGTTGGCCGCGCTCATTTTCAAGTATATTCAACTGTTCTTCAAGATCGCTTATTTTACGTTCACCTTCATCATACTGTCTCCATGTTATTTCTTTAATACTCTTGGTTTCCCGAAGGGTATTTGGAACGCGATATCTACTCATACAACAAACACCCTTCTACTTAATTTATAGTGCTATGTAAATGGAGATACGGTTACTCAGCAATCTCCATCATTTGCTCAACTTGCTGTACCATGCCATGACTTGATAAACTTTCTATCAATACAGCGCACAGCTTTTGGATATCATTTTTATGTCCGACGCTTGAAAATCGCTTAGATGTAATTTTATCGATGAATGCGTCGATATTGTCTTGCGCAGAATATTCTTTACACAAATCCACAAATTTTGATATTGCAGTTAGTGGCACATTGCAGACATCGGATGCTTTCATTGTTAAAAAAATATTTGTGTATTTTTCATCATATATTTATACTCACCCGTTGCCTCGAAATCCTCAGCCTCTTTTAATGCTGCCTGAAGTTTCAGTGCATCGCGTCTTAATATCAGCGCGCCAGAAAGGCTTTCATTTTCAGAGGATAAACATCGACTTGCGTTATCGTATATGTTATACATATCAACGACTGAGATGTCTGACACCGCCCTCTCATCGGTTGAAGCAAATGACTCATCTTCATCAAAATCCAATTCTACTAAAGCGTTGAACGATACATTTAATGCTTGAATGATTTTTGCGTATATTTTTATGTTCCCCGAGTTTCGCTTAATAAACTCTTCAAGTGTTCTAACACTTAATCCCGTTTTTTCCGACAGCCCCCGCAATGTAACGCCCTGCCTGTCCATTTCTTCTCTGATCTTAAATCTCACGCTACCACCCCAGTTATAAACATATTTATGTGTTGTATATACTTGAATCAGATATCACACCCATATTGCACTAAAATAATAGTTGTTTCACCATAATTTGTCAAGCCGAACAGACCTCGAATGCCACATAAATATGCCGAAAATCATATAAATGTGTACTGGCAAAATACACCAAAAAAACAACCGCCCAGCGAAAAGATAGCTCCTTTTCGCCAGGGCGGTTGTTTAATAAACGCGGCAATGCCGCAGTTAGTTGGTTTGTTTCATATTTGCTTAATGTTGCTTGATGTCTTACACGGCTTTGTTTGGTTGTATATATTACATATGCTGTACAGTCGCGTGGTTTCCACCACAGGCCTCATATATCATACATCCAGCCGCAGCCGTTTGGAAAAGGCATACCATGCAGCAATAAACTACAGACCGCACCACAACCGCTACGCGCGTGTTACTTTGCGGCTGGGCTTGGTCATTACTGTTAGCAGAGCATTTCTCTTCCGCGTCTCGTGCAAGCACGAAACAGTTCAAGTCAAATGGTGACAACAAATATGCAGGTATCAAAAATCCGGCAATAGCGTTAGGGATTGAGCTACAATTTATCGCTTGCGGGAGGGGTGATAGTGCATAGGCGGTGTGCCTTTGACTTGGGTTTAGTATACCATGTGTACCAAAACAAGTCACTTGGAACAGTTCTTGGACTTTTTCTTA
>Ga0123355_10014811_pt1 | contig 12213 bp, 4 predicted proteins | sample TergutEmb28metaG_3_FD_89872 | JGI IMG/M metagenome (GOLD analysis project Ga0123355, IMG submission 89872) | Embiratermes neotenicus P1 segment gut microbial communities from Petit-Saut dam, French Guiana - Emb289 P1 | ecosystem: Host-associated > Arthropoda: Insects > Digestive system > Gut ...
AAGATGCCCGAAACATGTCGAGACATTAGTCAATAATCAACATCTGGAATTGACAATAAATCATCTATATTGTTGCATCTTGTTGGTATTCTTTCTTCACGCTTTGCTCACGATGCATGGTCACAGAAACATAAAGGTAGTGAAAAGGTTAATGTAAAGGTGTCTCTAATGAAATTAATACTTTTAAAGAAAAAATCCCTATTCTATATAAAATGTATTACAGTTACAGTAAAAGCTTCGAATTTGTACAAAATATAAAACGTATTCCGAAGACAAAATGTGTAAAACACTCTTTGTTCAACGCTGTTTCGAGGAATGCAAATATACACAGTTTAATGTACGAGACATTTGCTAACATCGTTTCCATACCCAAGGAATATAAAATCTTAATCACGCTGTCAGAAATAAATTGAACCAAAATGCTCGGCGTCCCGTATTTCTTCTTAGGGTGCAAACGTATGCGGTATTGTGCGTTTATAAGTGGATTGCACACAACCACCTTCCAGCTAATGTTTACCGGGATGGCAGAGAGTGCTCTGTAACTTCCTCTCTATCCTCTAAAGGAAACAGACCGCTCAGTCATGCAGTAAAGCACTGCGGAATCGGGTGAATAAAAATTCAAAAGTGTCGAAACCCTGTGTGGGCTGTAACAGACGAAGTAGTCCGGACGAGATGATGGAGCTGTTAATGGATGAATATCAATTGGATGACTCCCCTCTGCATTTAGGGACGACATTCAGCTCTGATTCCGTGAAACGGGGCTCTAAAATAAAATGGTAAAGCCCTCTGGTGGGTGTTTCCGGTAGTCACAAGTGACAGAATTCTTACCAGAGCCGGTTTGGCCAGTAGAACGACATGGAGAATAAAAGCAAATGGGATGTAAAAGAAGAGTTGCAAATGCGGATTTTATCCGAGTACGTCCAAAAAGCATTAAGACCGTAACGTGGAAAAATGCAGTATATGGGCATAGGGAGATAGGAGAAAAGGACATTACATAACACAAATAGAAATAGATACACAATGATAAAAAACGAAATAAAATGACAAGAAACCTAACTGAAGTAAAAATAACGCGAGGTTACCAACATAGATTTTGCAGGATACTTTCCTGTCGCATACATTTTAGTTCAACAGACCTGTCAGTATAATTGTTTTTCATTCTACTTTTGTAGAGAACGTATTCAGTAGTCTTCATACATTTAATCTGTTACACACAGCCTCAAAGTTGTCCACTGTCTCCATGCCTTCAACTCTCAACTTACAAGTAATATTTCATACACACTACCTCCTTATCGAACTTCAAAAGCCTAGCCCCTGTAGTTCGTCAGTTCGCGCTATCAAAACGAAAGGTGTAAATAAAATCTCGTACGGCCGCCATTTTGTGTTTCACAAAAACATCACCCCGTCGAAAGTTGCATACGTCTACAAGCTCTATCGCCAAGCATCATCTCATGACATCAAAATGGCACTGAAGTTGCCCCCTTTCAACAAATTCGCACAACCGCCACGACCTTACTGAGTGTAAGGAAATACAAGGGCATGATTTTGTGATGTTCTCCAATGACATGAAGTTCAAAATTTGGTCAACTAAATCAAAAGTTGCAATAGGGACGCCCATACTGACAGCATGGTGGTTTCGCAACCGACTTACTTTCTCTTTCAAGATAGACAGTAGGGGCCCGGCGACTGAAAATAGCCCATTCTAAAACGTCTATCAGATTAGGTTCTTTCCTTTACCTGATGACAGACGCAGAGCCGGCTTCCGAAATCCGTAAAACATAGAAGTTAGACGACGGGCAACGTCCAAAGAAATAAGATTAATTAACCAAGCATCACAATATTCGCACTAACAGGTAATTTGTTAAAACATATCTACGTCAAACAGTCATGCGTTAAACTAGAAATTGCAGTACAGCCCGGTTTATTCGTAGTTTTAAAATATATCTGTAACTGCTATACACAGAGGGAACTATTCTGTACACAAACACTTCTATCACAGGTAAAGATTTTGCAGTATTTGTTTTTGTCTGTAGAATGCAGAAGAATTGCTCACAGTAATACCGCTTGATATCGTTCTTGTTACAGATAAATAAAAGGGCAATATGTCACAAAATGTTACTGTTTTTGTGAAAAATTCATTTCTCGCCAATTGGTAGTATTTGTTAGAAGTGTATATATCATATTCTCGTTATTTTTATATTACAGCAGCTGTACAACACCAAGCAATAAATTCATCCGAAAATTATAATCAAAGATATTGCATAGGCATTAGAGCAGAACATATTCTCTCAAACGTGCAGTACTTACAAGGAAGGAACACTTCACTAGTTTTATGCTTGCCAGAGGCACTGTAGGAGTATAACATCACCAGGTACTGAGGGGGCTATAGGATGCGGTGTAAACTGGTTGCTAACACGGAGTGCTGGCAACTATCTTTCAAATAATTTGACGTCGAATATAAGACACGGAGTAACAGAATTTGCTAATTTTTGTTACGTATTTATTAATTTTGTAGGCCAACTACGGACTGAACGGTTCGAAGTTCGAACCCCCATTGAGGCAAGATATTTTCTCTTCTCCAGACCCGGACCGACTGATTCTGCCGACCAGTTAGCGTCCTATACAATGGATATAATGAGTCGAGTGGCCAGGGCGTAGCTTTGACCTTCCAAACCGATAATATTGAAAAGTGTCTTATTTAAAATACTGGCTACTTTGGTTACGAAAAGTTTGCTGTATGTATGACGTCAAGACCGTGTTAAGTTCAGGTTTATCGATATATCGTTATTCGGGTAAAACAGTGTCACAACTCAAAAAATATAATTTATGAGTTCTGTAGAAAAGCTGGCTGCGAAAACTGCTGAAGTTTTAACAGGAAAAGTGTCACCAGTGATATCAGACTCTTAGCTGTGAGAAGACGCTAGTGTCACTGCTCTTTCGAGCGGTGTAATTACCATGCGACTGGAAAACACTGTCACACGTTTAGTAATGCATTTTTGGAGTTGTTTCATTCTTCCTCCGGACTAACGATATATATATATATATATAATCGACAGCTTCCGAATTATTTCTTACAACGAGATTTGAATAATAAAATCTTTGTGTTAATATGAAATTAATGACGACAGCAAGTTGCACTCTGTCACACAAACGGAAATCTGTGTACCATTGTGACAGACACGGTTCCTTATCCGTTTATTGTAGTTAATCATTTTACAGATATTTAAAGAACATCATACATGTTTCGGAATTTCATACTTTCCGTAAATACATAATATACACCGAATTTTCGAGGTAGTTCTTCCTTTACAGCAGAATGTTTGCTACATGTACCGCCAAGTTTAACTTTACAAATTTCTAGAACTGATCACATATTATTAAGGTCTTCAGGAAAAAACAGCGGTAGGTCCCCTATACAGCATTAACTGATTGGTTTTCTAGCCAAGACAGCGCGTGTTTACTGCGCGGCACAAACTGAATCATGAAATATAATTCAGTTTAATTTCTCATTAAACATTTTATAATAGTGTCCGCTACGAGATACACAGTTCGAGAGTTATTTTGAACGACTTTTCGATCCTACATAAGGCTTTTATCTGTAATTCCTTTCCGGAACACATGGGCTGACTACCAGTTAAAATACAAGGCAATTTTTTATGTATTTTATTTTGTGCTCCATTCTTTTCCTCTTCGGCCATTACGCTGATACGTGCCCGCTTCCTTCAACCATATAAATCATGTTGCTTCACAAATAACTCCAATTTCCTCCTATCCCACTTCCATACGGTGAAACCAAAGTTAGATACGAATGTATCTAGGGATTGGTGACACTGGTTTAAACACGTGTTGTGAACTTCATGTTTTATTTTTCTTACGCCTTCACTGCTATAAAATTTCACGTAAAACGTGTTTGTTTTCAGATCAGAGGTTTTCATCTTCTTATTGTACTGCACATACCGCAGGCTAGCGTTCGTGGTCCCTTCACAATATTATGCTCGTGAGACCGATGTCTTGATGTTTCACTTGTGTTTGGAAGAGTCTATTTTTACTAATATTTTAGAATATTTTCCCGCAAGAGATTTGACATCACACAGAGGAACTACATTTTGGAAAATAACCGTTGCAGTCTACATTAACCCTAAAGAAGAAGCCATTCACGTAAATCATATATGCAATATTCAGTGCGTGGGCCACAGATAAAACAGCCTGTCTCCACCACCAAGACCAATTCCTTAACGATTAAAAGAAAAACGATAACCTATCTCTTTATTACGAGGACCACAAGTAAAAATACAGCGCATTAAAAAATGCAGTGTCTGTTGAAGCTACAGAGTAGTATACATAGAAATGTCACTGCATCAAATAGTTAAAACAGCCGCTTTCTTTATTCATCTCTACGAGTTCCCTAGTTATTAGTTCTTAAACTATTTCATGACGCTGTTTGAATTACAGGGTTACATATCGTGTAACGCGATGCAGATGTCAACTTGAATGATAAGTAGACACGCCTGTGCAAGGACGTGGGCATTCCGTTTATTACGTAGGCTATACCTACTGACATAAATTTACTTTTTTTATATTCATGGATCCGTGTATCGTGAAACAAGTTGAATAATTATCCAACAAGATGCGACTTATTCAGTTTATTACATATCTGTAGACAGCTCTGTATGTTTCGGGTGTTGACACCCATCATCAGGAGCTCGTACAACTGCAATTACCGCTTCTGGCACTGGTCAACCGGGTCTACTACCATCCGCTCTCGTTTTTAAGTTCTTACCATCCGCTCTCGTTTTTAAGTTCTTACCATCCGCTCTCGTTTTTAAGTTCTTACCATCCGCTCACGTTTTTAAGTTCTTACCATCCGCTCTCGTTTTTAAGTTCTTACCATCCGCTCTCGTTTTTAAGTTCTTACCATCCGCTCTCGTTTTTAAGTTCTTACCATCCGCTCTCGTTTTTAAGTTCTTACCATCCGCTCTCGTTGTTGAGTTAGAACTCAACAACGAGAGCGGAAAGTAGCAGAACCGGTTGGCCAGTGCCAGAAGTTGTAATTACAGTTGTACGAGCTCCTGATGATAGGTGTCAACACCCGAAACATATAGAGCTGTCTACAGATATGTAATAAACAGAATACAGTCGCATCTTGTTGGAAAATTATTCAATTTGACATAAATTTATTTTGAGAAGCTGAGGAAAAAGATGAAAATCTGTCGTGGTGGCTTACAATCTGGTCTTCATTTAAGTCGGTTACCTTCCAAAAATTACCCTTTTCCAACTCGTTGTTACCACAGTATGAACAAAATCAATTCTGCACTGGTAAACCGCTGTTACATAAATCAAAAACCACAAAAATGTAATGTTTAAAGTAATTATGGCCGATTTTTCCCCTGTATTTAAAAGCACCTGATATCATAGACTGTCGGGTAAATTATATCAGGCACTCTTCTTTTGACAGTTCTCTGACAGACCACAGAACTATGTTCCTGGAATTATTCGGCCGAAAGAAGTAAACGTTTTGTGTCTGCAGAAATTAAATTGCTTTAATCAAATTTTCCTTTATGCTACAGGATAACAAATGGTAAACAAAAAAGCACCTTAAGACATAGCATAAAATTTCTTTTTCATAAGAGTCACATCTAAATATTTTACAATTCTGTTTTTACAAGCACGTTCAATGCTTTACAATATCTTGGTTGTAGTTTACATGAACTCAATTCGACTTAAATCTTATCCGACCCTCAATTTCCTATACCGCCGCTACTAATGCTATTTATATTAGTGCAAAAACAATAATAATAGTAAAAGTAATAATAATAATAATAAAAATAATAGTAATAACTGCTTTGTTGCCATTAAACGAAACGCACAACCTACAGACACAAATAACAAAGGTCAACAAAGAGTGCGTATGAAAATAAACACAAACTGGTAATTCAATTAAATTCCTCACATATTAACGTGCTTGTTTAATTGCACACGGCCAACCGTACAACTAGCACAAAATGTATTAAATTAACAGAAACTCATAAAAAACACGCTTATATGGTCAGCTTTTTTTTCAGGCGAGGCACGCACGTTTTGTTCAGTAACTAATAGGATAAATATAATTTTACAGTTAAAACACAATCTTTATTATGTAAATGCATTGGATGATGATCATCCATAACAATCTTTAAAACAATTCCTTCCTAATCCAACCACGGAAAACTCCATATTCTAAACAAAACCAGTTAAACAACCCACAAACAGTAATACCAAAACAAAAATGGGCTACATTCACCTACATTGACAAAGAAACCACATATATCACTAAAATATTCAAACATGCAAATAAAAAGATAGCGTATCGCACTAAATAACACTATCCAACTCCCAAAACCCATAACCACGATAAATTTTCAGCTACTGTAATATAGAAATTAACATGTTCATTCTGTGGTAAAGCTTACATAGGACAAACAGGAGAAACATCTCCAAAAGATATAATTGATACATGCGCGCCCTCAGAAACAATTGTCATTCTTCCAAATTTGTACAATATTTAAATGAACATATGCATACTTTCGGATCCATACAAAACATTATACAAATCATGTATTACCAGAAAAAAGGTCCACACCTACAAACTATAGAAGGCTTTTACATCCACAGAGAAGCCGAAAATGATAACCAACTTAATGATAAACAATCTTTCCCAATAAAATTTTTGACACCATCCCAAACATTCGAAAACAGCTACCCACTCCACACCCAGTTCACCATACCATACCTTTCACCTTCCCACCATACTGCTTCTCAATCAATAGTCTTCCAACATCCACATAATTCAGTACGAAGGAGGACTGAAATCGTCAGTCTAATCCACAAAATAGCTCTGCATATTCAATCACGAATTAAGTCCATTACAAAAGTGAGCAGCGCCTACCCACGTAAAAATTCGAGTGCCTTACAAAAAGTGTTTAGTGTAAAAAGAAGCTTGAATATAATCTTCACGGGACTGTAAAAGCGTGTATATTCTACATGAACAACGTAAAATATACAAGAGACAAGACACGGGAAAAAAAATTACTCGCCACGCACGCTCCAAAATATAAGTAATGCAACTACACACTAAATATACAAACAACTTAACAACCTATAGACCATCATAAAATAAAAATATTTTCTACATAGTTGCATATTCAACACAGTTTCATCCAGCGAACCCATACAAGAAATATTACTACATTGCTGCACAATACAATACAGGTACTCCATATACACCAAAGAGGAGAAACCCCACGATAAAATAACCTCCCATAAACTGTGTGAAGTAGTTCTTCATTACTGTCGCAACAAATGGTTTTCTACGAGATTGTTCCGTACATATATTCCCTACATGTCAAATTTTATTTAACTATAATTTTCTCTTTATTACTTTGCTATTTTATAACTTAATTCGATTTTTTTATTTTACACCCAAATATATTATAGTAACCACGTAAACTAGATCTCGTATTTTCTGAGACATTGTCAATTGTATATAAAAACGTTGTGGGTCACAGCCTGAAGAAGGTTTTATCGAAAAAGCCGAAACATTTCTCTGTTATGATTTTTAATTATCTTTTAAATGTATTTACATAATAAAGGTTTTGTTGGACTTAAAATTATATACATTCTATAAGTTACATGATCAGATTTGTTATAGGATCAGAGGTTTAGACAGCATAACTCGAAGAGTCTGTCACAACAGTGTCATAAAAGGCAAAACATAGGAATTTTTTTTAAATTGTCTAGTGTAGTTGAAACCACAGTTAACATGTAATGTCAGTAGCATAAGATCTACTTAAGAATTCTGAAATTGTCTATTAGTAGTATCAGAAAATAGCAAATCATTAACCGAGACTGAACATCAATTGAATATATCAATACCACTGCCGATGGCATTTGCAGCCGAAGCGCGTATAGCGGAAGGATATTTGTGAAAATTAAAGTCAATAATGGTAGATTAAACACGACGAATCAATAGCCAAGTAGTCAATAAAAGTAAAAGGCAACATACAGACTCACTTTTCAGAGGCAAGTGTAAAGAAAACACAAAATATACACAACATAATAATAATAATAATAATAATAATAATAATAATAATTTATAAATATGCTGGATCAAGAGCCAGATGACCAAAAATAGAAACAGAAAACATAGAGACGCAAGTAACAAAGGTCAGTAAACAGAATACTTGAAAATTAAACAAACTACTACTAATACTACTACTAATACCACTACTACTACTACTACTAATAATAATAATAATAGGCCAATATTGTGTGCTAGGTACATTTAACTGGTACAAAGAGGAAAATGTCCACAAAGACATAAGAGAGAGGAGGTAGAGATTCTTGATCTCTGCATCAGTATGCGGTCACCGTCAAAATTCGAGGGTTCTACCTCTGAGGAAATAGACCCCGGTCCTCATTGTGCCACATGACCCTAGACAGACACCGGACGCACTGCAAAAGAGAGAAGTCTCTCTCCTAGTTAAAAATCAAATCCCGATCTTCGTCCAGCTCCAACACAGTACAGTCGCTTCACTACGTAAACTGTTACGGCTCATACTTTACACTGCGGTGTGCAAGTAATTTTGAAGAGATATAATTTGAGCCAACCGCTACTACTACGCTCTAATGAAAATATATTTACAATTTCTAATTTCAATAAAATATTTATGTAGGGCAGGGGAAGGAGTCGTGTTGACGCTGGCGATTTTAAGGGAATCCACCATTACAGAAATTTATCGACGGGATCGTTGTTTGGAAGTTCCGCAGAAATAGCTCCGAGAAGCATTGCGCTACGCAGCAAGAAAACTGCCAGTTTTTGTTGTGTCTACTCTCGTCTGCAGTCTGAGCAGCAATTGTTTTATTTTACGGAGAGGAAACACATTAGGAACCGCACGTGAAAGAAGGCGGTCTGTGTGGGACGAACAGCTTCCAGATCTTTCAGTACATATGGCGAGACAAGTTACAGCTTCAGATGATTGATGTGGAACTTAGTGATCAAATTCTGTGCTTAATATCGGCTAATAAATATTTTCGATATATTAAATTCATACAACCTAATCATTTATTTTCGTACTGCCTTCATAATTTTACGTGTTAACGCGTAAATATGCACGGTGTGATTTTCTACAAAATATTCCAGACAGAAGCTAAGTTTATTTATCTATCTGATTAACAAATTTCAACGTCGAATTGCAAAGTTCATATTCATTCGCCATCAGACGTAAAACCAAATACAGGTATTGAAGGACCACTACTTTTCTTACATGCAATAGCAATATGGTACTTTAAAAAAAACGGGGGGATTTTTTCGAGCTTCTCCTAGCAGTATTTCGCTCTACTCGCATGTTTGAAGAAACTGAGATTGCTTACTGCAGCCTATACGTGTACTTCGCGAATCGCCAGTTCTTCGGTCAGATTATATTATTTTGCCTCCGCAAGCCAGGACACATGGTGTATAAAGTGAAATGTTCTTTGATGAATCTAAACACAGGCTGAAGTCCCTCTGAACCTATCGGAGGTGGAATATGAGTTAGATTATATCAGGTCTTACTTGTTGTGGGATGTCACGCAGTGTTGATTGGTAGTTACCGACGATTCGGGACAGTCTATCGGTTCCATCTTCAATGGTCTAGGAGTCCAAGAACTGCTCGATCCTTTGAAGGTATGACTGGTAAGCCGTCCCGAAACGTCGGTAAATACCAATCTACGTTGAGTAACATTCCAGAATAGAGAAGACCGCATTAGCACCGCGGCGGAAGCATGGAATCATGCACATATATCATTCCTATACCTCAGGAAGCCAGGATACATGGTGACTCAAGTAAAACATTCTTTGACGAAGTAAAACACACGTTCAGTGAAAAGTCGCTTTGCACTTTTCGGAAGCAGAATGTAAGTTAGACTGGAAGCCAGGGGCTAATGTACAGGACTTATGTTTGCAGTAAGTGTAGGGAAATGACCCCTAGTTGCATGCGACACAGGTCACGTTCTCCATGTACAGTGTTCTGTATATGGGACTGGAACTTCGAGGAAAGTGTAGCTTCCTTCTTGCACAGTTGCAGAGAAACTCTTCGCTCACTCTGTGTATGTTTTCATTTCCACCTGAGTAGTGATAGGCACAACAATGTCTGTATTAATTCCTATTATTTTTCATAGTTTCTTTTTGTCTTTAAGATACGGTTCTATGCAGTGTCTTCTTTTCAGCATACGAAAACTTAGCACGCTTTGGATCGTTTTGATTTCCGATTACCAGTGTTTTTTTAAACTCCATTTGTTAAAGGTAAAGTTTTCCTTATGCACGAAATAGGCATGGAGCAATGGGGAAATATCTCCATTAAATCCGAACACTGAAGTGGAGACATTTCAAAGAAAGCCTGTGATAGGAAACTTATGGCATATGAAAAGGCAGTCTTTTCCAAAAACCTTTACTGGGACTCTTCGTCACTCAGTGTCAGCACGTTTATCTACATTTATTGAAAGAAAAATTTCGAACTCAAAAGGGGACAAATTTATATTTTTAGAAGAGACTTTCTTCTTACCAAATCGCAAAACATATTATACCGACGAAACGTACAAATGCGAAATATTATGTTATATATAAAGTGGCACACTGACGTTTGTGAAAAACATCAACCAATCAGAATTCGATGCTTTCTTTCTTGCTTGCTACCCTTTACTTTATAATCGTTTGTCTTCCTGTCTCCTACTCAGGAACTAAAACATTAAAATGTAAAAAAAACTACAGTTTTGCTGACATCACTGATGGGCGTGAAAAGTGGTCTCTCATATCGAGGAGAGAACATAAACTGGGGGATTTTGACAGCAAAATGCATAGGAGATTATTTTGACCTAAGACGCAGAAAATAAGAGGAAACTGGATAAAATATATAAATGAGTTTCAAGACTCGTACTCCTAATCATTTGTTGTTAGGAGGGAGAGATGGGAGGGACATCCGGCATGAATGAGAGGAAAATACATACAAGATTCTGGTGGCGACACGTGAAAGAGCAACTTCGAAGATTTGGTCGCAGATGGTAGTATGATATTAAGGAAAAGAATGGGAGGGCATGGACTGGATTTATCTGGCTCAGAAGAGAGAGAGACAGAGAGAGAGAGGCCACTAGCGGGATGCTGTGAACACGGTAATAAATCCTTCAGTTCTGTGAAATATGGAAATCTCTTGAGTCACTGAGCAGCTATTGACTTCTCAAGCGGGATTCCGTCCCATTAACTTAGATAATTATTTCAGGTATTTTTAAAGGCATTTATCTGTGTCACTCTCAATACGTCTACATAAATTTGTGAATATTTTTGGTTTATGGAGAAGCACACTAGACTGAAACCCATTCCTTCTCAAAGCCAGACAGATGAAATTGATGGAGTGGTGTTCGGCTCTTTGTATACGTTAGTAATGGAGTCAGTCTGGCTGTTCTGTATTTGTAGAAGCTACATCGGCCACCTTTCCTGTCTATAACATGGCTGACTTAATATTTTTACCTTCCAGCCCACACTGCTTCCAGTTCGAGACACTAAAAATAAGGAACACAAGACAGGTAATGTTCTAAAACGTAATACTGAGGCGCGTTCGTGCGACCATTGCTGCAGTAGACAAGCAATAAATATTACATAATCTGAGAGTGTGTTTGCAGTCTTAGCTATACAGCATGCAATGCGCATGCGCCATATTGTTATCTGTGGCTGTCCGCTTCTACCATATTTTTTAATCGCCTCATAAACAGCAATATTTTCGAAAGAAATAAAACGTCGCTGAACATAAAAATGTGTTTCGATTTTCTCTACAACTTTTGTTTGAAACATTTCTCATTTTAAGAAGTATTAGGCGGTAAATAATGAAAAATGTTGAGTAAAGAGAAAACCAACTTGATGCCACTTATTTTATTATTTTATTCAATGCTCATTCAATGCTCAATATGTTTCGGCCGTTAATGCGACCATCTTCAGGAGCCTGCGACTAATTGGTTGTTATTTCGTGGGTTGTATCTGGTTCGGTGTGTGTTGGCGTTCCGTTTCAGTTTGGCTATGGCGGTGTGGTGCTTCAGACTGCATAAAGACACCACACCGCCATAGCCACACTGAAACGGAACGCCAACACACACCGAACCAGATACAACCCACGAAATAACAACCAATTAGTCGCAGGCTCCTGAAGATGG
>Ga0123355_10014812_pt1 | contig 12213 bp, 10 predicted proteins | sample TergutEmb28metaG_3_FD_89872 | JGI IMG/M metagenome (GOLD analysis project Ga0123355, IMG submission 89872) | Embiratermes neotenicus P1 segment gut microbial communities from Petit-Saut dam, French Guiana - Emb289 P1 | ecosystem: Host-associated > Arthropoda: Insects > Digestive system > Gut ...
TTATAAATTTCTAAAAATTCCGCAACTCGCGTTACACGCTCAAACAAGCTCCATTTTTAGAAATTTATAAAAGACACTTTCTCTAGGTGAGTAGGAATCAATTAAACTGGAAGAAGCGCAGCTTGTTTGAGCGTGTAACGCGAGTTGCGGAGCTTCTGGAAGTTTAATTGATCCTACTCACCGGGCGGTTGGCAAAATAGATTCACGTGAGAAAAATTCATTGTATTTTAATAAAACGTCTTCTCATACTCCTCGCGAGAAACATCAGACTCAAAAACCACAGCAATAGCCCCAGGCCCTACATGAGCACCAATAACCGGCCCCATTGATACAATAATGACCTCTCGTACATCAACAACCGCTTTAACCATCTCGGACAGTTTAAGCGCATCCGCTTCGCAATCAGTATGAGGGATAATTACAGTACTCAGTACAGCATCAGCAGCAATACTTTGCTTTAACTGACTTACCATAAGCTTAAGAGCCGCTGCTCTGCCGCGCACTTTGTTTTTGACCGCAAGCGTTCCATCAGCTTGAACATTTAGTACAGGCTTTATGCGCAATACCGAGCCTCCAACAGCAGCAAGCGTACTTATGCGTCCGCCTCTTTGTAGATACATTAAATCGTCAACAGTAAATATTCCAATAATACTATTCTTTTTTTCTTCCAGCCAATCTGCTGTTTCTTGGGCAGAAAGGCCTTCTTCCCGTTTTTTTACAGCAAGCATAACTAATAATCCGTTTATGGATGTAGCTCCAATGCTGTCGATGGGGTATATATTGCAATCAGGATAAACTTCCTTTACTTGGTCTAAAGCAAGCATAGCGCTTTGAAAAGTGCCGGACAAGCCGCTGCTTAAAACTATGTACAATGCATCCTTACCTTGTTTAGCGTGATTTGTAAAGGATTCTAAATAGGATTCTGGATTAATTAGCGTTGTTTTTGCCATTCCGCCATTTCTTAATGCATTGTAAAATCCCTTATCAGATATTTTTTGCCAATCTCCTGTCTTGTGATCTTCACCGTCCAAGGTGAAGGGTATAGGCAACATTTCAATATTATGCTCTTTAAGATATTCTAGAGGTAAATCACAGCTTGTGTCTGCTACAATTGTAAATTGATTCATTACACTTGCTCTCCTTTTCTCAGTTTTTTGTATGTTGATGCAAGAAGCATCGGAGTCTTTAGCTTCGCTAACATCACTTCTTGATGTTAGCAGCCTAAGCAACCTGGCGGCATAGTCTCCACCGCTTTCGCAAATAGAGTAGTATGTCCATTTCCCTAATTTACGGGATTCTACTATTCCGCTTTCTAATAATATTTTCATGTGATGCGAAAGGGTAGATTGCCCTGTGCCTATTTGTTCCTGCAATGTACTGGCGCTCTTTTCGCCACTTCGCAGAAGTTCTAAAACTTTTAGCCTCGTTACATCACAAAAAGCCATAAAAGTTTTGGCATTTTCATGATGTGCTATCAATATTATCACCACCAATGTAATTTGACTTTGCTTTATCTTGAGACTAGGCAGTCAAATTGCCATATCGATTATTTTCGATATGAAAATATCATGTATCTAATGTTTTTGTCAAGTAAATTTAATACAGGTTTTTGTATGATTATATCTCTCTTGGGCAAACTACCCAGTATTACATCAAAAGAAAGGATGACTCCAATGAGAAAATCAAAACTTATGTTGATTTTAGCTTTGACTGCTTTCATCAGCATAGTACCAAGCCTTAGCCTAGCCGCCCAAGCGGACGCAACAAGCACACCTACGCCAACTGCAATAGAGATGGAGATGCAACGCCTACATGATACTTGGCAAAATCTACCGAAGCGTCAAAAAGATCAACTCTATAAAGCCCGCGAAGCAGTGGACAAAGCTGATTGTAACTTTATAGATAAGGCAGTGGACTGCGGTTTGCTGGACAAACAAATTGGCGAACGCATGAAAGAACACATTAAAGCCCGTACTGCCCGTATTAAAGAGGATGGGGATATACCAATGTTCCGTCGCGGAGTTAAGTCTAAACAGCAGTAAAGCCTCATTATACCTAGCTTTGAGCGCTTTTATCCAAAGTATCAAGTCAAAAATTTCCAGCATGGGCAGCGGGCTGCTCTTGCTGGAAATTGCTATTGAAGTGTATAAGGTGTATACTGAAAAGAAAAAGATAGGAGTAGTTAACAATGTCGTTTGATGTATTTTTGAATTTCGATGGAGATTGCCGTACCGCGCTTGAATTTTACGCAAAAGTGTTCAAGCTTGATATGCCAGAAAACCTTATGACCTACGGGCAAGCTCCAGGTTTTTTTGGCGAAGGGGAAGAGCGGATTATTTATGCTAGTTTGCCAATTTTCGGCTGTAACGTCATGTTCTCTGATTGTCCTCCGAATTCTGACTATGTAAAGGGTACAAATATTGCCCTAACCCTTGGAACTACAGATGAAAGTGAAATCGAAAGGCTTTATGCTGCACTTAAGGAAGATGGCATTGTGAATATGGAACTTGGTAAGACGTTTTTTAGTGAATTATATTGTATGGTTACAGATAAATTTGGTATTACTTGGCAGATCAGCTTAACTGCTTTGTAAACACTAGCGTTGAAAGCTTTTGGCAAAAGGATCAACCTTAGTTTTTGTTAACAGTAAGTGCGTGGTAACACCTGCACCAATAATACATAATAGTATGTAAACCCAAAAAGTTTGTATCAGTATCATCGAAATACCAAGCGATACCCAAAGCAGGATGATAGTTCTAATCTTAAACGACATTTTAAGGCCTTTTTTCTCGTAGTAATTTTCTATGTAAGGGCCAAAGTATCGGTTACGCTTAATCCACTTGTAAAATCGTTGGCTGCCGTATGAGAAGCATATGGCAGCCAATAGTACAAAAGGGGTGGTAGGTAAAAGCGGGAGGAATATTCCTATTGTGCCAAGTGCTAAGGCTATGAAGCCGATAGCAGTTGCTAATACTCGTTTAATTTTCATTTTTTGTATTTATCATCTGATGTTGATTAAAATGCATTTTTTTGCATGTTTTTATCACTCATGTTGGCTCACTGTCCTTATTGCTTACATTAGTTTTATTCTTATTATACGGTTTTTTTGCTGGTTGACAATAGAAGCAGAAGTTATGGTTAGCTATATCGGCTGCAATTTGTCAAGGACTTTTTTAATCATCATAAAATAAGAGGTTGATTTTTGCACATTATATGGTGCATAATAAGGGTATTAAATTACAATGCCACAAATGATAGAATGTACGATAATAATGCTAACTTTTTGGGTAATTTTGGCTTCCATTGTTTTCAATATCTCGTCAAGGGTAGACGGTTTATGCTCAAGCATATCATCTATAGCCCAAGACACTACCCTTAATCAACAACGCCTTTGAGTACGTCGTCTACTGCGTGTTTTAGCTTGCTTTTATTGCTGTAATGCGTAATAGCGGCTACTTCCGAAGCAACGGCTTGTTTCAATGCCGTTCTTTTTCTATCAGCCTGTTTACTTCTTTTTTGTGGCTGGCTATCAAGTGTAAGAATGTGAGGTAAATAAATGAATGAGAGCACTCAATTATATTGGAATAAGTTTTGGCAAGGAAAAGTACCCCCTAAGAACGTGATTGCCGAGCAGTTTGGTTGGGATTATACTCCACTAGCTGATGAGTTAGCTGGACAAATTATCAAGGGAAAGAAAACAGCTACTTGCCCCGCTCATTTGTTTTATGAACTGGAGAATGAACCATTACCCAACGTTGATGACTATACTATTGTTTTAAATAGTAAAGATGAACCGGTGGCAATAATTAAGAATACCAAAATTCAGCTTATTCCTATGAATAAAGTTACTGAAGAGATGGCGATTGCAGAAGCAGGTAGCTATGAATATTGGTGGGACAGCCATGTCAAATTTTTTACAACTGAACTTATGGAATATGGAAAAGAATTTTCAGAAGACTTGCTTTTGGTTTGGATATGGTTTGAAGTAGTAGATGTGAAAAAATAATGTCCATTTATTGCTATGCATGTTTCATGAAGTGGTTTAGTTGAAGCAATCTTTTTCAATTCCCCAAAACCCACATCTTAAAAATAGCCGCAACCTCTCGTATTAATGATCCCATAATCGCATAAGCAGGCGTAGAAGCATGAAAACTTGTAATATCATCAAATCCTACCATCCTAGCAAATCTAGTCCCTCTATAAATATGAAACTCATTAGTAATCACCACAATGCTAGGATTGCCCTTTACTAATGGCCGGGAAAGTCTCATGTTCTCGTAAGTAGAATGCGAGTTGCCTTCTCTTATAATCAAATCAGTAGGCACACCCCTAGATTCTAAAAAGGCTGCCATAACATCTGCTTCACTCACTACCTCGCTGCGGCCAATTCCACCTGATACTACTATGAAAGCATTGGGATTTTGTAAATGATAATCCACAGCCGTCTCTAGGCGGCTTCTTAGTGTGGCACTTGGTTGGCCGTCTCTAAGCCCCGCCCCTAGCACTATTGCCACCTCTTCTTGAAAGGTGACCGAATCTTGCTGCCCGTAAATTAAGGCAAAGACTCCTACGCTAACATATACAACTGCCGAAATCACAATCAAATAATTTAGCCAACGCCATTTGCGTAAAGTTTCAAAAAATATCGTGTATACACTTAAAGCTAAAAACGCACCAGAAAAAAGTAAAAGTGTATTACTAAAACCGGAACGCATAGCTACTAAGATTACATAAAATAACAAAACTCCGCATAAAACTATCAAAAACTTTCTAAATTTATCCATATGTATCTTGCTCCTTTGCGCAAAATTGTTATAATTATAATAAAATTCGCAAAAAGGAGCAAGCTCATATGGATATTTACATGTATTGGCTGTCTACTTTATATATAATGGGCTCTCGTAAACAAAATATTTTGCTCAATTATTTTGGAGATGCCGAAGCGGCCTACTATGCTCCTGTTGATGCGTTGCGTCAAATTCCTGGTTTTACAGAAAATAATGTGCGTGTGGTGCAAAAAAATAAGGACATGTCCATCACTAAGCGTGGTTTCGATACCTTGGGGAATTTGGGCATTTCCTTTATTCCTCGCACGCATGAAAGCTTCCCTTATCTTTTGAACACTATCCCTGATGCGCCTATAGGTCTGTTTTACATGGGGGAATTTCCCAACAAAGATTTTTACAGAGTTGCGATTATCGGATCTAGAAAATGTTCAGAATATGGTTTAAACACCGCTCGCAAGTTTAGTGAAGGCTTAGCACAGAATAAAGTCGTGGTAGTAAGCGGCATGGCAAGAGGTATCGACAGTATGTCCCATCAAGAGGCAATTGCCCATGGCGGGCTAACCATAGCCATCCTTGGCTGCGGCCTGGATATTTGCTATCCACCAGAAAATCGCGAACTGCGTGATAGAATTGTAAAAAGCGGCTGCATTATATCAGAATATCCACCGGGAGTGCCGCCTCATGCTAGGAATTTTCCTGCCCGTAATCGCATCATCAGTGGTTTAAGCCATTTGCTTATAGTTGTAGAAGCTGCTAAACGCAGCGGAACTTTAATCACTGTAGATCAGGCCTTAGACCAAGGCCGTAGTGTAATGGCTGTCCCTGGCAACATTACAAATATGTATAGCCAGGGTACAAATAATCTAATAAAACAAGGTGCAGAGCCAGTATGTGGTATAGAAGATATTTTAGAAGTATTGGGACTGAACGAGGTGGTAATGCAAACCCGCCTGGATGATACAGAGATGAATTTTGGAAAATTTCCTGTAAAAATTGCAGCTGAACCATTCCCTAGTATTGCGCCGGAAGAAAAATTAGTATATGATGTGCTGGATTTGATACCACTTGGCCTAGAAGATATTGTATTAAAAACCAACAGCGAGGTTCATGTTATACAATACTTGCTTACGATGTTGGAGCTTAAAGGCCTGGTGCGTAAATTGCCGGGGGCAAGGTATCAAAAAGTATAAGAAGGCAATGCTGAAAAATTTGCGCATCAAAGTGAATTTTAACGCAACCTGAGGCTTTGTTGACGTTAAAACTCAATTTTCTGCTTATTCTTCAACATTGCCTATTAAACAAAGGAGTAGTATTTTAATGGCAAAAGCAAAAAAACTTGTAATAGTAGAATCACCAGCGAAGGCAAAGACTCTTAAAAAATTTTTGGGGAGCACATACAAAATAGAAGCCAGTATAGGCCATGTAAGAGATTTGCCTAAAAGTGATTTAGGCGTAAATATAGAAAACGACTACGAACCCCGGTACATCACCATAAGGGGAAAAGGGGGGCTTTTGCAAAAACTGCGCAAAGAAGCCAAAACCGCAGATAAAATCTTTTTAGCAACAGACCCTGACCGTGAAGGCGAAGCCATTAGCTGGCACTTGATGCACTCCCTCAATTTAGACGAAAAAAACACATCTCGCGTCACTTTCAACGAAATTACCAAAAACGCAGTGAAGCAATCAATAAAAGAAGCCCGTGGTATAGATATGGATTTGGTCAATGCGCAGCAAGCGCGCCGTGTTTTAGATCGCATAGTGGGATATAAAATTAGTCCATTGTTATGGAAGAAAGTCAAAAAAGGGTTAAGCGCGGGTCGCGTGCAATCTGTAGCCCTAAAGCTTATCTGTGATAGGGAAGAAGAAATTGAAACCTTTGTACCTGTAGAATACTGGACTTTAGATGCCAAGTTTAAACATAATCGCAAAGAATTTGCCGCCCACTACACAGCCGGCGATAACAACAAACAAGAACTTAAAACGAAAGAAGACATAGACGCCGTTTTAAAACGGGCAAAAGAACCTTATGTGGTTAAAGAAGTAAAACGTGGTACACGCAGCCGTAGGCCGCAAGCACCTTTTACAACAAGTACCTTGCAGCAAGAGGCCTCTCGTGTTTTAAACTTTGCTGCAAGTAAAACAATGATGATAGCTCAGCAGTTGTACGAAGGGGTAGATATCAAGGGTGAAGGTACGGTGGGGTTGGTCACTTATATTCGTACAGACTCTATGCGCATTGCAGATGAAGCCTTTGAATCTGTGAAAAATTATATTACCGAAAATCACGGCGCAGAATACGCTGCCAAAGAAAAATCTCAGCACAAATCCCGGGGAAGAAGCCAAGATGCCCACGAAGCCATCCGTCCTACAGATGCATTCCGCAGTCCAGATAAAGTGAAGGACTCTTTATCAAGAGATCAGTTTAGACTGTACAACTTAATTTGGGAGCGTTTTGTGGCAAGTCAAATGAACCCTGCTGTGTATGATACTTTAACAGTAAAAATTGCAGCCGGTAAAAAAGACCCTGTAATACTGCGCTCAAGTGGATCTGTACTTAAATTTGAAGGGTATCTTGCGGTGTATCGGAAAAACGAGCAAGCAGATAAAGATGTAAATATACCGGATTTAGTTGAAGGCGACCAACCTAGCCTAGTCAATTATGATCCTGTACAGCACTTTACACAACCGCCTCCGCGATATTCTGAAGCCAGCTTAGTAAAAACAATGGAGGAACTTGGCATAGGCCGCCCAAGTACCTATGCAGCCACCATAGGCAATATCACATATCGCAATTATGTAACAAAAGAAGAGAAGGTGTTTTACCCTACAGAGTTAGGGGATATAATCAACGAGATAATGGAAAATAACTTTGACGATATAGTCAATGTAGATTTTACCGCCAATATGGAGGAACGCCTGGATAAAGTAGAAACAGGGGAGGTAGAGTGGAAATCTATCGTTCGAGATTTTTACCCAACTTTGGATGCTCGTATTAAAGAAGCGGAAGAAAAAATAGGCGACATCACCATACAGGACGAAGTGACAGATATAATTTGCGAAAATTGCGGCCGTAACATGGTAATAAAAATGGGCCGATTCGGACGCTTTTTAGCCTGCCCAGGCTTCCCGGATTGCCGTAACACTATGCCATTGTACGAAGATGCAGGGGTAGATTGCCCACAATGTGAGGCAAAAGTGCAAATCCGCAAAACAAAAAAAGGGCGCAAATATTTTTGCTGCGAAAAAAACTGCGGCTTTATGTCTTGGAATTTGCCTACAAAAGAAAAATGCCCAAGTTGCGGCGGTTATATGACAGTGAAGGGGCGAAGGACAAAGCAGGCAGTTTGTGCTAATAACGAATGCGGGTTTAGGAAAGATATGCCAGATGAAGACTGAGATCACATTTGCACGCCAACTAACAAATATAATATCCAACGGCGGCAATCAAGAAGATGTTTTGCAATTACTAGGTTCCTACACACAGGCAAATGCCCTTCTCACACCCAAAAAAGCCGACGGCGTTCTTCTGGAGCCTCGGCTTTTTTCAAATTTACAAACCATGCAGCTGGACGATACATTAGTACTTTATCGAGATGGAGAAGCCTTTAGCGAGGAAGACAAAAACCTAGCGGAAATATGCCTGCCTGTACTAATGCTATTACAAAAAATAACATACGACAAAGAACAAGCCTTACAGCAGAAAGAAGCACAGCTAGTTAAATCTGTGTTAAACACGTTATCCTACACAGAGCTTGAAGTAGTGCTGCGTATATTTGATGTGTTAGGCGGCAGCGAGGGCACATTAATCGCGGGAAAGGTAGCCGATGGCCTACGTGTCACTAGGTCTGTTGTCGTAAGCGCACTACGAAAATTAGAGAGCGCCAGAATAATTGAAGCCAGATCTCTAGGGGTAAAAGGCACATACATACGAGTACTTAACCCACTTTGGTTAAGCGAGTTAGAAAAGCTTAGATGAGGAGCAAACAAATGAAAACTGTGTATTTAGCAATGTCTACCGATTTATTCCATTCTGCACATATAAACATAATTAATGAAGCTGCAAAATATGGGAAAGTTGTTGTTGGTATTTTAACTGACGAAGTCATTGCCACATATAAACGCCTACCAATCTTAAATACGGATGAACGTATGCAAATTGCCGGCAACTTTAAAAATGTAGATAGCGTGATGATTCAAGAATCTCTTAGTTATGCAGACAATCTGCTAAAACTTAAGCCGGACTATGTTATTCATGGGGATGACTGGCGCACGGGGATTCAGCAGCGTATACGAGATGAGGTTGAAAAACTTCTTAAAGCATGGGGTGGCCAGCTTATTGAAATTCCCTACAATCAAAATCTCTCAGGGGATAAGATATCTCAGCAATTTGCAGGTGTTACAAATACGCCTGAACTTAGGCTTGCCAAACTAAGAAATTTGCTGCAATTAAAACCCTACATCCGCGCCATAGATGTATCTAACGGGCTAACCGGCCTTATTGCAGAAAACACCCGTTATATGGACGAAAGTACAATGACTGTAAAACAATTTGATGCCATGTGGATATCCAGCCTGTGCGACTCCTCCTTCAAAGGTAAGCCGGATACAGAGCTTGTAGATTTAACAAGCCGTATAAACACCATAAACGAAATAATGGAAGTGACAACAAAACCCATTATTTTGGACGGTGATACCGGCGGTAAAATTGAGCATTTTAATCATCATGTAAAAACGCTGGAACGAATCGGCGTCTCAGCTGTAATTATTGAAGATAAAACGGGCCTAAAACAAAATTCCCTTTACGGTACAGATGCCGTTCAACAGCTGGACGACCCACAACACTTTGCCTTAAAAATAAAAGCAGGCAAACACGCCCAAACTACAAGAGATTTTATGATCATTGCCCGTCTAGAAAGCCTAATCGCCGGAGCGGGCGTAGACGATGCCATGATGCGGGCCAAAATATACATAGAAAGCGGTGCAGATGCAGTGATGATACACAGCAAAGAAAAAGACGGCAGCGATATTTTAGAATTTATGAAAATGTTTAGAGCGTACTCGCAAAATATCCCAATAGTGCTTGTGCCAACCACATACAATAAATTTACAGAGGACCAGCTACATCAGAAAGGTGCAAATATCATTATTCACGCCAATCATCTGCTGCGCAGTGCCTTCCCTGCAATGAAAAAAACTGCTGAGACTATTCTGCAAAACGGCCGCTCTTACGAGGCGGATGAGCTTTGTATGTCGATTAAAGAGATTTTGAGTTTGATACCAGAGTAGGAAAGGGCGAAAAAAATGCCGTTAGATGGAATAACCTTAAACAGCGTAAAACAAGAACTATCCCAAGCCCTAATAGGTGGCCGGGTAGATCGTATTCAACAGCCAGAAGCTGATGAAATTATCATAGCCATAAGAAGCCAGGGTAAAAATCATAAATTGCTGCTTAATGCCAATGCAAATAGCCCTCGTATACATTTTACAGAAATCTCGAAGCCCAGCCCTCCCCAAGCACCTATGTTTTGTATGCTTTTGCGCAAGCATTTAGGGGGCGGGCGAATTTTAGATATTCAGCAGCCGGATTTTGAGCGTATGGTAGAGATATATATAGAATCTCCAAATGAAATGGGGGATTTATCTGTAAAACGGCTGATTATTGAGATAATGGGCAAGCATAGCAATATTATACTTGTGGATGCAAGGGATACTATCATGGATAGCATACGTCATGTCTCTAGGGAGTTAAGTTCTGTTAGAGAAGTGATGCCGGGCAGGGGCTACACCAGGCCTCCATCCCAGGGGAAACTGCCTCCTGTGCCCATTGATACGGAACATTTTTTAAACTTGCTTAAGACTGAAAGCAAGCGAGTTCAGCATGTTATTTACCAGTCTTACAACGGCATAAGCCCCATTGTTGCAAGCGAAATATGCCTTAGGGCATCTGTGGCAGCAGATGCTTTTGCAGAAACATTATCTGATACGGAGCGGGAGCGTTTGCTTAATATATTTGCCGCTTTATACGAGGACATAGAGAATGGCCGCTTCAACTGCCACATTTATGAAGATGTTAAACGAGATTTTTCTGCTGTATTTATGAATATCTACGATGGCTGGGAAATGAGCGAAGCTTTTACTTCCCCATCAAAGATGCTAGAGACTTTTTATCGCAAACAAGATAATATGCACAGGCTTTCTCAAAAGACTGCAGATTTGCGCAGGCTGGTATCTACGTATATAGAGCGCAGTAAGCGAAAAAGCGAAATACATCAAAAAACGCTTTTGGAGATTGAAGATAGAGAGCAGCAGCGCAAATTCGGGGAAGTTCTTACGGCTTACATCTACGCTATTCCAGAAGGTGCGGATAGAGTAAAGCTTGCAGATTTTTATGAAGGTGACCGGGAGATAGAAATCCCGCTAGACCCTACAAAAACAGCGGTAGAAAATGCCCAGTATTATTTTAAGGCTTACAATAAAGCAAAACGCACTTTTGCAGCATTACAAGAGCAAATGCAATCCAATGAAGAGGATTTAGCTTACTTAGATAGCGTACTTACAAGCATAAGCACTGCTGCCGATGAAGAGGATATAGCAGACATACGCACAGAGCTAGCTGAGCAAAATTTTATAAAAAAACGCCCGCAGGCAAAGGGCAAAAAACCGAAAAAGTCCAAGCCATTACACTATATGTCTTCTGATGGTTTTAATATATATGTAGGCAAGAATAATACTCAAAATGATGAATTAAGTATGCGATTTGCACATCCAAATGATATTTGGATGCATACAAAAGAGATTCCTGGCTCTCATGTCATTATTCAGACTGCTGGGAAGGAGCTTCCTGATAAGACCATCCTAGAGGGGGCAATGCTTGCGGCTTATCATAGTAAGGGGAGGCATTCCAGTCAAGTTCCGGTGGATTTTTGCCCTAGGAAGAATGTGCGCAAACCACGAGGCGCAAAGCCGGGTTTTGTAATTTACGATGTTTATAACACAGTCTACGTAAGCCCAGATGAAAAAGAAGTAGAGAGATTAGGTAAAGACAATGCATAACAGACAAAAAAATCACCTTTTACAGGAAGGTACGATAATTCCGCCCCTTGTAGATATGGGCGTGTTTACGCAAGAGGGCAAAGTTGCGGCTCCAATGCAGCATAAGTTCCGCCAGATTAATCGTTTTTTGGAAATGATAGATGATACTTTGGGGGATATAAAAAAGTTAAGCGTAATAGATTTTGGCTGCGGCAAATCGTATTTAACCTTTGTAATGTATTATTTTTTGACAGAGGTAAAAGGGATGGAAGTGCAAATGACAGGGCTTGATTTAAAGGCTGATGTGATAGCCAATTGTCAGCAGGTAGTCAAAAAATATGGTTATGATGGCTTGCAGTTTGTACAGGGCGATATTGGAGCTTATGAAGGGCAA
>Ga0123355_10014813_pt1 | contig 12213 bp, 10 predicted proteins | sample TergutEmb28metaG_3_FD_89872 | JGI IMG/M metagenome (GOLD analysis project Ga0123355, IMG submission 89872) | Embiratermes neotenicus P1 segment gut microbial communities from Petit-Saut dam, French Guiana - Emb289 P1 | ecosystem: Host-associated > Arthropoda: Insects > Digestive system > Gut ...
CCCCCCCCCCCAACAAAAAAAGAGAATGAAAAGAGAAAGAAAAAGGAATAAAGAAAAAAAGAAAACGAAAAGAACACCACTAACCACTTCCTCAGCCTGATAAACCCAGTCTGCATTATTGTATGTCCACAAATCTGATGTTACATTGTTCCATACTGCAGCTTATATTATATGAATTTTATCTTGAATTCACAGAAACAGAGGATAACTTTTTGAAATAAATAAAAATTTGTTCTTTTGTAACATTACTTACTAATGAAAATAAATAACAACAATTCTAGGTACCTGACATCTGATTTGCACTGGCACATTTGATACAAGTAGCACTAATGACTTGCCTGCCATCACTCCTTAAACAAGACATGTTCCTATATATATTTTTCATCAGCTGTAGTCATATTTATACACACACTTATCAAAACAAGATGAGTGATAACACATTACAAGTTGAATGACTTTGTAACATTACACACGAGCCAGTCTGACTCAGCAGGACTGTTTCTGGATGAGAAATTGACAGCCCAGTCTTCAATTATTCGGTCATACGACTGACATTAAAAAAAGTTGATGACACAAGCAACTGAACAAAAAATACTTCTATCACTAAACACTAATCTTGACAGAAGTTTAGCTGCAACCAGAATTCAGTAAAATAAAACTATAATACAAAAGAGTTGCTATGTAACATCTAGGGTACAGTAACTGTAGAATGAGGTTCTGCAGAGACAGAGACAGCTGTCTGGACACAATCATAACATACATAATGAAACAGAACTTATTTGGCATCATTAAGTGAACTTTGATTGAGAAGACTACCTTCCTTAGTATAACATAAAAAATCTTACGAACACAAAAGCAATGATAAAAATACATACACAATTACAACAATTTTTGCCTTTTATTTTTAAAAACATTTCTTTCTGAAATGTAATTTCATATTACCATATTACTCTGAATTTAAGACACACTTTTTCCACATTTTTCCAAGTTGCAAGTTATGGTGTATCTTAAATTCGAGGTATTATTTATCACGTTTCGAAAGCTGCAAAAACATCATTTTCCTCAAAAAACATGTGGCCTCGCTAAAGGCGTAGTAGATTGCACGGACGGTGAAATTTATCTGTTTGAAACCTGTTTTTCCTGAAAATCCCTTTTTAAAAGTGGGGTGCATCTTAAATTAGAGGCTGTCTTCAATTTGAAGTAATATGGTATTTTAGTCAAATAAAACATAAAATTTTCCCAACCCCTTCTTCTTCTTCAGTGATTGTGGGGACAAGAACTATGATATACAATTAAATGCAATTATCTTCAATTCCCGGCATGTATAATGAAACACAACTGCTAACAGTGCACTACACTACACTATTATCTGCCTTACACATTCGATCACTTCAGTTTGTTCAAGTGTACAACTTGCAGATTTCACCACCGTGATTCATGTGGTCCACTATTCAACAGATGCAGAACACATTTCCTGCAGTCACATTTCAGCTTCACTGCCTTTCAAATACGTACACTATGCAGTCCACTTGAATATATTTCATTGGTGTTTTCTTCCACAGGCTGCAAGCCTGCCAGGACAATGCAACAATTTATGCATTGTACTTGTACAAGGACAAGAGGTACCTTCTTAAAGTACAACACAACTGTCAATGACTGCACACTGACTGCTGCCCATCAATATGATACAGACGAGTTTCATGACCAAACAAACAGATGCTGAGTCTTGACTTTTTCCTGTGAAAGAATACATATGCAATTTGTCAATTCAAATGAATAATGAAAGGACTAAAAATGAAAACACAGTGGGATGTCTTTAAAACTGTCAAATATATAAAGTGATAAATACAGTATAATCTGCCAAGATTTAACTGCAAGCAGATATCAGCAGCATAATCTTAAACAAAGAATGCAAGATGTACAAAAAACCACAAAATTATCCAGCAGCAGAACATTCAGTACAATTAATTACCAGTTCAGTTACCAGATCAGAAATTTTATTGGTATAGAAAATTTGTTAATTATTTGTGTTATACAGAATGCTTTATTCAACTGTATAAGCAACTAAGAGGTTTCAGTCAAACCAGGTACCGTGACTATACGCAGGCTGTTCAGTAAGCAACAAATCACTGTGTTAAACACCTGTTACTTCAACACAGATGTTTGAAACAACAAGTAATGGTCAACTCCCTATTTCTGCATCTAATCATCAGGCCAGGAGAGACGCGTCATATTTGCCTGAGTATAAGACAAGAAATTTTAATGATTCATCATCTGAAGAACTAGGGGGGAGGGGGGGCACCTTATAAATGCACAAAAATTAAATAGATTCTGCACATATACTTTCCTGGAAATTGAGGGTTATGAGGTAGGTCACCTTCTATGAATGGTTATCTTATAGTCAAATAAGTACGATAATATACATGCTCAAAGCTTGTGGTACCTCAGCTTTTATCTCATCATCATATCACAAGAGTTTTTCTTTGAAGTTGTTCTGTGGTGATCCACGAAGTTGAAATCACAAGGTACACAGAGAATAGTAAATGGGCAAGACATTCCCAGAAGTCAACAGAAAAGCTGTTAACAGCATTCTCCTTGTTGACCATGGTAGAAACAGTAAAGGATATCACTTATAGCATTATAACAGGAAACCAGAAGTGTGCTACCACTCAGCCTCGTTTGGAAACAAAGTTGCATATCACTGGAACAAATACCTCAAATGCTCTAGTGATATGTGAAGAAATTAATAAAAACACGTGTCCACTGCATGAAGACACAAAGCTTGTATAACTACACTATATATATATATTTGCTTTTAATGGGCACAAGATTATCTGATGGGTTATCTAGCAATATGGTCAACTACATCGAATGAGATGTCAACAAACCCAAACAGCATGTCAGGAAGGATGGTATAGGATGGGCCAAAAACAAACACCTCCAATAGGAAAGATGGGACATAAACAAGCTACCTGGATCTTCACGAACAGTGCTGAAAGAATCTCAAATCTTGTAGCATACAATGCCTCATATCTTCCGCTTCAAAGGCCGGGAGATTTATTGTTATGATCAACTTCAATGTTCCGGTACCTATGAGGACATTACTCAGTTTCCAGTAATTGTAATGTGCATTTCTGGGGCACAGACATTTGCACAAGCAAGTCTTCCAGTACAGAATGTAAATTTCTGTACGAACATAAGGAAACAAGCAAGCTGGGTAGAAAAAAATTATCTAACTTCCTGTGAGGTCTTCCTGGAATGAATTTCATAAATGTAGTTTTGTCACTTCAGCTAAAACATCCAATACCTAACCCCCGAATCATCTTCTATTCGATGGGCCTACTGTGTAACAGTTACATATCAGTATCAACTATATAAAAATATTGTTTTACACAAAATGCTTTTATGATAATTTGTGTCACCAGAAACAAAGCAAATTTTATGCACCAGTTTTTCAAACAAATTATATTTCAACTGATTTGTATTCGTTTCACATTACATATAAACAATGCACTTAAAAAAAAGTGTCTAGGCTCATAGCCAACTTTAGATGTACAGTTTGGCTAAACAAATCATAACAACATAAAAGTCACTGCGTAGTTTCTCAGTTTTTGTGCTGCCATACAACATATTACAAGATCAGACGGAATTTATCATGAAGCAATACGTATTAAATCAAATACTGACATACATACTGCCATCAACCACAATAAATTTTTATTAGTATTTTCAATATATACTACATTTTGGTCAGGCAGAGTTTAAAAAAATCCTGAAATATCAAACGTCATGAAAATCCATCCAGTGGAGGTCAAGCCACTCCATGTGGACGGACAGACATGACAAAACTAACAACTGCTTTTCACAATTTTGTAAAAGCACCTAAAACTTCATCTACAGAGTAAAAGACATATGCATTTAAGTATCTTCTTAATGCTACCTTAAAATGTGTCCTTTCACTTGTAACACTCTTGACTATAAGTTAAACTGGTGAAATTTATGATGCCAACATACAATGTGCTTCTCAGAAAACATGAAAGGTTGGCACCTGGTATGTGAAGATGGTATTTTTTCCTTGTATTAATATAGTGTACAAACGAATTTGTTAGAAAAATTTCTTCATTATTTACAATGAAGTCAACTAACAAAAGTAGGTATTGGCATGGAACAGGTAAAATCTCTACTCTTTTAAATAAATGTCTAACATGGAGTTCTAGGTATGCACCAAACATAATTCTGAAAATTTTTATTTTGGTAAGTATATATCTTTCTGTTGTTGGATGAATTACCACAACAAATTATACCAAACTTGATTACACAGAAGTCCAATAAATAATAAGACTGATTCTTTTTCTGAACACCCTGCAAGAGATTAGCAAAACATTAAATGGTTGTGACTGCTATAGTGTACTTGTCTCGAGTACACGCTCGTCTCTGTAGCATCAATAGTAGTCATTTTATTGCCGAAAGACACTTGTTGTGTGTTTTGTGTGTCAAAAGTTTCAACATGGTGCAACGTGCTGTGATTAAATTTTACTTTAAATGGGGGAAAACTGCCGTGGATGTACACCTAGACCTGAAAAATGTGTAGAGTGCACGAATCATGCGCAAGGCTACCGGTGGTTTGCATGTTTTCATGGCAGGGAATCACTGGAAGATGATGCTAATTCAGGTCGGCAAGTTTCCGCTTGGTCAAACAAAAATGTGGGAAAAACTCATGCCATTGTCACACAGGATAGGCTACTAACCACTAGGCTACTTGTACATCTTGGAATCTGTGAGGAAGTGCCCAGGCAAATTTTGGAAAGAGAATGGCAGAAAAAGAATGTGCCACACTCCTTAAAAGCTGAACAGAGACAGCAATAGGTTGAATGTTGTCAGAGTTTCAAGTTTGTTGACCAAGATTGTGACATGTTAGAAAGAACTGTGACTGGCAATGAAAGCTGTTGTTATCAACTCAATCCTGAAATGACATGACAAAACATGGAATGGCATGGAATGAATTCTCCCTGACAGAAGAAAGTCATGTTGCATGTATAGCATGTCAAGCCAATATTGATGGTTTTTTAAATGCTGCCAGAATTATCCACCACAACTTTGTTTCTGCGGGCACCACAGACACGTCACTATTATTTGGAAGTGAGGAAATGTCTATAGGCCTACATGTGATATGTCAGAAATGAGCAGTTCTGAAACAACAGCTGGGTGCTGTTGCATGAAAACGTGCCCGCTCACTACACACTGAAGATGAAGCAGTTTCTTGCTGCCAAATTGATCTGTGTGATACAGCAACCCCCTGCCTGTTAGATTTGGCAACAGCAGACTTTTTCTCTTCCCAAAGGTAAAACTGACCCTAAAAGGGAGGCACTTCAATGACATCAGCAACATCGAACATGGTGTCACCAAGCTACTGAAAGAGGTTTCATTTCAGGACTTCCAACGCGCATTCAAGGACCTGTATAAATTATATCTAAATTGTGTGAAGTTGGGGGGTGATTATATTGAAAGTCTGTAATACAAACTGCTAAGTATATTCATTCTTTCTTTTGTAATACATGCAGTCTCATTACTTACCAGGCACACTATGTGCAGTATAAAAAATATGTGAAATAAACTGAGTGTTAATGTTGCTGATATGGAACATCTAACTTAACTCTGTAACATGCTCCAATAAAGTTAGGAATCATTTGATCAATAGGACTCTACCAACTGAAGTGGTCATACATGTGTAAATCAAGAAATGTTGTGTTATCTGTTTCTTCTACATACTTTTACTTACAACCAATACTTAATGCACAGCGTGGTGAATTTTTCAATATAAATTTCATTGTACTTGTTTCATCTAGATTTAAGACCAAGCCATTTAATAACATGAGAGAGAACTACGTTTCACACTGTACAGAAATCTTTGAAATTTCTGTTAGAAATTAGGACACTAGTGCCATCTGCAAATATTATGGGTTCTAATAAGGAATTCATGCTCAAGATAGGTAATTTATATATATTACAGCCAATAAAGGCCCCAGGATTGACCCGTGGGGAACCCCACTCACAGAAAAAAATTTTGGGTTGCATTAGGTGATCTTACTTCAACTTTCTGTTTTCTCTTAATTGAACAGAACGTGAACCAATCTGCATTTACTTCTCAAATGCTACATAAATGCAATTCAGCTAACAAAAGTTCATGATCTATGCAGTCAAATAACAGATAATTCCTCCAACAAGCATTTTTTGCCAATAGATGTCTGAACGCAGCATTTTCCTAAATCATGCTGTTCTTAGACCATATGTCATCAGTATATAGATGATGGCTTAATATACTGTGCATGGCTTTTTAAAACACTTACGACATAATGAATAATAAAACAGGCCTATAATTTTTCATACCAGTTTTGTCTCCTTTCTTGTACAGTGGTTTCACTGCTGCAACTTTCAGCCAGGGAAAATACCAGTATACCATATAGTGAGTGGTAACAAATATAGCTTAATCGGTGACTAATGTGAGATGCAGAAGCTTGTAAGATTTTACTTGTTATTTCATAATAACCTGATAAGTTTTTTGGTTTAAGGGAATGTTTTTTTACACTTTATTTTGGCTTCAGTGATTGGGACTATTTTCATGCTAGGAAGTTTAAAAAAAAAAATCTTTTAAAAATGAGACAGCACTTTCTTTCGCTACCTTATATATATTTCACTTTTCAGTCAGTGTTAGAAAGTAATTACTCAAGGGTATTAGCCAAGTTTTTTGGATCCTTCAATTTTTTCATTGCTCATAATTATAGAGGGCACCTCTGCAGTTTTACTTTTTCTATCTCCTTCTTTATTATATTCCATATTGTCATTTCATTACTAGATTTTGCTACGAGTCTATTGTACCATATTTAACGTAAAGTGCTTTTGGTGTTGGATCACTGCTGTTTTTAGAGAAGATGTATAAACTGCTTTTATGTTTGGAAGACATTTTTACTCCTTGTTTAATCCAGTAATTCTTTCTGTTGTTTCTATTTGAATATTTAAGTGGAAAACTAGCCTGGAATATATTTAGGAATGCACACAGAAATAGTTGAATATACACTTATCCACAAATATATTATCAACAGCAGTATGTATATAAGTCATTCTGAATGCTTGCTGCAATGCACCATATGCAACACTCTAGTTGTTTTTTCAGTTGCTTTCAATAAGATAATCTGTGTTTAAATCTCCACAATCAAAAATCCAGATTCTGTTTATATATATATTTCAAGCACCAAATTCTTTATGAATTGATTAAAATCTCCTGTAAGACCTCCATGTAAGCTATTGTAATTAATTTAGATGCTTCAGTGTTCAATTCAGCTACATAAATTTCCATTTTTTTTACAGATACCAATTCTGTTGAAATACAGACCTTCTCAAATGAAAACACACACCTCCCTTCTGCCAGTACAATCATATGCAATGTTCGCTGCAATAATGGGACAGTTATAACATATGAGGCAGCTTAGCACCAAAACTGAAGTCACACATTATATACACAATGCAAACAGCAAGAATAAATAACCCATACCACCTGTCAAGGCATGGTGTAATGAGAAACAAATTTTCAGCAGGAAGTCAGAAGACAGCATAACACAACAGGTTGCAGCAAGGTGAAAGAAAAAGAAATTGAAAAGAAAAGGTTACCTATACTCACCAACATCCTCACATCAAGCGAAGTACATAACCTTCTTTGTGTCAGCATGAACTGTAATGGCACGTGCCATGGCACCAGGAGTTCGGTCCTCACTACATCCCGACTGATGTGAACCTTCTCCACTGAAATCGTAAAACACAGCTACAGCTTATTGGTGATTTCTGCAAACAGAATTCTTAAGAATACCACGTTAGAAGCTCATACAGTTTGAAAAGTCTTGCATTTCAATGTCTGGAAGGACCTAAAATTTGTGTATTTTACCTACTGAATTTTTAAAAACTCACAGGATGGTTACATTTCAAAATGCAACTTTCTTCACTATTCTTCACTTCACCATCATAGGTGAGGACACTTCAGTTGTCCAACTTCACATACATCATCAATTTTTTACAGGTCTAACAGTGCAGTATTCTCACCATGGTGTGCACGAAACCCAAGAATTTTTAGACATTTCAATGGGAATGTCTGTTAGTTCACTGCTGTTAAAAAGTATATATTTACCTCCACTGAGAAAATTATTTTTGACACCACTATCATTACTATTATGGCAGAAGAAAACCAGAACAGTAGCGACTGGTCAAAACAGTAGCTCCTAAAACCATGTCAATATTCAAACATTAATCCATTACGAGGATCATTGATTGCACCAGCAAGACTCCCACTATCATCTATGAGAGAACAAAGAAACCTACTTGACTTTGCTGTCAATGGGCACTCCATTAATTGTGGAATAAGCTACACTACATGTGACAAACAACATCTCTTATGAAACACTCACTGCAACCTTTCCCATAAAGCACTGGGCACAACAGCCTCAGAAACATGCAGTGCAGTTTACAAAGAACTGATGATCGGACTATTAATTTGTTTAACAACTGTGTCACAATCTGAATCCTTGTCAATTACTTTCACTTTCATGACCAACACTTTATGTAACTGCTATTTCTTGACTTGGGTCTCTGTAATCTTTAGACATCACCTTCAAAACTCATTCTAGGCTCCAATCTTACTCAATGAATTCTATGAAAAATGTCTTTTCACCAATCTGCCACAATCCAAAACTGAGAAGTTCAAGAAAAGACTGACTGAAGTCGGTCACAGTATAAGTGAACACAACAGTACAAATGAGTTACATACATCATTAATGCCCTGCATTGCAGAGATCTAACAGAGGAGACCAGAACTTTGCAGATCAAATATCAAGCTCAACTGGATATCACTCACGTCTCCCCATAAGTTTGTTTCTGTAAGTACCATTTTGGATTCAGCAGTAAGAACTGCACAACAAACTGAGCATTTATGAGACCCTTAAGAAGAATGAAACATGGAGGTAACAAGTTCCTCCAAAACAATGGTACCTGTCTACCAAAGTATATGTTGTCATATCCCAAAAGACTCTGGTAGACTCACAGCTGTAAGAACCTCAGTCTTGCTGAGGTATATATTTGGACAAAGGAAAGGCAAAATGACAGATAAAAAATATCACCAAACAGAAAATGCCAAGGCAATACACCTGGGAAACGAAACACACATGGGACACATATCGAAAAACAAAAAATATTTCAGTTTGTAAACCGGACTGAAGGAAGGTGACTAACTGCAAGACTCCAAATATAAGCGAATAAGAACAAAAAAGTGTAATGAATATCAGATTTTTGTAGCATTTTAGTGCGCATAAAGTAAGCAGTCACTTAGCCACTGCGGGCTCAGCAGTGACGTGACTGTTAGTTATACCTTAGGAAACGTCTGAGCTCGACAGTGACATAACAGTGCAGTAAACTTTAGAGAATGCCTGAGCTTGACAATAAGCCTCTATATAATCCAGAACCTAAAGGTAATTGGCCTCACTTGTTTAACAGCGGTTATTTGCCCATATTGTTGAAGAAATTACACAAGTGGAGGCGACATTAATTTTCATACGGAAAAGTTACTATGATGCTTTTGAAGTTTATTTTGTTTCAACTTACACAAGGTAAGTAGAGCTGACTGTGTTTGAAATTGTACTTTTAACGTTTTTACATTGAGTTGAGCACTTTTGATTCGTTCATTAATTATACATTGTTGATCAAATTCTAAATTTTCACACATTCTGTGTTGTAACATGGGGGCAAGGCATTTATTTTAACCTACTAATGCACCTTTGAAGTGTGACTAATTTGTAGCTTGTACTTATGTGTATAGACCGTAATACAGCATTCCTTTTGATCTGACTCTGTAAATAAGACAACTTAGTAAACTAGAATATATTATACTAGTGAAGTGGATGAATTACTTCGATTGCACTGCATCGTCCTTTAGTCCCTGTTAATGAATTAAACGTATAGAAACAGAAGCAGTTGTCAGTACTCTGCAAGAAATATCAAAGTCTGGTGGCGGTGCTATCCAGACTGCGAAGGCAGAGACGAAGATAATAGGGCCATCACGGGCTCACACTATAAAGTACCTGTCCGGGTGGGAATAATGGGAGTCTAACCATTGCCTGGGAGGCACTACAAAATTTTCTAAGGTGTAACGAACTGTCAAGTCATTGCTGAGCCAGCAGTGGCCAAGAGATTGCTTACTTTCTGCACAGTAAAATGCTACACAAATTTGACATTCATTACAAGAGCATATTATTTAAGGATGCTCTTAATAACTAAGATTAAATAATACTGATTGTAGATAAATTGAAACATGAGGAAGGTAAACTGATGGAGTGATAATGGCTGAAGAAAACCAACGTATCAGAGGAAAATCCATTCCCATGTGTCCCTGTCCACCAAAAATCCCATATGGACTTGCCTAGGATAAATCCCAGGCCTCTGCAGTGAGAACCTGCCAAGTGGCTGCCTGACCCCTGGTGCAGCCTGAAAATAATATTAAAATTGATCTTTAAGAGTAAGGGTGAGAGGACATGCGTAGGAATATAAAGGTTAAGGATAGGTTCCTGTGAATAACATGATTAACTTTAGAGCTCCAAACAAGGTAATGAGTTGCATAACCAGCTAATCACTGTCAGTGTCTCAAGCACAGGAATGTACGTACCTGTCATGCTCTTTCTCTACAAGATGATAGCGTGCTCTAAATGCAACCAAGTGTGCATAGTATGCAGGGGCGGGTATCGATACAGATCGTGTGCACCTCACGTACGTGTGACATAGCTGATATGTGAGGCACTGTAGTTCATCCGAGTCAAAATGGTTGTCATCCCAGAGAACATGATAATGACTAGGTCTGCTTGTTCCCTGAAATGGAATGCACATCAGACATGAAATTACTTTTAATTTTTATCACCACTACACATCTTCCAGATTTTCTGGATTCAAATATTTGTCAATTGTATTATGACTAATTGATAAAACTGCACAGTGCAATTTCCTAATTTGTACTCATCACCAAACAACATTAGGAAACTCAAATCTCATGTTCCAAGAGTCTGTCACGTTGAACTTATTCATATCATATCTGCTCTTTTCCACTCTCCACAAATGTCTCTATTTCCAACACTCTCCTTCCTTTCTTTCTTTTAAACTGTCAAGGTGTTCAGTTTTCCACACTTCACTCAATGAAGTAAAAGCAGTTTCCCAACTAAATTATTTCTTCTTTTACTTTACTTTCTCTTTGAACAACTTCCTTCAGCTGGCAGTTCTGGCTTTGGCAGCTCCTCTCTACCAAGAAAATCACAGTTGTGAATCATGGGGGCAATATCAATATTCAGTGATTATTGTAGGAGTTTACAACCCACAGAAGCTTTCTGTGACCCAAGTCTGGGTTGCAACCATGGATTAATGGTTTAGACTGATGGTACTGCCTCCCCAGTCTACCTTAATTTTAAGCCTTCGTGGAATTCACAACTCTTATTGCACATTTTACACCACATACCATGGAAAAAATGTAAACCTTACATGCATATACAGGGTGTTTCACGACTTTAGGGCATAACTGCAGGAGGTGATTTCCTATGTCCTTGTGATCAAAAAAGTTCACGTAAACATGTGTCCGATTTTGGACAGTTACGGAGTTATGACCGTTTTAAACTCAGAATAGAAGGTAACGATTACTGACAATAAATATAAAATAATAAACCAGCATAATACATGATACATTTAAAGTACGAATGTAAAGTTAACTTCGTGAAATTACTTTCAATTTGAATTTATCGGTGCTTAAAGCTGATTTTCGAAAATGCCACCGCCGCCCGCAACACAGGCTGCCGCTTGGTTGTGAACCGCGCGGGTAGCATGTAGCAGCTTCAGCTGATTGTTTCTTATGTGGTCAGTGGCGTCCAGAATGCGACCGAGCAATGCATCTCGCGTTGCCACCTTCACATTGTAAACCAGTTCTTTCATCCATCCCCACACACTATAATCCAGTAGGCTTAAGTCTGGAGACCTGGCTGGCCACTGGTGGGGACCGCAACTTCCGATCCATCGCCCGGGGAAACGATAGTTCAGGAAATTTGTAACTCCACGTGAAGAATGAGGAGGAGCTCCATCGTGTTGGAAATACATACGACTTCGTTTATCCAAAGGCACATCCTCCAAAAGTTGGGGCAATTC
>Ga0123355_10014814_pt1 | contig 12213 bp, 4 predicted proteins | sample TergutEmb28metaG_3_FD_89872 | JGI IMG/M metagenome (GOLD analysis project Ga0123355, IMG submission 89872) | Embiratermes neotenicus P1 segment gut microbial communities from Petit-Saut dam, French Guiana - Emb289 P1 | ecosystem: Host-associated > Arthropoda: Insects > Digestive system > Gut ...
GATGGTCTATATTGACCGAAACATGTTGGAGTCAATAATTTTATAATTCTATATGAGTTTTATAATATTTTAACGTTTGTATAATAAAATAAAGTGCAATACGCTGGCTAATTATACTAATTATTTTGATAGTTATTATATTTGACAAGAGTGTTGTCAGATGTTCCTTCCACCTAATCAGTGTTCAAGGAAGTTTTTTACGATGGAAATCTGTTAATTGCCTGCGAATTATAAAAGGCAATTGCCATTAAAAAGGAAGACAAGTTAATGAAAATGATGCCTCATATGCATTTAAGACACAGAGGCATGCATTTTGCTCTACACATGCGAATTTGTGTATCCAATTCTCTTTGTGAATTCGGCTGATTAATAATGCTTACTATGTACGTGTACTCAAGAAATGAAGCTGGGTAATGTGTCTCCGTTGCTGCTCCCCGACATTGCATGAAACCATACTGCCCTACTAATGTAGAACGTCACACCAGTCTGCATTCACTTCTGATGTGAGATTTCAGCAGCAATTTTAATTTTTACCTTCGCCTCTGATTTGATAGAAGTCTCATGTGAGTAGTCCATTTGAAAATTTTGCGCTTTCAAACTTCTGTTGAGACCGGGAAGCTTTCTTAAATTAGGCAAGTTATGATTGGTTGTCGCCTGGTGTAATTATTAGATTATTAAGTCATAACTTATTTTAGCAAAGGAACATTTAAAAAAGTCGTTGCATTTTTCAGTAAGCATATTATATGCTAATCAGCAGCAATTTCTACAAGACAGACCATGTAGTATAACGTAACACTATAACACTATGGAGAGTACATACTGTTGCAGTGTAAACACAACAATGAATTCTTTGTTTTTTCTTTGCTGCACGTAGGACTCAAGTATATAAAAATATTGAATGTTGCACAACAATGTTTTATGGCCAATATATGTCGACAACAACAATAAATGTTACGTAAGTCTGCACGTAAATTATTCGATACTGCCTTCAAACAAAAGAATGTTCGTTGATTCATGGCCTTCTCTTACTTACTTACTTACTTACTTACTTACTTACTTACTTACTTCATGTTGCAGAGTCTTTCTTGAGAAGCTAACTGGTTTGCACCTAGTCAAGAAATTCCCCGCATTTCACGGAACCCGAAGGTTCATTACCGCACTCACAAGCGTCCACCACCTGTCTCTATCCTGGGACAGCCCAATTCAGTCCATACACCCACATCCCACCTCCTGGAGATCCGTCATACTATTATCCACCCATCTACTCCTAGGTCTCCCCAGTGGTCTCTTTCCCTCCGGTTTCCCCACCAAGACCCTATACACCCCCCTCTCCTCACCCATACGCGCCACATGCCTAACCCATTTCATTCTTCTCGATTTTGTCACCCACACACATGTCCTTCTCTAGAAGTACAATTTGGTTAAAAAGATAGTAATGACAGATACGTCATTGCGTATTTTGTAAGTTTTTTGTTACCTGAAACTTTTCCCACGTGAGACAGAATTAGCCAGTTATGAAGCAGTAAGTATTAAATCGCAGCTTTTCGTCGTCGCTTTTATTGTCATATGTGACCTGTCTGGCACTTCCATATTTTCCTACGTTATCTCACAAACGGCACGGTTTTGGGAAAACGTTTTTGAACGTTAAATGTGTGTTTTGTTTTTCTCTACAATTTTTTTTATAGTTCGCATTCTAAGAAGAAGTCAGCAAAATAAAAGTTCGTAGGTCTTCATATAAAGTACTAGTTATTCCTGTCGGATTTTAACCCTTTAAACGCCGAGTTAAATCCCATCTGCCATCTACTGGCATTATTAGGAGCTCACCATATTCTCCACGTTAGCAGGATAAGGGTTAATGAAAGTTGAATTTTCATAATAGGATTTCGAAATATCCTCAAATAAAAAAATATAAAACCCTTTCTGTGGGAACCGAGTTATTTTATGGGGAAAGAAAGTAAGGAAGACATACATAAATATAAACATACATACATATAGACAGACAGACAGCCAGACAGACAGATAAACAGACAGACAGATAGACAGGCAGGCAGTCTTAGAGACGGAAAGACAGAGAGAGAGAGGCGGACACACAACCACGGCAATGTTAATATTCGCTTTACGTAATTTTGCGACCGCGCCAAAAACCTCTGCACCTTTAAAATACAGACACAGAACTTAGAGGCATAGAGACAGGACCACAGACGGAGATTGACTGGTACATTGTAAGTGTCGTATAGGACTATGTACTCCACACAAAATAACAGACAATGTCAAAGACGTTGATTTGTGTACAGTGAATTCGGGAAGGATTCGGAAATTAGCGTCCATGATCTGATTCAAAATTCCATTCCGCTTTCAATCCTGTCACACAGATTAATGTCATAAGAAATTTAAAATCAAATTTTGCACTCAATAGCTGAATTCTGAACAAAAAACAATACTCTGAATATAGCTACACCTGAATGATTCACTGTGTTTAAAATATACAGTGTTAAGGTCTGGAAATGAAACTGTCAAGCAAGGTAGTGGCGCTGATTTTCTATTCCCGATTATGTTGAAGGGTTGACCTCTTGCACTTCTGTGTGATTTCAAATAATCCCGCTTACAGCACACAAAGGCATAATAGAGTGTATCTCTGTTACGTCACATAATTCATAATTCATTGTTGTTGCTACAATCCTCACAATAAGGACAATTGGATTGTAGAATCAAAATTCCAGCTAAGTGCATGAGACCAGTTCCGACTCTGTGTACCACAGGTCACATTATTCCCAGGTGTATCGTGGTCACATGACACCGGAGTTCTAAGAGGTGTGAAACAAATAACACTTGCTTCCTCTTGCGAGATTAAAGTAGCGAAACTGCTAAAATATTTAAAGGATGTAAGCTACATGGGGAAATCCTGTTTAGTCTTGTACAAAATGTGTTCATAGTCTTCAAATCTGAGTTGCTTTGTGTGTTTCAAAGCTCGAATTATCACTTTCCTCGGGAGGATATGACTGGCATGCATTCTTCATAACGGTATTATCAAGGAAAATCTCAGATGCAAAGTGTATTTTACATAGGATACAAGCGTCTATCTGTAGGATAATTTGACATTGGACATAATTGTTTGGGTTTGATTTCTGACAGGCGCCACCACCCCGGGACTGGTTTTCTTTTGTGTAGAAATTATCTCCCATCGAATATGTACGTGTTGTTGCGTAATTGAGAATTTTACCCCCACCACTTTTTACTTCTCCGTGACAAGTTCTTTACGAAAAGTGACAAATTTTCTAGGCAAACACTGATTTGTCGGGTTGGTGTTGAGAAAATAAGTCGGACCAAATTACAAGTGCCTATAAACGAATTTGTTACGGAAATATTAAGATATGAGATACATAAAACAATTAGTAAATTTAAATTTTCACGTAAATAAGATTTATTTGGCTTATAAAGTACACTTTTGCTGATCTGCGCTCTGTTGGATCTTATGCAACGTAGAATGGCAGTTTATTTGCGAATTACGGGATAAGCTATCGGTCCCATCTTGAAGGGTCAAGCAGACCTTTGAAGATGGGGCGAATGGATTGTCCCGAAACGTCGATATGAAACTTCCATTTTACACTGCGTAAAATCGCAAAACGGCGCATATCTCATATATACCACGGCGGAAGCGCTAAATCACGACGCCTTTAGCTGTGGGACTGGTGAATTCAACGAGACTTTGATGGGTTTGTTATGTGGCTGGGATGAAGAGAGCGCACAGAATTCTAAAAATGGGTTTTTGGAGCACAGAGAATGAGGTGGGATGTTTTTATCAGTATGATTCTTGGGGAAATGAGGTGCGAGAATCGTTATTGTACGAAATGGACCCAAAATCGTTTTTGCATTCCGAGAGTATTTATGAACATTTTTTAAATTTTTTAACCCCAAGCTAATACTCTATTTGAGGTTAGGACGGAGTTGATTATAAAGATTACTGTATTCGGGAAAATGACGCCGTCCTGCCTGGGAAAATTGTGCCGAATTTTCGAAGGTTCCTACTCCATCATTAATATGTTCTGTGCTGGAGACCATCCTTTAAAGAAGGCGAATCCGTGAAAACGTAAATATCTGCAAATTTACGACATGTTCTTTTCCAGCTAAATCTCCTTTCAAATTTGGCGGAGTTCAAGATCCGACAGATGCGACAGACAAGTAGACATGTATTGATAAACTGATAAAAAAAAATGTGACGTGGTCTTGTGAATGGGCGATGAAATTAGCAATACACCGAAGAAGAGTCGCTTAAATATGACATTTTAACGAAACAACTTTTAATATTTTATACTTATATTCGCCTGGCTCTTTACCAATACCGACTAGGTTAATAGGACACACAACTCTTTTAACTGTTTATCTTGCATGCAACGAAGAGAGATACGTTTGTGAATGGCCCGTTGATGGGATTGTGAACCGGTTTGTAAGCACGTTCTTTGACGTAAATAGTGGGTCGTACTTCAGCACCGGTATATTAAACTGATAGGGTAATATCCATACGGGCTCAAGGTAGCAGCACAGTGTAATAACTAGTAGTTTTCTTTATTTGCGTACAGAAAAAGCCTTACATAATGAATGCCTGGCGACAATACTGGCAATCTGTGCCTCATTATGCTGCCAGTAGTGTAGAGGAGGAGTGTGTGATTGGGTGAACAGACAAATTTGCATATTGTAAGTGAAAAACACTTAGTTGAAATTCACGCACTTTTGAATTAAAAATATCGTTTAATAACTTAATAACGCCACAGAAGCAAGATAAATTTGTTGCTATGAAATTATATGACTTCTCGATAATACATCCGGTATATTGGGCAGGATACGGCCCGGACAACGGAGGTATCGCGGTCGGATTTCTTGAATGGACGACAGATTTTTCTGTACGACATTACGGCTGTACCAATTCTCGTTCCTATGTACTACGTGGCCTCGTACCCACTCGGAACGGAGGACTCTCTCCTTAGATGGAAAGGCAGGGGATGGGAAGATTACCATTCACCTACATCCAGTCTGCATGTTAATAAGTGGAGCACTATCTCCACTCCTCCATATTTAGAGACACTACGCAGTATTTACGTTCCGGAGAGCCTGGCACAAGTCGAATTTTGCGCAATACGGCATTCAGTATTCTTTAATTCCTAGTCTCTTACGACAGGTCCACAGTCTCCACCAAAGCCAGTTCTCTACTGAGAGCATTCTAGTGTTTCCTCTTTCAATTTACAGTATAATTTCGGTTCCATAACCCTTTAAATCCCGAGTTAAATCCCATCTGCCATCTGCTGGCATTACTAGAAACTCACCCTATTCTCCGCGTTAGCAGGATAAGGGTTAAGGTCATAAAGAAGTTGCTTACTTCATTTTCCTCGTATTCCCGCCATTCCTATACTTCCTTATACTTTGCATTCAATAACGTTATTCAGAAGGCAGTTCCTAAGAGAGATATGACTAATATAGTTTGCCTTTGTGCGGTTTATTTTAAGTAGCATATTCTTCTCCTTCTTGACTCTAACTAATACTTCTTCAGTTCTCACCCGTTCGGTCCAGCTGTTCTTCTCCATCCTTTACCAGTACCACATTCCAAAACTTTGTATGTATTCCTGACCTATTTTTCGAAGTGTTGCTCCAAGTACAATCCTTTTCTAGTTTCTTCCTTAAACTGAAGTTCAGTTTGTTGGTGAAGTACTCTTCGGCTTGTTGGATGTTGCTTTGCGACAGCAATCCTGGATTTTATTTCGCTCTTACTCCTTGCATTATTCTTTAAAATGCTACCCAAGTCTTTGAAAAACCCACATTCTCTGGTTGTTTTTGATCCACCATAATCTGTATTGTGGATGGTTGCCTTGAGATTCCCATTTTCTATCCACATTCATTTCCACTCCACAGCACCTTCCAGTTCCATTTGGTCTCTCACTCATGCCCTGTAGCACCGTTTATTCCTTAACCAGCAGCATAAGGTACCTGCATATTTCACAGTTTGTATTACTTTTCTCCCTATTTTGAAGTTTCCAGAACCTTCAAGAGCTTCCTTGCTTAGGTACTTGTTGTATAAGATGAATATTATCAGTGACATAAAGCATTATTATCTAACGTCTCTTTCACTCTTCACACGTCTTGTCTCCCCTTCGTCCAGTTTATTTTAACACTCTTGTCCATTTAAAATTCGCTGACAAATTTTCTTTCGTATCAGTTACTACCGTTGTTCTTTACGATCTGTATTAAACTGGCCTAGTTATGGTGGTCAGATTACTTCTGCAAATATTCGAAGTAAGCACAGAACGGATGGAGTGTGCATATGTTTAAATGTAAGTATATACAAGAGAGTCAGCTGAAATCCAAACTCCAAAACACTGGAATCTGATCTTCCGCAGCATGACCGCTCCGCTGTGTTATAGCCAATTCCATTCCCACGAAGAAAACATCGGTTGGGTATAGAGTGTTAGAACAACTTTTTAAAATCTACTTAAATTGCGTAACTTAAAATCACGTAAGTTATTGAGTGGCTGAAGTAAGGGCAAACATGATGAAAATTTTTAACATGTCATGTTTTTAAGTTCTGTATTTTATAATAATATCGAAAGAATTTTATCACGTTACGTCTTTGAAGTAGAATAACCCGCTCAGATAACGAACCTATTCCACAGATACATGCACATGCCACAGATACATGCACATTCCACAGATACATGCACATGCCACAGATACATGCACATGCCACAGATACATGCACATTCCACAGATACATGCACATGCCACAGATGCATGCACATTCCACATACACTCACATGCCACAGATACATGCACAAGCTACAGATACATGCACATGCCACAGATACATGCACATTACACAGATACATGCACATGCCACAGATACATGCACATGCCACAGATACATGCACATTCAACAGATACATGCACATGCCACAGATGCATGCACATTCCACATACACTCACATGCCACAGATACATGCGCAAGCTACAGATACATGCACATGCCACAGATACATGCACATGCCACAGATACACACACATGCCACAGCCTGTTGCGTTCGTGTTTCCCGTGAAATTAAAAAAAAAGTTTGTTTAATGTGTATCGTTTATATGGTTCTGAACACTGTAAGGTTGGACGTCCTCAGAGCAGTGCAGCAGAGCCACTTTCTATCTTCGAGCTTATGGCAACGTGTAATTTGCTGCATGGGGCTCAACAATTCGCAGGAACGAATCGTAACGTACACAGCGTTATGTTATAGAATGCTTGCTTGCTATTTCCCTACATATTTTAGTTAAAAATTACGTCTGCCAATAATAATTGTGAAATTCACTCATTCCTCAGTCTGTGTGTAAACTATATTTTATTAAGTTTGTAAATTTAAAATTCTTAAATTGTCTTCTTTCGGGTTATGGTGTCTGTAGTCTGGTGTGTGGTTGTCGAAGTTTAGGAACATTTTTCGTTCACATTATGATCTTATATTGTGAAAATATAGGTAGGAGTTTCCTCCAAAATATTGGCCCCCATGCAAGAGGCTCCACTATGACGTAATTCAGAATATCACAAACGAATCTACGGTCGAATTTATAAATTATCATTTAACCTTTTAAGGTCCAGAGTAAAAATATATGTAATATGTGCTATAAAATTAAGAACTTTATTTATTTGTTCGTATGACTGAAACCACTAGCAGTGACTATTTTAAGCCCCATTGACCGATTGTTTTTTCAGTAACCACAGTATTCTCTGTGAGATATGAACTGAATTTTATATTTAATTCAGTTGAAAATTATTATCTTAATATTAAATTCCTTTAGCTTGGTACGTGTGTAAAGGAAAATCCAGTATCCTTATTCCTACCAATCATTACTTTGTGATTTCCACATTAATCTCTTATATTTCCTAAAGTATACAACAGATCTGACCAGCCAGCACCTTAGCACAAACTTGGTTTTTTTCGGCCTTGATACAGCAGTGAATAAGGTGCAGAGTAATGAAGTGTTGTATTTAAAAAAAAGTTAAAAATTGAGTCCAAACCCATGCCCGAGAGAGATAAAAAGGGTATTTTTGTACGTCAACTGCATTCGGTACTGGTTTCTATACTGGAAGGATTAATTTGATTAGCTTTGAAGAACTCTGAAAAGTATGTATAAGGGTGCAGAGGGCACACGCTGACCGATTGAACTCGCAGGCGCTGTAATCCTTTCCCTCCTTTCTTCAGCTTTACAAAAGAACTTCTGCGGGATCTCATAGGTTTCGAGCCCATTCGATCTCTCTTCACAAGTTCGCAGCAAGATGGAAACTAATATGACAAGAAGGAACTTTTCTTCACTTCCCTATTCAGCTATCAAATAAAGGCGAAACCTTTTAAAGATTAAATTTGAATTTACTCCAACATCACCTTTATAGAAGCAACCTTATTCGCTGAAGCCTAGGGTATAAGAGGTAAAGCAGGCGTGCCTTCAACAGCACATAAATTGCTGGCAGTTAAACAGAATTACCTGTCGGCGCCCGGGCAGATTTTAATTTGTCCACTGGAGTTGTAAAGATAGTTTCCATACTCAGCAGCTCGCATTTTTGTCGTTGGAGTTGCCCCAAATCTAAGCATTTGACATAGGGTGGACAGATGTAATAAATAGCCTTTCGCTGGACCGCCAAATTTTTGGCCTGATTCGGGTGTAGCTACGCAGGTAACTAGGAGTCATTCCAAAAATACAGAAGCTGTAGGAGATAGAGTTCTTCAGCATTGGTCTTATTTGGCTGGTAAAGATATTATCTGCCTGGTGAACCCAAATATATTACAGCCCCGATTATTCCACCTACATGGGATTGAATCACAATAGTATAACTGAAAATTTCGAACATAGATAATGAAAAGGCCGTGTGTAAATATTACCTCAGTATGAAACTATAGTATTACTCGTCAATTACTAAGAAAATGCCTCAAAGCATCAAACAAAGCATCTTACAAACATCAGTATTATTTCAAGAATTCAAGTGATGTAAATGTGTAAATGAAAGTTTCTTTACAGAAATAAGTTCTTGTTTCAGAGGCCCCCCTCCCCCCCCCCAACACTATATTTTGCCGGAGCGTCTGAATTGTTCTTGTGTTAGACGCCTCCTTTGTTCAAAGTAAGAAAGTGAGGTCTCGGTAGCTTTCAATCCCCAGTACGGCACTTTATATCAGCTATCCCTGTTTCTTCGATACCATCTATTTCATGGTCGTTGACAACATGATTATTTTGTCGTTATCAGTCAAATGTTCTTCTTGACACATTCGTTTTTTCCATTATTTATAGTTTTACAGCCAAGTATAAGTTTCAATTGACGAAAAATTACCCAAGTTTCTTCCACCGTCAGTTTCATTTCAGTGTCTTGTTGTTTAGGTATCTCTTAGGTTTAAAGCGTGAATGAAGATGTCTGGTTTTATACTTATTCTTATGTTTTTCGATCATACCATTTTTTATAGGTTGATATAAGCAGATCACAGGTGGTGATAGAAATGACACCCCTCTTCCCAAATTGCTAACTTTTCGTTAGAATAAAAATGCGCATTATTACTGACAAGAATTGCTTTCTTTCCCGATTTCTAGATTTTTTAGACAATCTAGTGTGAAGGGATAAATTGAGTAAAAGGGAAATAAACGTCAAAATAATTTAAATTTCTTCTGTACACTTTTTTAATTTTATGCCAAACAGAAAACCCTGTTGATGAAATATATTTGACGGAAGTTTTTTTTTTTGGGGGGGGGAGGGGATTTTCTATAAAAGCAAATATTGTTTTATATTTACTGATGCATTACAAAGGGGAAAATCCCTCACTCGTCCTCCTTTCTTTCGTGACTAAGATGATTTTCTACGAGGGAAAACAGTGTTTTTGCTGGAAGTATTTTAAAGTTTAATTCGGTTTTGTCACAGTTGTAGATGAGTTCTAACGATGCAATTGCGTATTTATAAAGGAATAATGTTCTCTAATTTTCATAAATATTTCCGAATCTGCCGATAATTTTTCTCCACAAACGTTTATTCTCCTTACTTTCTTATTCTGGCCTCTTCTACATACTCATTATAGGTGCAGAGGGTTATTGTTTTACCTAATTACACTCAATGACACACACACAAAGTATTACTCCTCTGGACGAGGGATCGGCCCATCGCAGAAACTCTACCTAACAACTCATACGCAAGAGACAGACATCCATGCCGCCGGCGGGATTCGAACCCACAATTCTAGCACGCGAGAGGCCGCAAATCTCTTCTTCAAACCGCGCGGCCACCAGGGTCGACAGGTTTCTTTATAACTTTTACTGACAGCGACGGATCCAGCCTGTATTGGCTGTGAAGTTGGTTCCTTTTCGATTCGATTGCTTGTAAAAAATCGGCCATATTTTTTAGACAGTAGTCCAGTTATTGAAGCATATTTCTCTTCTTCTTGTGTGAACAGGAAGCATAAAGTTTGACGCACATTATTTGTTCATATTTTTCACAGTATTTTTGTCATTTTTTTCTTTCTTTCTTTTAGGCCTTGTCTTGCAGCCCTGGTAAAACACCAGTTTCAGTTCCTCTTTCTTCCCTCTTCCAGTCACAAGCCATAAGAATCACGGTCAACATCAGATTTTTATACAACTTTTTTAAACTCACACCTTTCTCTAGTGTTTTGAAGGCTCCACGTTTGTACTCCGTGGGAGCAAACCCTTTCTTTTTCTTATTTTACATATTAATGGAAAATTAACCACTTTTGATATTACGAACGCCCGACAACGTACTGAAGCAAGCCTGCACTCGTATATTCGAAGGAATTGTCCTGACCACATTAAAGTGACTCAGTATGAGTGCGTAGATCAAATGTCGAGAATTAAGAGTATAAACACTTAAATATAGACAGTTAATACGTGGGCTAATTAGGATGGGGGGGGGGGGGGTGTAATTCTTCCCACGACACGTGGAGTTCTTTATTTTTAAAATGTAGATATTTTTGTAAAATGGACAGTGATTAATGTAATATAGACTTTTGACGAAAACGCCTGCCTGATGGAAAGACAAATCGTATAATCGAAGGTCGGATAATCAGGAATTTTCCTATTGTCATGATTTGTGAATACCAAGCTTCAAATTTTGTATTCAAAATTTTGTAAATAATTCTTCCTTCTGCATTCACACCAAACGTCCAGCCTATGAAGTATTTCTCGATATTATTACTGTAAAAATGTTATGCGAAATATACAAATTTTGAAGCTGCTTATTGTTTAATTTGGTCTGATGCCGTGCTAATTCCTTTCGACGTAAATATTGTTACCAACTACGTGCCAAACGTAGAACTTCTTTTTTGCCTATTAATTTATCGGCGGATATAAAATGAATTCACACATCAACAATATGACTTGCTTGTCTTTTGAAATATACTATTTTTCTCGGCAATTTCTTGTTTTGTTTTCCATCTCTCTCTTCTTCTCCTACATCACATTTCACATAAACTCTTTTCACCCTTTGCCTCACTTGTGTTTTCTGAATTTGAACTTCTCCATATGCCTCTTACACACATTGACGTTCTTTGTAAAATCACAATAAAAATAACAATAATGTCGCTTTCTCTGATATAGGATATGGCAAAAATCAATTGCACATCTATATGTCTTATAGTACAATTCGAGAAAGTTTTAGAAACGAATGTGTTGTGACGCATATTCCCGTGACGTCAAATATTACGTGAGGGAGACGTGATGCAGTCATTGGTATTTGCAAATATAACGAATTAAAATTTATGTATGGAAGTGAGAAGGACGAAGTCGTTTAGATATATTTTTTTCACAAGATAGAGTCTCGGTGAAATGGGATGATATAAAATATTTCATTTGATTTATAAGTTGTCGGTATGAACACACACACACACACACAAACACACACAAAACACACACACACAAACACACACACACACACCCCACACACACCACACACACACGCACACACCACAAACACACCACACACACCACACAAACCACACACACACCACACACACACTACACACATTAATCACACACACCACACACACACACACACTACACACACCACAAACACACCACACACACACCACACATACACACACCACACACACACACACACACCACACACCATACACACATACACACCACACCACACACCACACACACACACCACACACACACCCCACACCACACACACACACCACACAC
>Ga0123355_10014815_pt1 | contig 12212 bp, 11 predicted proteins | sample TergutEmb28metaG_3_FD_89872 | JGI IMG/M metagenome (GOLD analysis project Ga0123355, IMG submission 89872) | Embiratermes neotenicus P1 segment gut microbial communities from Petit-Saut dam, French Guiana - Emb289 P1 | ecosystem: Host-associated > Arthropoda: Insects > Digestive system > Gut ...
ATTAGATTCCCCACTGCTTTAAGCAGGTAAGGACCCTTGTAGACCACAAGGTTGATAGGCGGGAGATGTAAGCATGGTAACATGTTCAGTTGACCCGTACTAATTGTCCGAGGGCTTGTCCTAGAACTCTACAGTTCATCCAAGCCTAGCGCATAATCTGATTTTGGATTTATGTTTGAATAGTTGCTTTTCCTTCTCTATATTCAGTTTTTATGTGTATAACTAACCAATACACAATTGTATATTATATTCCTCGATAGCTCAGCGGTAGAGCAACCGGCTGTTAACCGGTAGGTCCCTGGTTCGAATCCTGGTCGGGGAGTTTTTTATTTCACCAAAAAGGCATGAAACGAATTTCGTTTCATGCCTTTTTGGTATATCCAATACAAGTCGTAGCACGGGTTTTCTTATACGCTAGCCTTGAAATTTCTCATGAACAAAAAATCCCCAAACGGTATACATATGGATATTTTTGCAGTACACTAGATTCATCTTTTCTACAGGGGAAAATACAACGTAGGCGAGGTTCACATGAGAGGCTGGAATGAAATGGGTAAGGAACTGATGAGTCAGAAAACAGACAGTCGAGCATTACTAAAACAACGGTTACCTGTATTTTTTATAGGGCTGGGTATAACTGCATTTATTATGGCTGCAGCAATTGCAGATTTTTTACTGGATGACTACATTTTTTCTGCTAATATTCCAGTGCATATGCTCATATTGGTTGCCGTAGCTGGAGTTGTTCTAATGATACTCCCATTTGTTGGGATACTGCATTTTGAACTGGTGGTGTACGAAGAAGGGTTTAGTTACGTGTCTGGCAAAACCGAGGCAATCCATCGATTTACCGAAATTGCAGAAATTGGCTATGGCGTGGTAACATATCGCGGCAAGCCTAATGGCATGGAGCGAATTTACGTGGTTTTGGAAACAAATGCTCGAGATGTTTTTTTGCCAAGTATCGATAGGCAAAGTGAAGATGGATGGGCTGAAATTTCACAGGCACTTGCAGATGCATATGTGAAAAGCACCGGGCATGACATAGTAGATGGAGAACGCCATATTCCAGTGTAAATGAGAATAGACGATGGATATGTTGCCATTATTACAGAAATGAGGCGAAGCATGGTAAACAAACAGGAGTATTTGGATTTTCTCACAAAAAAGAGAAGAACGCGTGATTTTGAGAAAGTTGCATATATGTTGGGTTGGTTGGAAGCTAGGTTAGTCAGCGGCACGCCAATTATAGAGGCCGTTGACGAACTTATAAGAGATATGTGGGGCGGATATGTTAGCAGGGATAAAAACACTTTTCAGATTTTGAGCGATTATGCTGAATTTTGCAAAGATAGTTACCCTGCTTTTTATGATGGATTTTGCGAGTATGTACGGCAGACATTTGAAGGGGATGCACGTAAGGCAGTGCTGGCTTTCCGCGATGGAATGGTGTTTATCCCGGATGGTGTGAAAATAGCGGATGAATATTTATATGACATGACAGAGCAGGAGTATATAGCAGCGTTTCGTGCTTTGCTAAAATTTTTGTGTAAAGTTTACAACGCTGTTGCCGAAAGCTCACCCTTTGAATGGGGGTGGCCTGACTGGAAAGAGCTGACTTTTGAAGGGATTGTGCATAATCGAGTGATTATGACGTTGCACGCGATGGTGCAAAGCGGCCATGTGGAAAACAATGTGCTGATTGTGGATAAAGAGCGATTCGTGGAGTTCTGCAAGAAAGCCAGCCTGGGGAACGTTGATTTGCTACTCAAGGGCTTTTGCGAATATGGTATGGATATTATTGGGCTAGATGATAAGTCACCTTGCTTGCTGGTTTCGCTTTCGCACTGTGATGAAAAGAAGTCTTACGACCAAGAGGGGTGTTTTCGCGCGGTGGAAATACCGAATAACCAGAATATTGTTGCTGTGTTGTGGTCATATTTTACGCGACCAGATAAAGGAGATGGGCATATTCGCTACTTCTCCTACCGTTTTGTTGAAGACCCGACTACTCAAACCCATGAGACACTCTTCTTAGCCAAGGCAGACAGCGAGCCTACCCATATACGAGAAATTTACTATTGGAATTACGCCGAGGCTGTGCGGCATGGCTTTATCCCCATGGGCGAAGAGAAAATTTTTTGCTATTTATTCAAAAAGCGTAGCAAGGAGTGGCTACTCTTGGGCAAAGGCTCGTCTTACCACGAGGAAGAATTTTTACACAGCGTTGATTATACGATTTCTGCGAAATTTGCTTTTCCGAAGAGTTTTCATAAATATCCAGGGAAAATTGCGGAGTTGAAACGGCGGTTTCCATCAGCGTTTGCTACGCGTTGGGGTGTATGCCACAGTTGCAAAGCGGATTTGCACGAGTGTAAGCACAGAATAGATAGTGGCACGGGTTTCCGTTGTATGAGAGGTATCCACTTTTTCCACAACCCTAGCTTTGAGGATGTGAAATTTATGTTGGAGCTGTATAAGTTGGAGTACAATATAAAAGAAGAAAACTGAGAAAAGGATGGAGCAAGATGTCTTTATTCACACCACATAACAGGGAAGAAATAAAAACAGGACTAATAAATATGCTTACCGCTATACATGAAATTTCGGCAGTAATTTTAATTGGTTCTGGCGCAAAAGGTCTTACCGACGAATTATCAGACTTAGACATAATGTCTGTTGTTGCAGACGAAGCAAATGATGTTACTGTGATAGATAAAATCTGCGAATGTGTTAAGACGCGATACACCGCGCTATGCTTTGTCCAGCTATACGAGCGCAGGTTGCAGGTTTGCTTGCTAGATAATTTTCTCGAACTCAACTTTAGTTATCGTACGCTGGAAACATTGGAGGCACGAGCCGCCAATTGGCGTGTGTTGTTCGACAGGGTTGGTGACGTTGACGCGACCATGCATTCCACATACGCGAAGTTCAGTGAGTCGCAGGACGCTGACCGAAGTATTACTTACCAACGCAAGCTGACCGAGTACTCCGAACAGATTTGGCATTATATTTTTCACGCAACTGCGGCAATCGAGCGCGGGAGGTATTGGAAGGCTGTTAAAGAGTTCGAGTATATTCGTAACTTTGTGATGGAATTAAAGGGATTGCGTTATTCGTTGGAAATGGGGCGAAACAAAGATGCGGATAAAATTCCGCAAGTCGAGCTGGATTTGTTGCAAAAAACTCTGCCTTCGACTTTAACAAAAGAAGCGTTGGTGGATACTTTAATGCATTTGATTACTGCCGCGTATAATGAACTTGAAATTACGCCCAACTCGCACATTAGTGTTTCGAGAGTGCAAGCTATTGAATACGTAACGCAGGCCTTGGGCTTGTAGTTGTAATGCGAACATTTGTGCCGTGTTTAAGCCTTCCGTTTTGCGATACAATAGTAGAGCAAAATGGGAGGCATTTTATGCGCAAAAAATATGCATTGGCTTTGACTATTGTGGCATTATTGTGTGCCGCGGTTATTATAACAATTTATGTACGCAGGGCAGGCGAGTGCTATTGCCGCTACGGATTTGATGACTTGACCCTTCAAGAAGTAATTGACTTCGAGGACGGGTATTTTTTGTATATTTTCGAGGCTGTTAGCATTGACACGCCAGAAGGAGTGGAGTGTTGTCCGCCACATAATTTTGCGACTTCAAAACAAACCTTCCATCGTGTGCGAGGTGAAGCAAGGCAATGTGTGGAAGTTACTTGGTGGACACATAATTTGTGCGTAGAATGCTGGAGTACTACCAGCAGTTCTGAACGTGCCCCTGGTTGCGGAGGTGAACAGTGGAAAAAATACTACCAATAATATTCGCGCTAATTTTTACTGTGCTGCCACTGCACGCAAGTGGTGGGTGGTACTATTCGGTAGGCGTAAGCATAAACAACCGCCAGGTAAACTTTGCAGGGCAAGAGCCTGTGATAGTAAATGGTCGCACCCTTGTGCCTGTACGTGACGTGTTTGAGCAATTAAACTTTAGCGTACAGTGGAATAGCGAGGGGCGGCAAGTTACCATGCGCAACAATACATACATCGTTGTGCTTATCGTAGGAAGCAACACCTTTTACATAAACGGTGTTGCTCATTTTTTGGAAGTGCCGGCTCAAATAATTGGCGACAGCACTATGGTACCTTTGCGTGCTATCATCGAGGGGGTTGGCTATCGGCTGCGCTGGAATGGGCAAACGCGAACCGTGGAAATTAGCACAGGTGACAGCGTGCGCGATTTTGTTTACTTCTACCAGAGGGATGCTAGGTGGGCAGATGTGCCATTTGGCAGTTTTACTACTGCCAGGGGCGGGTGCGGCCCGACTGTGCTTGCAATGGTTGTGTCTACGTTGCGTGGAGAAAATGTGTATCCGGGCTATGTTGTAACCTGGGGTGCGCGCTTTTATGTTGATGGCATTGGTGCTGCTCACTCTCTATTTACAAGTGAAGTTACCCACAGGCATTTTGGGCTGGCGTTCCGTCCAATTGAAATTCATAACAACGAAGAAGTTCTTGCGGCGTTGCATGACGGCGCATTGATAGTTACAAGTGTGCAGGCGATAAACAGCCCCAACGCCCGTGCCGGTGCGCAAGAGCTTTTTGTGATTGACCCAATGGCTGGCGGCGGGCATATAGCGGTTATATATGGCGTTACTGAAAGTGGAAATGTGCTGGTGGCATCGCCAAGGTACAAGGCTTTGTTGGAAAATACAGAGGGCTGGCCCCTTGATGTTGTGCGAAATGAGTTGCACCGTGGGATAGGACAGTTTTGGGCATTTACATTAGAATAGCGGGGTGGCGTATGGGAACGAAGGTTATAGCAATAAGTGGCACGTCTGGCGGCGGGAAATCGACTACGGTCGGGGCGCTGGCGCGGCGTGTGCCAAATTCTATTGCGCTGTCGATAGAAGACGGTGACTATGAAAAGAACAGCGGTATAGAAGATTTGGCCAAATGGGAAGAAGACGGCTGGGATGTAAGTTTGTGGAATTTACAATCCTTGGCCGATGACTTAACGGTGCTGATGCAAAAGGGTTATGACTATATTTTTTTCGATTATCCATTTGGATATATGCAAAAGCAGATTGCTGGATTTATTTCGCTTTCGGTGTATATCGACACGCCGCTGGACGTTGCGCTGGCGCGGCGTACTTTACGTGACGGCAATGGTAAAAGCGCAAGCGATTTATTAGGGGAAATGGATTGGTATTTGCGAAACAGGCATTTGTTCACATTAAGTAATGACCACCAGCGTACTGATGCGGAATTGATTGTTGATGGTACTCTGCCTACAGATGAAATTTGCAAAGTAATTTTGAATAGGGCAATGCTGTGTAATAAGCATGATTCAGTATTAGAGCAGAGTACAGAAGCAATTAAAGAAAATTTTGAAAAACGCAACATACAAGTGCTGTGGTTTGATACATTTCGCGAAATAAAAGAGTATTTGCTGAATGCCATTGGTACAAGCGACACGGTTGGCATCGGCAATTCGCAGACATTAAAGAGCATGGAAATCACGGAGGCGTTAAGCAACAGAGGTAATGTTGTGTACGACAAAACGTTTGGGCACACGCAGGATGAAATAAAAAACCTCAAACGCAAAGCTCTTTTGGCGGACTGTTATATTTCAAGCTCAAATGCCGTATCTGCGGATGGCAGCATCATCAACATAGACCATAGTGGAAATAGAGTGGCGGCTATAACATATGGGCCGGACAGGGTTTTTATCGTGGTAGGGAAGAATAAAATAACCGTAACCAAAGAAGAGGCTATGCAGAGGGCAAAAAATACAGCCGCGCCTTTGAATGCAAAGAGAGCTGGGTATAGCCCGCCATGCACAGTAACTGGATATTGTGTTGATTGCAATTCGCCCGAGAGGGTTTGCAATATTGTTTCGATAATTGAAGGCCAGCACGTAAATAGGCGGCTAACATTGCTGATTGCAGATGAAGCCGAGGGCTTCTAAAAAAAGGAGGCAACCATGCCAAAATTTGGAGTAAGCATCTACAGTATTTCCCGAAAAATTATTTCCGGGGAATTATCCGCAACCGAGGCCATAAAATGGCTGGCGGACAACGGTGCAGAATGCATCGAACTTGTGCCATTCGGCATAGACACCCTGGACAGTGGGCAACTGGACGCTATTGCACAGGCCGCGCAGCAGGCGGGTGTTCCTATTGTTAACTACTCGCTAAACGCTAATTTTTTGCAGATTACACCAGATGAATACCAGGCCGAAATGGCACGGGTAATATTACACATCGACGCCGCGGCAAAGCTGGGTTTAGCGACTATTCGCGTAGACTGCGCGGGGTATCGCCGCCCAATTGAAACAAACACCATCGAAAATTTCCAGCTTGAGCTGCCGCAAATTTTGGACACATACCGCCAGCTATGCGAATACGCTGCTGGCCACAATATGTCCGTGTTGCTGGAAAACCACGGCTTTCACATAAACGGTGGCGAGAGGGTGCGTCAGATAATGGCGGCCATGGCAGATGTGAAAAACTTCGGCCATCAGCTAGATGTTGGCAATTTTGAATGCGTGGACGACCGTGCAGAAATTGCAACGGCAAAGCTACTGCCATTTGCCACCACCATTCACATGAAAGATTTTTACATTCGTGACCGAGACCCTGGCGACGCAACCCAGTTTGATTGTAGTGGCGCATGGTTTAGGTCGGTGTCGGGAAAATATTTGCGCGGCTCTATTTTGGGGCAGGGCGATTTGGATATGTATAGTATAATGGGTGATATAAAAAAATCCGGCTACGACGGGTACATTATCCTGGAATTTGAAGGCCTGGAAGATTGCCTGTATGGCACTAAGGTTAGCTTAGATAATATGAAGCGGATTTTTGCCCAAGTTTGATATAGTGAGTCACCTTAATTTTGCTTAAGGCGAAGCCTTGAGTGCAAAATTAAGGTGCACGAACGTCCACACCGACCGGCGCGTAGCAAAGGAAGGTGTGGCGATTGCATAGCAATCGCGTCGGGCAATCTTAAATTGACCGACTACAAATTCAACCTGTGTTTGAATACACAACAAACAACAAGCCATTTCGCAAATGAAAGCCTGCTGTTATAGTAGAGACATCAAAAACAACAGGAGGCTTTTATGAACATTGGCGAAACAATCAAAAAACTGCGCAAGCAAAAAGACATGACCCAAGAACAACTGGCCGAGTATCTAAATATATCGCCCCAGGCGATATCGCGCTGGGAGATAAACTCTACCCTGCCAGACATTACGCTAGTGCCCATGTTGGCGAATATTTTCGACGTTACCACGGACACGCTGCTGGGCGTAGACATCGACGCTAAGGAGAAGCGGATTAAAGAGATAACAAACGAGGCACTGCGCCTAAGCGAACAAATGCAGTATGCCGAAGCGGAAAGCACACTACGCACGGCACTAAAAGAATACCCTAACAGCTATGTTCTCATGGGAAATCTTGTGTCGGAACTTGGTATTAACGCAATTGTGCAGGATAGAAAATGGGACGACGAAAAGAAAAAAGCAGTTATTGCAGAGCGAAAACCTGTTTTAGATGAAATTATCGCCATATGCGAAAAAATCCTTGCTGAATGTACCGAAGATAATCTTAGGCATATAGCGATACAACACTTGTGTTTCACATACGCGTTTTTGGGCGAAACGGAAAAGGCCAAAACATTTGCTAATAAAATGCCGTCCAGTACCTACGCCCAGGAAAATTTGATTGGCGTAGCACTAAAAGGCACAGAAAAACATTACCACTTGCGCGACAGGATTGTGCGTAGCTTGTTTTATGAAGTGCTAAATTCGATTATAGCATTGTCAACCACACCACTTGACGACGGAGCCGAGTTGTTTACCAGCGATGAGCAAATAATAATTTCTCATAAAGTTGTTGACATCATAAATATTTTCATAGAAGATGGCAACTTTGGTGATTTTAGCTTTCGGCTTGTGGGCTCACATGGGCATCTAGCTTCACTTTACGGTAAAAAAGGCGATGGGGAAAACGCGCTGAAGCATTTTAGACTTGCCGCCAAGTACGGAATTGTACATGAGTCCATGCCATCCATTCACAACGCCGAGAAAATGGAGGAGTACACCTGCCTACTGTTTAATGGGGTGAAATTCCCGTTTAACTTTGCACATATGCCGTATACCTGGCTGGAGCATTTGCAGAAGATAAGCAAAGAGCTGGAAACGGTTGTGCCGGCGGCGGAGCTTGAAGAAGTGCTGGCGAAGTTGCGGGAGCATGATGCCGGAAGGTAGAGGCTGCCTCACTATACTGGTCAAGTGATGCAACAAAAAAACTCCGTCACTCTGAAACAAGTTCAGGGTGACGGAGTTTTTGTATTATGAAACTTGCTAGCTCATCGTCGATATCCGCGCTTGATTGCAAAAAACTTTCTAATGCATAGATATCAAGGTCGGTCATATGAAGAATGGAAGTTATGGCACGAGGGTTTATCTCGGACAAATCAAAATTTTCGCGTAGCTGTGACACAATCTCGCGCATATCGGGTGGTGCGGCGGGGATGGTGCTGCGCTCGGTAACTAGTCCGACAATGAATATTGTAGCGATGATAAAGAGTGGTACTATGGGCAGGTTTTTGATTTTTTTCATATGATCCCTCATTTCGTGTTGTATCTATTGTAACAAGGGAATGAAGATTGAGGTAGTGACATTTGTCACGGCATTACTCCATACTTTTTCGCGTACTCACAAAAAACTGTGTACCATTTCTCATGCGTAAAGCCAGCCTTTACGTCTGCTGGGTCAAAATAATACCCCATCATCATGTTTTGGATAATCGCCTCCAAAATCAAGCATTCCCGCAGGAAAGCATCATCCAGCATAGCGGCTACATCCGTGTTCATTTTCTCGCTCATGCCTTCAATCGCATAGCGATATAGGGGGTTATTCTTCCCCAGCAGGTAGCCCATGCGCTCTAGGCAGTTTATGCCCTCGCGCATGTCTTTGAATGTTAATTTGCCCTTAAATTCCATAATTTTTTCGCCTCCTAGCAAAATATTGTCTACGCTTGTTTCCAGCACTTGCGCCAGGGATACCAGGATAGAGGTATCCGGCAGTGCTTCGCCCCGTTCCCATTTAGAAACGGCTTGGAATGAAATGTTTAGCCTCTCGCCCAGGTCGTTTTGGGTGAACTGCTTTGCTTTTCGCAGGGCGGCAATTTGCGCGCCCACTTTTGTTGGGTTTGTGTTCATGTACGCCAACCTCCTTCTTATGTGTAAATTATACTGATACGTGACAGAAAAATAAATAACGGCGCAGTTTAGGGCGGTGCGCCATTGCTCTACTGCGGGTTGAAGTGGTATAATACCAATTCAGTTGGTAACAAAATGGAACCAACTGAATTTTATCTATCGGAGGTTACTATGAAAAAAATATTTGTAATTCTAGCGTTCCTGCTTCTCCTAACCATACCTACATACGCAAACGAGGTAAACATCCTTTTCGAGCATATTGAAGAGCAGCAAATCTCACGAGGCATAACGCACCAGCGCATTCTAATGATGACCGAGCGCGGTATGCTCGACGTTCACACACTTACTATAAACCTAGCCGACCCATATATAGAGCTTGCACCTGTAACAAGCCCCGGCAACCTTGGGCGGCGGGAGGCCACTTCCCATATGTTGCGCAGTGCAGGTGCTGTAGCAGGCATTAACGCGGACTTTTTTGGCCTGGCTGGCACATATTCCACCCACTTCGGGCCGTTGGTGCATGGCGGGCAGTTGCTGGCGGCCAGCACTTATACAAACCATACCTATGACGAATTTGCTACCTTTTTTGTAGGGCCAGGCGGCTTTCCATTTATGGATTATATCCAAAGCGTAGTGCGTTTTTACAATAACGGCCGTGCCAATATAGACATTAGCACATACAACAGCATTGGCCATTCGCTGTACTGGCCTGTGGTTATTTCCCGCGCGGCAATGTATAACACGGCCGACCTAAACCGCCGTTTCGACGGCCTTGTAAAGCTGGTGGTGGACGGCAATATGCTAACCCACATAACCCAGCCGGGCGAAGCGGTGGACGTGCCACTGCACGGCTACGTAGTGGTACTTCCCGCGCGCATGGCGTACCGTACCCGATATTTTGCGGTGGGGGACATCACGCTGCTACAGCGTGCAAATAACCTGGGGATAAATGTTGCCGAGCTGCAAATGGCCATTGGCGGCGGTGCTATGATATTGGAAAATGGCGTTGCAACAGAAGGGCGCGGCGTTGCACCAAATGCGCGTCACCCACGTTCTGCCGTTGGTGTAAGCCGCGACGGACGTACTGTAATTCTTATGACAGTGGACGGGCGCAGTCATTCCATCGGTGCTACCCATGAGGAAATGGCATACTTACTGCGCCGCGCTGGTGCGCACAACGCCATGCATTTCGACGGCGGCGGTTCGACTACCCTTGTTACAAGCGACCGTGGCGAGAATTTGCGCGTGGCAAACACCGTGGCCGACGGTAGCGAACGGCGGGTAATTAACGCCCTTGGCGTTTTTGACCGTTCAACAATGGGAACAGTTGTAACAATACATGCCGAGGCGAATGTGTCCCGCGCGACCGTGGGCATACCAGCGCAAATTACAGTTTATGGCGAAGACGCGCTGTGGAACAGGCGCGCGTTAACAGGTGCGACCGCTACAGTGGACGCAAGCGCAGGCACATGGGCGAACGGGCAATACACGCCATTACGCCCCGGTCGGCATGTGATAAACTTCGCATACGGCGGGCATTCTGCCGCCAAGGTTATTTACGCAAGTGAAATTGCGGAGCTTGTGCCAACTCGCTCTGCTGTGCATATATTCGAAGGACAGCGCACAGATATAACATTTACCGGGCTAGGCTGGGATGGTGCGACATTGCCTGTGCCAAACATGGAACACAGACGCGTTTCCCCTGCCACACTTGGGCATTTTGAAGGCGACACTTTTGTGGCAACGGGCGCGGGCGCGGGTTATATTGCCGCCAGGGTTGGTGGCGCGGCGGCGTTTCTTCCTATATATGTAAGCGGTTTTGCGCGGCCTGTTAATATGTTCGGGGCCACCATAACAAGCGACAGATATTCAACGGGAATTGCAATGCAAAGCGGCGGGCGTAATTTAATCCGCCTGGAATATGAACTTGCGAGAAGCACCAGCCCACAAACGCCGCGCATATATTTTGACCGCCCGCTGGCACTGCCCGGCGAACCCAACGGCCTGCGCATTAACGTATATGGCGACTCCGCTGGGCATAGCATCCGCGCCCGAGTTGTAGACGCAAATGGCACAGGCCACACCGTAATTTTTGGCGCGGCCAACCACCAGGGCTGGGAAAGCATGATTGGTCGGTTGCCAAACGCCCCCGCACCCTTCACGGTAGAGCAGATTTTTGTGCACGTGGCAAGCTGGTATGAGATTAGCGCACACACGGTAATGTTTGCAGACTTGGAGGCGTTGTACGCGCCTACAGATGAAGTGACCGTGCCCACTGGCGACCGTTTTGTGGACGCGCTACACCGGGAATTTGACGGCGGGATGGTTTTTGCCGTGCCTTATGTAGTGGATAATTATACTGCAACACAGCGTGGCGGGTTTGCTGTGCTTAATATGGCGGCTACGGGCGGCGGGATTTTTTCTGCTGATAGTGGACAGTGGCAGCAGTTCACCCGCGACGCTTTGCGGCTGGACGGGCATTTGCTGATACTTATGGACGCGAACCCTGTAACTTTCCGTCAGCGGATGGAGTTTGAACTGCTTCATCTCGCATTATTAGATTTACAAGCGCCAACACGTCAGATATTTGTGGTATCCGCCACCGCCACTGGGGCGGAAGTGCTAACAATGCGCGATGGCATACGATATATTAACCTGCCACGACCGGGAGCCCAGGAATTGCGCGAAATACGCTTTTTAATGGAGGATGGAGAAGTAACAGGCTGGCGACAAGAAGGCGGAATGACGCTAGAGCAGAAGATTGCGGCCTTAGCCGTGAAGATGAAGTAGCTTCCTGGCGAAACAAAGAAGGGGCTGTCTCGCTAAACATTTCCATTGAATATTTATGCATTCACCTCTCGTCATTCCGGGCTCACGTCATTCTAATTCAACAATCATTTGTTCGATTCAAAGATTATTTATTTCTCACAGAGACACAGAGAGCACAGAGGTTGAATACAATTTTGCTCTTTTCTCTGTGATCTCCGCGTTCTC